>ERZ1034365.156-NODE-156-length-38149-cov-6.157333_pt1 | contig 38149 bp, 62 predicted proteins | sample MGYA00520615_ERZ1034365 | MGnify/ENA primary metagenome ERZ1034365 (study PRJEB33736, sample SAMEA104284505) | Azolla filiculoides | biome: Urban; feature: Water surface; material: Ditch water | place: Netherlands | collected 2015-10-28 | depth 0-0.1 m ...
GAACTTTATTTATCGCTTGGTAGACTTTCATTTTCCTGCTCCTCTTGTTGTCCTTGTTGTTGCCACCATTGCATTCCACCATCGTCATCGGAGTCCATGATTACGCCGCTTTCTTGAGTGAAACTAGCTCTTGGTCATCAATCAGCAGCTTGTAACCATCGTCCGTAATTGGGTCTAGTCGGATAAGTACGTTTCCCGACTTATCGAATACTGTGATTGAGCGGGTGTAGAAAACCGTACCGTCATCCAAAGTAATGGCGCTAATCTTTCCGGTTCGTATTTCACCGACTTGGTGAATGTTCATTGACATGCTCATTTCGTTCCCCTAAATAAACATGGCGCACAAAACGCCCAAGAATGCACCGCAGGAAAGCATCGTTAGCTCGTTCATGCTGCCCTCCGCATTTCGTAGAGATACTCAGCACGATCAGCCAAGGCTGTATCACGCTCACCGTCTATCCAGTCGAATGCCGCCTGCTCAAGCTCTTGGATAAGCTCTTTGCAGCAATCGGCTTTAATGTCCATTCCGCGCCAAGTAACTGCTGTGATTTCGACTTCTGCGCTACAGCCCGGATCGTCACGGGTCTGACGTTCAGCAGGGGAGTAATCAAACTCTACGGTTACGTCCTGTTCGCCTAAGTCGCCGAAGTCCAGTGTTTGTGTGAATTCGCTCATTTGATTGCCTCACTTAACAAGTGAATCAAGTTGTTTGTCGGCAAACCGGATCGCTTCAGAGTTTGAGCATCCGATGCTTTTTGCTGTCTGGTAAAACCGATTCCAGATGATTGCTTGTGCGTTATTCATGTTGTCCTCCGGTTGGTTAGTTAAGCCACCTCACCGCTAGGGAGCTACCCATTGCTGCGGCTATCGAAGTGTCTTACCGAGTGCCACTAGTTATCCATTTCGATTGAGCCTTTCTGTCATTGACATAGAGGTTTATCGCTAATGGCACTCGGTAACTGGCCTTTTACAGCCAGTAAGTAGTCATCCGGCCTACCGCTCTGGGCTGTCTGGGTTCTAAACCAGTCGGCTTGCTGCGGACTCCGGGGCATCCAATAAGTTGTTAAAGAGTTGGTTCGTTGCGCTGAACCGATGACTGAATGTTACCCATGAGTGGTAACGCCGTCAAGCACTATTTATCAAAAATTGATAACTATTTTTTGGACGTAAAAAAACCGCACAATGGCGGCTAGTGTTTGTATGACTTTTGTTCAGATTGTTATGGTTGGTTTATGGGCGTAACATCTTGGCCGAAATCACATGAAGAGCAGCGATGTCAAACATAAAAGAAATTAAAAATGATCCAGTAATCCGCGAGCTAATGCAGCTTGTGGCAAGAGTAAGAAGCGGTGAAATTATCAGCATGACGGTAATCACTACTGACAAGGCCGGCGAAATCACGGCCAAAAAGATTTGCGAACCTAGCCTGCTAGATCGCCGTTATTGGGCTTGAGCCTTCTAACTTCGTCCTGGTGATCTTCAATCGCCTTGAACGCCACAACAAGTTCACCTACTTCGCGCTGGTGATCTTCATTTAACGTCTGAAACTTTCTCGCTATCCCGATAGCTTTATCGGTTAGCGGGATTTCTTCGTCTAGCCATCCTGAACGTAGATTCAGCAAGGCTTCAAACTTCCTAGCCAGATCATGCCCAAACGGGCGCGGCCCATTCAGCAGCATAGTGATATGCGACGGTGGGCAATCAGCCATGCGCGAAAGCTCTGCGCGAGTCGTTCCACTCGCCTGCAATGCAGTCGCTAAGTTCCTGCGCCGAAAATCTTGTGTGTGCATGTCGATATTTTCAGGCACACGTACAGAAATTGATATTCCCATTTTGTGTTTGAAATTGTTACCTTTGCGTGGTAACATCCTTTCCATGACTACTGCACAACTACTTTTTCAGGCGCTTCAGGGCTTAAACATCAAGCAGCAGAAGCGTATCAGCGAATTGTCGGGGGTTCCTTGGAGGACTCTTTACAAGATAAAGCGAGGCTTTACCGACGATCCAAAATCTTCGACCGTCGATAAGTTAATGGCTGTCTTGCGTTCGGCTCCTACTTCTAATTTAGCTCAGACGGTAACTAAGTCAAGCAGGAAATTAGATAAGTCTTTGTCGGAAAACGAGAAGTCTGCTGCGTAGTGCAGACATGAAAAAGCCACCGTCACAGGGCTGTAACCCTCGGGTGGCTTATCAAAATAGCGAGGCAATTATGGCATCAGCAGCTTACGCCGTCAATCAGTCAGCGACGGTTATACAAATTGAACAAAAGCGAGCCGAGTACATGGGCAACCCCCAGCTTGAAGATGGGCATACACGGATAGCAAACGAACTATTTGAGGCAATTCTGCTATTTCCGTTTTCTAGTCGCCAGTTAAAAGTTGTTATGGCTGTCATTCGCAAGACATACGGATTTAACAAAAAGCAAGATCGCCTAGCTCTTTCAACATTGTCAGAAATGACAGGCGTAATTAAAACGCACGTTTGCAAAGCTGTTAATCAACTTGGTGAAATGAACGTAATCGAAGTAGATAAAAGTGGATTTTCTCACCGTATCTCCTTAAACAAGAATTACAAAGAATGGAAGAGCTATGACCGAAACAGCCATAGTGACCAAATTAGTCATAGTGACCGAAACAGTCACGAAATAGTGACCGAAACAGCCACTAAACCGTTACCAAAACAGTCACCTCAAAAGAAAGAAAGAAAGAAAGACATTAAGCGTTCGCTACCTGATGATTTCTCTATTTCTGAATCGGTTAAATCATGGGCAGTTAAAAACGGGCATGACCAACTCGAAAAGCATCTTGACCACTTTAAAGACTCTTGCCTAGCCAAAGGCTACACGTATTCCGATTGGGATGCAGCTTTCCGTAACGCCATCAAAGCTAATTGGGCAAAGGTAACAATCGCCGCTAAGGGTTCGTCAGCTATGCCCGATTTTATGCGGGGTGCGCTATGAAAGGATTTGATTTCTTCATGGCCTGCTACCGTAAAGGCGTTGATCTTCCTGTTCGCATATTTGCAGACAGCAAAGCACCAATGAACTTTTATCGTCCGGAAGCGGTTTGCTTCATCAACCTCGAAGTTGATGACGAGCAAAAGAGCGAACATCTAGCACTGATGAATGGAATGGACGTATCAATCGTTGCCAAGACGGTTACAGATAGCGTTCGCAATCTAACCAAGCAGATAGCTTCTATCAAGCCACGGCATTTAGTCGTTTGCGCTGGCGATACGTTTGCATCATGGGCACCGCATAGGGGATGGAAATGAACCTTATCGACTCCTATGTTGATCTATCGCAGTTCTCTGAACCTGAAAACGTTCATCAAGTTCGTTCTGCTGACAGATTCAAGAAACGCACTATTGACGTATTGAATCACAAAGGAGCTGCGATTGGTGTTCCTATGCCTTGGGCTAAGACGCGAGATTTAATCGAACTGAGGCCGGGAGAGCTATCAATCTGGACAGGTTATAAGGGTCACGGAAAGTCACAATTGCTTTCCCAAGTAATGCTGCACTGCATGAGACTCAATCAGAAGGTTTTGGTTATCTCTCCTGAGTTTAAACCTGAAGAAGTTTTAGCCCGTAAATGCCGGCAAGAATCTGGCTCTAGCATTCCTCCTGAATCATTCGTTAATAACTGGTTTGAGTACGCTTCTAAACGTCTTTGGCTATTCGACCATCAAGGCGCTTTGCAGGCTGATAACGTGGTTGCGCTTTGTCGTTACGCAGTAGCTACGTTTGAGATAAACCATATCGTTATTGATTCGCTAATGAAGTGCGGTATCGGTGTCGGTGCTGATGACTACACGCGCCAAAAGCACTTTGTCGACAAGCTCCAAAGCGTAGCGCATCAAGCAGGCCCACATATCCATTTGGTTGCCCATGCGCGTAAAGGTTCATCAGACGAAACGCCTCCCGGTCTGCACGACGTAAAGGGAACAAGCGAAATCGGAGATATGGCTGAAAACGTCTTTTCAGTCTGGCGCAACAAGCCTAAGCACAAATCCATGTCTGCCGGGGATCAATCAAAGATCAATGAGCCTGACGCAATCCTTACCTGTGAATCGCAGCGTAATGGAAGCGGATGGAATGGCGCTCTGCAATTTTGGTTTGATCCGAAATCAGGTCAATTCATTGAGTCAATTAACGATCATCCGCGCTGTTATATGCCAGCCGGTGAATCCGTAGAAATGACGGAGTTTTAAATGTCAAAAGTAACCGTAACAAAACAATTCAAAGACGATTTCGATACATGGGCAAATGATCGCCTAGAGCGTGGCATGTTCTCAAAAGACGAGATGGATGGATTCAAGGCGATGCTGAGAATTGATTTCGCTCCCGGTAAAGATCAGCTTCGTGATGGATTAGAAGCAATCAATGTGGCTGGCGTAGCTGTTCCGGTGGCGATTGATAACCATGAAGAACGCTATCGGGTATGGACTGCGTATTTCTCTGATGAAGCTAACCAGATTCGCTCTCTGTATCGGAAAGCAGCATGAAACATATCAGCGAATACCTCCGCGAATACTTTGAAGAACGGGCAGGCATCCTAGAGCATTGCGCTGGCTATCCACGTGAGAAAGCAGAAGCACTGGCGAAGTCAGAAGTTGAATCCTACCGACTCCATAGGGATAAGGTAGATAGTGACAAGGTGCAACCATGATTAGTAGAGAAGATGTTATTGAAAAATTTGAATACGACAAAAACACTGGAAACTTAATCTGGAAAAACTCTTGGAGAAGGGCTGTAAAAGGAGAAATTGCCGGTTACAACGCTAGAGGATATAGAGCAACAAAAATAGACGGAAAGATTTACTGGATTCATAGGCTTGTTTGGTTGTTGCACAACGGGTCTCTTCCTTCTTGTGGATTTGTTATTGACCACATAAATGGAAAAAAATCAGACAACAGAATAGAAAACCTTAGGGCTGTAACTGTTAAGCAAAATATTGAGAATTCCGGAGTTAGCAAAAACAACAAGGTTGGATACAAAGGTGTTCATGTTAGAAACGGAAAGTATTTTGCACAGATCAAACACAATTACAAAGTTTATAGGCTAGGCGCATTTGATTCTGCAACAGAAGCGTTTGCTGCTTACGAAGAAGCGGCAAGTCAAATGTTCACACACTATAAAAGAATTGGGGTTGCGTAAATGAACGAAGAAATCAACATCTTCAAGTGTCTGGATTTCATTCGAGATAACTCAGAAGCCTACGCAATCGCTAAAGCCAATCGTCAATACCTTGAGAACTATCGCAAGACGGTTAAAGCACAGCAGATGAAGAATCACCTTTCTCTGCCGGTATCTGCTCAAGAGCGTGAAGCCTACGCAAGCGATGAACTACAAACCGTTGATTTAGGCATTAAGGCTGCAATGGAGGAAGAAGTAAGGCTTCAGTGGTTACTAATCGCAGCGCAGATTAAGTGCGAGGCATGGCGAAGCATTCAGGCTAATGCAAGGACTGAGGCGAAAATTCTATGATGTACGAGAGCAAATATGACATGGCGCGTGAGGATGCTGTTGCCGTGGCTTTTGAAAAAGCGTGGGATTGCCAAGTCTTAAGAAACAAGCCGTTCTACCAGATAGATCGGACTATCACCAAAAACGGGGTGGTTGTTGCCTATATGGAAATCAAGTGCAGGAATAAGCAATACGAGTCGGTTTTTCTCTCACTGAACAAATGGCTGGCTGGTCGGCAAATGGCAAGGGAGACAGGAAAGCCGTTCATTGCTGCTTATGGATTGCCGAATGGGATTTACTACTTCGCAACCAAGGACGAACCGCTTGGCTTCAATATCAAAGTAACAGGAAGAACTGACCGTCACGACCCAAACGATATTCAGCCGGCAGTAGAAATCCCGTTGTCCGAAATGAAGCGGATCGCAGCATGAATTCAATAGAACGCAAGCACATCACTCGCGTTAAGGAAATGCCTTGCTCAGTCTGTGGCACAGCAGGCCCAAGTGACGCGCATCACATTCTCGAAGGCAGGACACCGGGAAGGAAATCACCGGACATGCTCGTTATCCCACTCTGCAAAGACTGCCACCAAGGAAGTCACAACGGTATTCACGGCATGAAAGCTATGTGGAACGTAATGAAGGTTTCAGAGTTGGATTGCCTAGCTGACACCATAACCAAGATTGCCTACCTATGATCGCGCTAGATATTCCTTGGCCTCCTTCTGCTAATCACTTCATGGGGCAGAAATACGGCAAACGCTTTCTAAGCGCCAAAACAAAGCTATTCCGACTCCAAGTATCAGAGACGGTCGCAGAATTGAATCTAGCCCCATTAGCGTGCGAATTGGAGCTATTCCTTGCACTGTATCCACCTGATAAACGCAAGCGAGATATAGATAACTACATCAAACAGACATTTGATGCACTGCAACATGCAGGCGTGTTTGAGGATGACTCTCAGATTAACAAGCTAACGGTTATTAAGCACCCTCCGATAAAAGGCGGGAAGTGCAGCGTAGTGATTATTGAAGGGAAAGCGAATGGACGAGGCTGATTACGGAAACGAAAGAGCGCAAGCAATGCTTGAAGCTGCGATTCAAGAGCATCAATATCAACTGAATCACGCTGTCAGTGCTTTCCCTGTTGGTGAATGCCGTAACTGTCAAACCAAGTTAGATGATGGCCGCGCATATTGCGATAAGGAATGTGCAGATGATTTCTTTAATCGCCAGCAAATGAATAAACGGAAAGGTCAGTAATGGACAATCATCCCGCTATATCTGATGAATACGTATCATTAACCAACCTTCTGCATGAGTGGGCTAAGTGGCAGGAAAACTATAGCCTTAAGCGCATGGGATACCCAAGTAGGTCAGCGGGGCTGTCATCGTCAGGGCTAAAGGACTTCGATGATATGTGGGAGCAATGCCATACGACAACGATGGAATGCATTAATACATGCATTAATGACCTAGAAGAAATAAGAGCTATTGAGTACGAAGCAATTCTCTACACTTACTTAGGCAAAAGAATGTGGGTACTTCGCTCAAATAGGCGAGAGTACATAGGCAAAGGCGTTGCAGAGATATTAGTAATGGCACATGAGTCGCTTATACCAATGGTTAAGCGCAAGGGAGTTGTACTTTGATTTATTTATATGCTATGCTTGTTGCCGTGGGGATTCCCCGCGCCCATATAAAGCCTCTAGGTCAAAAGCCTTGGGGCTTTTTGCATTGATGTCTGAGCGCATACGTGGTCGCAAATGGATGGCTATCCGCTCTCGCATCATGGCTAGAGACTGCAACCTGTGTCAGTCATGTAAGAAGCAAGGCAAGCTAACACTAGCTACAGAGATAGATCACATCAAAGCATTAGCCAATGGTGGCAGTAACGACGATGATAACCTCGTTGCTATATGTGCCTCATGTCACGAGACAAAGACTAACGACGATCTAGGATACAAGCCCAAGGTAACAACAGGGCTAGATGGTTGGCCAATACCAGAAGAAGTAAGCAATATCCCAAGGTGGCGCAGAGCAGAAGGCAAGCGATAACGCCAACATGGGGAGGGTCTAGCAAAAGTCTAGGCCAAACATATTGGAAACCGACCGCTAAAGTTTAATTTCATTAATCTGTACTTTTGCCTAAAAAATAGGCAACAACTCCAAGGGTAAAAAATGGCTGCAAGAGGGCGCAAATCTGCTGCCTCGCTGACTGTTGGCGTGCGTACTGAGCCGGTATTGCAGAAGTTTCCAGAGCCGGTTTCGTACCTTACGCCGGAAGAAAACGAAGTATGGCGCGAAGTCATGGCTTCGCGTGCTGGTGATCTTATTGGGCCTGAAGCATTCCGATTGCTGGCTGAGTACGCAAGAAGCGTATCGCTTGGCGATAAGATCGCGGCGCAGCTAGATGCATTTGATCCGTCATGGATCACTGAAGATGAGGGATTGAAGCGATGGGATCGCCTACAAGCAATGGCGGTGCGCAATCAAAACGTGATGGCAACACTTGCAACCAAGTTACGGATAGCAACCAGCGCAACGGTAAGGGCAGAAAACGCCGGAACGGTAATGAAGAAGGGCGCGAAGTTGAAGCCGTGGGAATTCGACGCAGTGGAGTAACTCGCGGAGATAAGAATATCCAATGGATTGAGGCTCACTGTTTCATTCCAGAGGGAAAGCTAGTAGGGCAGAAGGTTGGTTTAACGCTAGATCAGAAGCGATGGATTAAAGCGATATACGACACGCCAACAAGGACATTTATTCTGTCAATGGCGCGTAAGAATGCGAAAACCGCGCTTTCTGCTTTTCTTTTATTGCTGCATTTGTGTGGGCCTGAAGCTAAAGCTAATTCGCAACTGTACTCAGCTGCACAATCAAGAGAGCAGGCTTCAATTCTGTTCGCATTAGCGGCAAAAATAGTTAGGTTGTCGCCTGATTTGTCGTCTGTTGTCGGAATCAGAGACACGGCAAAACAACTCTACTGCCAAGACTTAGGAACGCTTTATCGGGCATTGAGTGCGGAAGCATCTACTGCTTACGGTTTATCGCCTGTTTTTATTGTGCACGACGAATTGGGTCAGGTTAAAGGGCCGCGCTCAGAGCTATACGAAGCACTTGAAACCGCAGGAGCAGCGCAAGAATCGCCGCTGTCTATTGTGATTAGTACCCAAGCGCCTACTGATGCGGATTTGTTATCTGTGTTGATTGATGACGCATTAACTGGCAGCGATCCTCGCGTTAAGGTTATTTTGCATACCGCGCCAAAGGACTGTGATCCTTTTAGCGATGAAGCAATAAGGCTTGCTAATCCGCATTTCGATGTGTTTATGAATGTGGAAGAGGTAAGACGGCAAGCAGAAGAAGCTCGTCGTATGCCAAGCAGGGAAGCGGCATATCGTAATTTAATTCTAAACCAAAGGGTTGAGGCTAGAAACCCGTTTGTAACTCAGTCAGTGTGGCAAGGATGCGGATTACCACCTGATGGCGACATGCAAGATAAGCGAATATTCATCGGTCTTGACCTATCAAGCGTGAATGACTTAACCGCTCTGGTTGCTGTGTCAGACGATGGCGATGTTTATCCGACTTTCTGGCTACCTGCTGACGGATTGGAAGAAAAGAGCAGAGCGGATCGTGTGCCGTATGACGTATGGCGAGACTCTGGCTTTTTGGATACTTGTCCGGGCAAGTCGATTGAATACGAATTTGTAGCGCATCACCTCAGAGAATTGTTCGATACCTGCAATGTTGAGTCAGTCGCTTTTGACCGTTACAACATGCGATTTCTTAAGCCTTGGCTGGAAAAGGTCGGGTTTTCTGAGGAAGAGTTAGAAAGATTTGAAGAGTTTGGGCAGGGTTTTGTATCTATGTCTCCGGCTCTCAGAGAATTAGAAAGTCGCCTATTAAATGGGCAACTCAAACATGGCAATCATCCGGTTTTGGCGATGTGCGCAAGCAATGCGACGGTAGTTCAAGACCCTGCTGAAAATCGCAAATTTATTAAAAGCCGCGCATCTGGTCGTATAGATGGAATGGTTGCGTTAGCTATGGCGATTGGAACGATGCCAAATCAGGCAGAACAGGAAGATTTTGATGATTTCTTTTTTAATCCAGTGGTGGGATAAACAATGAGCATTTTTTCTAGGTGGTTCGGCTTCGGTGGGGCCATCGGGGAAAATGTAGGCACGCAAAACCCTGTACCCACTGTTGCGCTCGTTTCTGATGCGGGAAATATTGGCCCCGATGGTGCGTTACAGATTAGTGCGGTGTGGTCATGTATCGACCGTCGCGCCACTACGATTGCATCGTTGCCTTTCTTTGCCTATGAGCAGAAGGATGGCCAGAAAGAATTAGCGCGTAAGTCTCGCCTCTATACCCTGTTGCACGAATCGCCAAACGAGAGAATGACTCCTTTTGAGTTTTGGCGTGCAATGATTATGAATCACGACCTACGGGGCAATGCTTATGCCCGTATTGAGCGAGATTCAAACGGCGAGGCGACTTCGCTTTGGCCTATGCCAGCGGATCAAGTAGAAGTCATGGTGCTTGATGATGGCTCTATGGTTTATCGCTACGCACTCGGCAATGATGTAGCAATTCATGCCTCAGAAAACGTTTTACACCTTAAAAACCTCGGTAACGGCACAGTAGGACTCGCAAAACTTGAGTTTATGCGCTCCACTACGGACGAAGCGGCAAAGGCTCAATCTACCGCTTCTAAAGTATTTGGCACAGGCGGCAAGCCTACCGGCGTATTGATGCTGGATAAGGTATTGAATCCTACGCAAAGGACACAGTTACAGTCTGCTTTTGCGGGAATGTCTGAGGGAAATACATCACGCCTCTATGTCCTAGAAGCAAACATGAAGTATGAGCAGCTTTCCATGAGTCCGGAAGATCAGCAGCTACTCGAAACCCGCAAATTTACGGTTGAGGAAATCTGCCGGTGGTTTGATGTGCCTCCGGTCTTGGTGCATCACTCCAACGTAACGACTTGGGGCAGTGGTATTGAGCAAATAGTTGATGGTTTCTACAAGCTCACCATTCGCCCAATGCTTGTATCTATTGAGCAAGCCACCAGAAAACGGGTGATGACGGCACGACAACGCGCCACAATGACCTGCGAATTCGCTTTAGATGCGCTTTTGCGTGGTAGCCCTACACAACGGGCAGATTTGTATTCTAAGAATGTACAAAACGGGATCATGACCCGCAACGAATGCCGGCAACTCGAAAACCTAGCACCGATGGCAGGCGCAGACGAATTAACCGCACAAAGTAACCTTTTGCCGCTCAAATCGCTTGGGCAGTCAGTAGATACAAGCGCAACAACGGCAAAAGACCCAATTTTGCAGTCAATGCGAATCGAAAACATGGAAATTAAGGCTGAAAACTACCGCAGAAATAGTGAAATGCTGCAAGTTTTGCGCTCAGTTGCTGAAAAACCAGAGCAAAAAATTGAAGTTATTAACTCGTTTGAAGGCGCAATTATGAATATCACTCGCACAGAGAATATTCAGCCTCCGGTTGTCGAAGTGACCAACTACATTAACCCGACCCCGGTAGATGTACAGGTAACGAATCAAGTTAATCCGACTCCGATTGAAGCTAATTTCGAGGCAATCATGCCTGAAATGGCCCCGGTACAAGTCGAATTGACCATGCCAGCCCGTAAGACCGAGGGAAGTGTGACCCGTAACGACAAGGGCGAGATTATCAAGACAGTCACTTATGAGAGTAACGTTTAATGGCTGACAACATTCTCGCTAAAGACCGCGACGGTGCAAACATTGCGCTATCTGCTAAAGATATTGCAGGTGTATTAGCCCCACGTAACATCATTACAGACCCGTCCGGTGTAGATATAACACCATTAACGGATGCTGCGCTACGGGCTTCTCCTGTGCCTGTAAGCGGTACTGTTACGGTTGCTAACCCTACTGCTCAAGGTTTAACTGACGCGCAGCTACGCGCCTCTGCTGTACCCGTATCCGTTGCTTCTTTGCCGCTTCCTACAGGCGCAGCAACAGAAGCAACCATGCTGCTTACAACAAAGCAGAAAAATACCGCTTCTAGTGTCGCTGATTACGGTCAAGTGATGCTGGCGCAACGCCGCGATAGTGACACGGCAGAAACAACCGGCGACGGTCAATACACCGCACTAAAACAAGACGAAGCAGGTCGTTTAAAAGTAGCAACACAGCCAGCAAGCAATCCCGCCTCCTCTGGAAACATAACAGCTAACGCGCAAAACGTATCTATCGCATGTGGCCGCTTCGGAAATCTCTCCGTCAGTATGGTTGCGACTACTTTAGTAGGTCACAACGCTAGTTTTGAATGCTCAAACAACAGCACAAACGGCACTGATGGCACATGGTACGGTGTGCAGGCTGTACGGTCTAACGCAAATACGGTTGAAACAACTACGGGCGTATTGGCGGCAACTCCGATTTATATGTGGCACGTAAATGTAGGCGACTACACATATTTTAGAGTTAGGGCTACCGCTCATACGTCAGGCACTGCGGCATATATCCTAAAGCCCGGAAGTTATGCCACTGAGCCGATACCGGCATCACAGGTAACAGGTACGCAAGCTGTCTCAGGTACGGTAACAGCCACGGTAACGGCTGGCACAGTTAATCCTGTTGTGCCTGCTACTCCTTACTTCCTAAACGCCGCAGCAACGACTAACGGCGCGTTAATACTGACCGGAACAAGCAACCTTTCATCGTTCTACGCAACCAATGAAGGCGCGTCCGTAGCTTATGTGAAGCTGTACAACAAAGCAACCGCACCGACTGTTGGCACAGACATTCCCGAGATGATTCTGCCTATCCCCGCCGCAGTTTCAGGGGTTCCGGGAGTGTGCAATCCTAATATCGGATTTCACGGTTTCCGCTTCGCGCTTGGATTGGGTATAGCTGTTACTCGAAACGCTGTTTATACCGACACAACCGCTATTGCTGCGAATGAAGTAAAAGTTAAACTTAGCCGGACGGTCTAATGTTAGGCCATTGGTATCAGCTACTTTTTACCGATGAAACGCCGGTAAAGAAAATCTCTGCTCACGGAGTAGAGAAACAAGACAAACCAAAACGAGGAAAGTTTGAGGTTAATTCCTTCTCAGGCTTTCCAGAGAAATTACGCCGCAAAGATGATGATGAATTCATCTTATTAATGATGATGGGAGGCTAAATGCTAATCCAAAAAACCTTGAAACTCGACTCAGTAGAGTTAAAAATGGACGCAGAAACCGGTAAATTCTCCGGTTACGCCTCTGTATTTGGTGGCACTGATTCTTACGGCGACACGATCCTTAAAGGCGCGTTTGCCCATGCCATCAAAGATGGACTCCCAAAAATGTTTTTCAACCATTCTTGGGATATGCCGATTGGCAAATGGACGAAAGCCAGTGAAGATAATCACGGTCTGTTTGTTGAAGGGGAATTAACTCCCGGCCTTGCTTTGTCTGCGGATGTACGCGCCGCAATGAAACACGGCACGCTAGACGGTCTTTCAATCGGTGGATACCTGAAAAAAGGCGACTACGAAGAGAAAGGCGAAGGCAGAATCATTCACAAATGGTCAAACCTGATGGAAGTCTCGCCGGTTGTATTCCCTGCTGATAACTCGGCACGAATTACCAGTGTTAAGACGATTGATTTTGAATCTGCCCTGCCTGAGTGCAAGACGGAACGCGATATTGAAAGGCTACTGCGGGATGCAGGGCTTGGCAAATGGGAGGCGATGGCTATTGTCTCCCGCGCTAAATCTATCTTTGAAGAGAGGGATTCTCCAGAAGATGAAGAGGCGAAACGATTAGCCGCAATACTGAGCCGTCTAACGGCTTAAACCCACCTGCATCAAGCAAGGCTCCTTCGGGGGCTTTTTTTACGCCTAAAGGAAATAAAAATGTCTCAAGAAATCTTGAAAGCCCTCGAATCTGTCGAGGCAAAACTGTCTGCAATGGATACCAAAGCAGAAGCCGAAGCAAAGAACGTTGGCAAAATCTCTGCTGATACCAAAACCGCTATTGATAACATCGGCGTAGAGCAGCGCATTCTTGCTGATCGTCTGTTGGCTATCGAACAGAAAGCAACCGCACAACCTGAATCCAAGGGCGATAGTTCTTGGGGTGAGCAATTCATTAAATCCGCTCGTTACGCTGATTTCGCTGGTGGTCAAACCGCAAAGCTGCGTGTTGAAGTTAAAAACACCCTGACCGGCTCTGATACTAACGTTGCACCGGATCGCAAGCCGGGAATCGTCGGTGGCGCATTCCTTCCGTTCTCAATGGAAAGCCTCCTTCCTTCCACCACCACCACCTCTAACGCAATCGAATTCACGAAAGAAGCCTCTTTCACGAATTCCGCTGCGGAAGCTGCTGAAGGTGCGCAAAAGGCTGAATCGGCTCTTACTTGGTCGCTGGTTAATATGCCGGTTTCTACCGTTGCTCACTGGATCAAGATTTCCAAGCAACTCGCTGCTGATGCGCCTGCTCTGGCTGCTTACGTTAATACCCGTATGAGGTACGGTGTAGATCAAAAGGTCGATACTCAGTTGGTCGTTGGTGATGGCACTGCTCCGAATATCTCCGGCACTTACGACACCGGCAATTACACCGCTCACGGCATCGCCAATGCTGCTCTCGGCTCTACCCTGAAGAAGTTGGTACTGTTCCGCAAAGTTATTGCTGATCTGTACGCCGCTGGTTTCCCGCCTGACGCAATCGTTCTCAATCCCGCTGATTGGGCTGCTATTGAAATTGAGCTATTCACGACTGCTGCCGGTCAAGCTCTCTACAACGTCAATGCTGCCGGTCAAGCCTACTTGTTCGGTCTGCCGGTAATTCAGGCAATCGGCATGGCTGCGGATACCTTCCAGATCGGTCGCTTCTCTGAGGCTTACATGCTCTACAACCGCGAAGGTGTGGTTGTCGAGATGTCTGATTCTGACGGTGATAATTTCCAGAAAAATTTGGTGACTTTGCGCGCCGAGCGACGCCTCGCCTTGGCAACAGAAAAGCCAGCCGCAGTGCGCGGAGGCGATTTAACGCCAGTGTGATGACGTAGTTTGATGTAAAATGAATACCTGCGGATAGGAGGCATCCGACAAGAGAGATTCCTGATCTCTCTTCCGCAGATTCTTATCAGGGTTATCTACAGGAGATAGCAATGGAAGCAAGAGGATTAACTCCCTGCATCGGTTGTGGTGCATTGGTTGAGTGGCGTACAAACAAACGAATTTATTGTGATGCTTGCCGTCTTGAAAGAAAGAGGCAGACTGCCAGAGTTGTGATGACAAAGCAGCGCATCAAAAAAGGAATAGAGCCAGTTAAAGGCGTTAAGCATAAATGCTCTGTGTGCGGAGTTATGTATGACAGAGTTGTAGTTCATAGTCACAGATGCGCAAAGTGTCAGTCTGAATTTGTATTACATAAAGCCAGAGCGGTTTCTGACAAAAAAAGAAAAACAGAAGAAGGCCGGCGTTATCAGTTGGCTTGGTTTAAGAATAAAAGAAAAACCGATGTGTCTTATAGAGTTTCCATGCACTTCACGGTTCTAATGCATAGGGCGCTAGGAAAGAATAAAGCAGGGCGAAGCTGGCGATCATTTGTTGATTACACGCTAGAAGAATTGATGGATCACTTAGAGCGTCAGTTTTTGCCGGGAATGACTTGGGAAAATAAAGGTGAATGGCACATTGACCACATTATCCCTAGATCATCGTTTGAATATGATAGCCCTGATGATCCTGAGTTTAAGCAGGCATGGGCGCTGACAAATCTGCGACCATTGTGGGCTATAGATAACATCAGGAAGAACGCAACAAGAGATTTTCTGCTTTAGAAATAACCAAACGACGCAAGCCACCTTCGGGTGGCTTTTTTATTGGACGCGAAATATGCAGACACAGATCAAATTCATTGTTTCAGGCGCTAATAGTCAATATGGCGGGTTTAGCGCAGGCGACACGATGCGCGTTCCTTTGGATATTGCGACTCACTTTGTAGAAATCGGCATTGCTAAATTCATGGAAGCACCGAAAGAAGAGGTTAAACCGGCCAAACCTGTGAAGGTTAAGAAATGACAGACCTACAGCTAATTGACACGCCTGAAGGCAAGATATTCGAGCGCCGCAAAGAGTGCCAGCAATGCCACTTGTTAGAGCGGAGGATTGTACTTGTTGAAGGCGCTTTTCCTGATGGCCCAGAAAAGCACGCCGCTTACCACTTAGCCAAGATCAACGCAGCTAAAGAAGAGGCTGAATTTTGGAAAACAGCCAAAGCAGAGCTAACTAAAAACGGTGTAGCTGCTTTGTTTGGCGTTGTCAAAATCGTCTTAACACTTGCCGCGCTTGGCCTTATGTACAAGCTAGGCTTTGGGCCTGTTGCGGATTCGATCATCAAATGAATTTAACTGAATCATTCCTCGCTCTCGCTGCTGTTGCTTTCATCCTCTATTTACTTGTTTCGATTGCTAACGATGAAACTGACGATTGAAGGCGGGATTTTCTACATTGATAACAAGCGGTTTTGTTTCGCAAAGGTAAATGACAATGGACGCGAAGAAGTACGACTTGAGCCAAGAAAAGTCAGCACGCAATATTCGCACGCTCACGGAAAGGTACTCCCACTCATCGCTGATGCTGGCTGGATTGCAGACGATGACCTCTGCCATGTCCGCATCGGCAGCGTACTGGGCAGCAATGGGCCGCTTAAGTGCCATATGTCTATCTGCGGGCTTGTCGCAAGAATCGAAGCCTGCGAAGAGTTTTCCACGCCTGTAACGCTGGAAATCAAATGACGCTCCGCGAACTCCAATCAGAATTTGCCGCGCTCGTTCCTCGTCTGATCGACAAGGCGATTGCGCTTGGCTACCAAGTAACACTGGGCGATGCCTTCCGCGACTGGCGCGTGCATGGTCAAGTCGGCACGAAGCTGGGCTACGGCCATTCCAAGTCCGTGCATAAAGTCCGTCTGGCCATCGACCTGAACCTGTTCAAAGACGGTGTGTTCATGGAAGGAACAGACGCGCACAAAGAACTCGGCGAATGGTGGGAGAAGCAGCACCCGCTGGCACGTTGGGGCGGTCGGTTCAAGGATGGCAACCACTACTCGTTTGAGTACGAGGGGATGAAATGATCCCCGAATGGATCATCTGGGCAATCTACGGGATGCTGCTACTAGCCTTTGGCGGCGCGTGCATCACTGTCTATGAAGCGTTAATGACCTATTTGGGGTGTGTCTAATGGCTCCGCTAATTCCTCTCGCTATCAGCCTAGCCGCTGAATACGTACCCGAGATCATCAAATACTTCGGTGGCTCCAAGTCGGCTGACGTAGCCGGCAAGGTGCTGGACATTGCGCAACAAGTCACTGGACTGGATACCCCCGATGCCGCCGCAAAAGCGATTGCAGCAGACCCTAATCTCGCACTCCAATTCAAGACGGCAGTTCTATCGCAGGAGCTTGAACTTGAACGACTCGCATTTGAACGAGAAAAACTCTATGTCAGTGATGTCCAAGATGCACGCAAGTACCGCGACGACCGAATCTTCTGGCTTGGCATCGCAGTGCTTTCTACATTCGCCGCTGTCATCGGACTTGTCCTTTGGGGCTGCTATCAAATTCTGCTCGGAGGGGTGCCAATCGACCCCGTGCTGTTCGGTGCAATCTGCGGTCTTGTCGGCGCTCTGGTCGGCTACCAAGCCAATCTAGCAACCCAAGTAATCACCTTCAACTTCGGCAGCTCAAGCGGAAGCAAAGACAAGTCCGACGCTTTAGCCGATTCGATCAAATCTTTTAAGAAATAAGGATAAATCATGTCACGATTCGCACACGCTGATGTTCTCGACAACGGCCCACAGTACGTCAAGACCAACTGCAACAAAGTGGTACTCACTGACGTTTATTCCGATGTCTATGCCACGGCAACAGGTTCTGCAAAGGTCGCAGAGGCTACGCTAGTCACGGGTGATTTCGCTATCGCTGGCGCTGCCGGTGCGGCACGCACGATGACCGCAACGCTTACCGGGAAATCAGGCGGTACAGCAGCCAAGTCAGTTGCAGATGGCACGAACATGCACATCGCCTTCGTGGATACCGTCACCAGCAAGGTTCTTTACGTCACGGAAGAATCAAGCAATCAGGCGATTACGTCAGGCAATCCAGTGACGTTCAATAGCAACCCGACTTACGTTTCAGCCCAGCCGACGGCTTAATCATGGTTAGCCCAACGACACGCAGCGGAAAAGGCTCAGAGCTTTCATGGGCTGAGTTAGACGCAAATTTTACCGCCATCGCAGCGGCGGTTAATTTCCTACTTCCAACCGATACATCATTTGCCACGGCTATTCCTTTTACCGGAAATCTCTACATGCCGCAGCAAACGGTTAGCAGTGTGCTGGCATTCACTGCTGCCGGTGGCGCACAAAAAGGGGCGCATGTTTATGTTCGCCTTGTGGCCGATGGTACGCACGCGCCAACATTCACAGGCATTAAAGAATGGGGCGGTTCGTCTGGTTACGATAACCGCGCTGGTATCACGAATGAGCTAGAGTTTTTCTTTGATGGCGCTGATTTCTGGTATTGCTTCAGTCAGGAAGTCGGGGCCTCTGCAACGGATACAACCGCACCAACAGCTTCCAGTTCGCAAGTGGCTAACGCTGCGCCAACGGTTGTCGTTATCACCATGAGCGAATCGCTAGATAGTGGATACACGCCAGCGACATCAGCCTTTACGGTATCAGGTCATACGGTATCAAATGTTGCAATCAGCGGTTCAACCATTAGCGTTACGGTTTCCTCGGCTTTCGTGAATGGTGAAGCGGCTAGGACGGTTTCTTATACACAGCCCGGAACGAATCAGGCGCGTGATACGGCTGGTAATCTGCTTGCTTCTTTCTCGTCGTTAGCTATCACAAACAACGTGGTGGCTGTGGCGAATGCAGTAACAATGACCGGCCCGACCTCTGGCGCATCGGGTTCGCCTTCGACAAACTTTAGTATTGGCGTTTCTCCCGGTGGTGGCGCAATCACTGGAACGGTGGTGGTTACGCCTTCCGATTCGTCAGGTGGTGGCACATTCACCCCGACAACCGTCAGCCTGACAACCGGATCACCAACAGCAACCTTCACTTATACCGCTGGAAGCACGGGCGCTAAAACGATCAGCGTGACGAATAACGGCAGCTTGAGTAACCCAAGCAACATTACTTACACGGCATCATCTGGCGCAACCGCACCGGCTCAAGTAACAGGCTTGACGCTAGGCACAGCAACCGATACGACACAGCCGCTCACATGGACAGCGCCAAGTAACGGCGGCTCCGCAATCACGGATTACGTGATTCAGTACGCTATCGCTAGTTCAGGCTCATGGACAACGTTCTCGGATGGCACAAGCACCACGGCCAGTACAACCGTTACAGGTTTGACCGCCTCAACGTCATACGATTATCGTGTTGCTGCGGTTAATGCGATTGGCACTGGAACGAACAGCGCAACATCAACGGGAAGCACTGCCGCTGCTGCTGCAACGCTACGGTTTGATAGAGCAATCAGCAATGTGACTGAATCAGGATCGGCTCCGTGGAAATACACAGGCGCGACTGATACAACCACGGGAAGCTCTCAAGGCGCTGTTTCTCAAGCATCGCTTGCTGTTGGTGTCGATGGCTCAGTAACCTTCAAGCTGGATACATACGGCGGCGGGTTCATGCTGGAAGTTGGCACAACCGCTGTTGTCGATAACTACATCAACAACCATAGCATGTGGGTAAATGGTGGCGTTTATGTGCCGATTGAGGCGGGTGGCTCTGTAATGACAGCGGCTAATTCTGTCACGCCGGCTGCGGGTGACTTAGTTAAATGGTCATGCTGGGATCGCGCTACCGCCGCAGACTTTGCAGTGCCTTGCAAGTGGGAAGTCTCGAAGAATGGTGGGGCAAGTTGGACACTGCTATTTACTAGCGTCTGTCGTACAACGGTTCATTACGCCAAGGTAGTGCCAACACCTACGACTGTGTTGATGGCTACCGATTCAACAGGTTTTGCGTAATGTTTGTCCTTCCAACTCGCCGCCGCATCACATTCGGCTCAAACGTGAATATCGTTTGCGATGGCAACTCATTGACTTACGGCATAGGTGGTACAGCGTACCCTTCGCAGTTGGCTGGTAAATCTCCGCTAACAGGTGGCGAAACCATCACTAATGTGGGAGTTAATGGGCAAACAACAGCCGATATGACCTCAACTCATTCCGATGTTGATGCCGCTTGGGACGCAGGAAAGACCAATATTCTAGTTGCTTGGGAAGGCACAAACAGCATTGCCAACATTGGTCGAACAGCCGCTCAAGCTAAATCAGACCTTGAAGCGTATATAACGGCTGTTAGCGCGGTGCATCCTTGGATTGTGATTATCGGCACGACCATATCATGTCAAACCCATGATGGCGAGTCTCAAACAATCGCACTGAATGCGGTTATTGATGACTACAACACGCTACTGAGAGCCAATTACAGGGCGATGGGTGCGACTGCTTTGTTTGAAGTCCGTTACCCCGGAAACCCATTTACGCCTGCTGATTATACCAATGCGTCATTTGAGACGATGGCAACAACGACTGGCGTATGGGCTGATGGCGAAACGGGTGGTCATGTTCACTTGAACACTGCTGGTTATCTCATCATTGCGAATCTGGTTGCTGCAACCTTACGCCGAGTGAGTCCATAAATGGCCTATGTCGCAGAAGGATATTGGGTTACAGGCTACGCGGAAGGAGATTCTGCCGGGGTGGTTTTTGTAACCGCCTCTGATAGCACTCAGGCCAATACGTGTTCAGCAGGGGCGATTAGCACAGGTAGCTTCTCTGGCTCAATCTCTGACGCAGACATTGACCGCATCGTAGCAGCCGTTCTAGTTGCACTCAACGCAACCACCATCCCGGTCGATATGCATAAGACCAACGGGGTCGAGATCATTGGCGACGGTTCTGCTGCCATCGCATCGGCTGTTTGGGCGTATGCGTTGCCATGACAACCGGTCAGCTTCTTGCTTCTCTTTCTGGTTTGGTTTCAGGAAGTGCGCTTGCCCATTTAATGGCAATCACAACAGGCGGGGCTTTATCTATCCCTGTTGAAAGACTTGCATCAATCACCGTGGCCGATTCTGTTCCTGTATCAGCCAATAGAGCCGCATCTATCTCTGTTGTTAGAAGCGTATCCATAACCGCAGAAAGGGCAATTTAATGTTAATTGATGACGTAAAACTAGCGTTAAGAGTGACACACAGTAATGATGACACTTTGTTACAACGTCTAATAGATGCCGCAACAATGGAATGTATTGCTTATTGCAATATCACCATTCCAGACGGTGAAACAACGGTTAGCCTTACTGAAAACATCATTAACGGGATTGTCCTAATGGTGCAAGCTGATTACGATGGTGATCCTTTCAAGCGAAATGATTACCTCGCTGCGGCGTATCGTCTTTGGGATGCAGTAAGGACTTATTACGTAGAGCCTGCCGTATGATCGCCTTTAAACTTCGCCATCGCGTCATCATTGAGCAAAAAAGTATCACTCGGGATGCCTATGGAAGTGCGATTGAATCATGGGTTGCATTCGCTGATAACGTACCTGCGGAAGTCTATCCACTCTCAGGAAAAGAGTTTATCGCGGCTCAATCAGTACAGGCGGGAGTAACCGCAAGAATAACGATTAGGTATATAATCGGAGTCGTGGGGGATATGCGCGTCCGTCACGATGGTAATACTTACAACATTAAAGCCGTTTTACCTGATAAAACCGCAAGACATCACATTACGCTGATGTGCGAAACAGGTGTAAATGATGGCTGACAGCGTAACCATGAAGATTGATGGCCTCAAAGAGTTAGCGGATAAGCTCCGCGCTATGGGGCCAGATATTGAAAAGAAGGCGCTCAGAGCAAGCGTAATGGCGGCTGCTAAGATAGTCCGTGATGATGCCAAGGCGAATAACCTAGACGATACAGGCACAACGGATAGAGCCTTATACGCCAAATACATCAAAGAAGAATCAGCAGAAAACAAAGCCACTTATTTTGTTGGTGTGCGAAGCGGAAAGAAAGAGCGCAAAGCTAAACGCGATGCTTTCTATTGGCGCTTTATTGAGTTTGGTACTGCTAAACTTTCCGCGCATCCTTTCATGCGTCCTGCTTTTGAGAAAAACAAAATGAAACTTGTCGAAGCAATAGCCGACAAGATCAGTGCAAGAATCAAACGATTTGAAAAGAGCGGAAGATGATAGAAACCTCTATTTACACTGTGCTATCTACTGATGTCACAGTATCCGCTTTGGTATCAACGAGAATATATCCCATGATAATTCCGCAGAATGGCACTCTGCCTGCTGTGGTTTATCAACGTGTGAGTACGTTACCGATAAATTCTCTATCCGGTGATAGTGGTCTTGATTCGGTGCGTATTCAATTATCTTGTTGGTCGCCAACTTACGCAGGCGCTAAATCACTCGGCCTGGCGGTAAGGAATGCGCTAACGCTTTCAAGTCTTAAAGCAATCACAGAGATGGAACTAGACGATATTGACGATTTAACAGGTCACTATCGCGTAATCCTAGATTTCAGAATCTGGCAGTAACGAATCACCCAAACCTAGCCCGCCCTGTGCGGGTTTTTTTACGTCCAAAGAAAGGACAATATCATGGCCTCAAACGCAATTTCCGCACAGGGAACAACCTTGCAAATCTCAACCGGCACTGGTGGCGCTAAAACCGTCACTGGTGTCAGCAAAGCTAATCCTTGCGTTGTTACTTCTACCGCTCACGGTCTTGCCGCTGGTGATCGTGTGACCTTCGCTTCAGTTGGTGGCATGGTTGAATTGAATGGCAATAGCTATGTTATCGAATACGTAACGGCTAATACCTTCTCCCTGTTTAAAGTGGATTCGTCTGCTTACACCACTTACACCTCGGGCGGTACTGCTACGCCGGTTACTTTTACCCAAATCAAAGAAGTTAAGACCTTCTCAGGTTTCGACGGCCAAGCCTCTGAATTGGATGTAACCAATTTGGACTCTACCGCTAAAGAATTCCGTCTTGGACTGGTAGATGAAGGTGGCTTCTCTTTCGAGATGAATCAGGTTAATTCTGATGCCGGTCAATCTGCGCTGCGTACTTCCAAGAATGCAGGCACGATCAAGACTTACAAGCTCACCCTTCCTAATGCAGAAGTCGCCACTTTCACGGCTTTCGCTAAATCACTTCCCTCTGCCGGTGGTGTCGATGGCGTATTGACCTCTTCTGTTGCTCTCCGCATCTCTGGCTCGGTTGCTTGGGCGTAATCATGGCACTTAACCGCGACCAAATCCTTGAGCATTCCGACTTAGTAACGCAGACGGTTAGCGTGCCTGAGTGGGGCGGCGATGTGATTGTTTCGACGATGACCGGCGAAGCGCGTGATGCTTGGGAGCAATCCCTAGTTATTTCAGAAGGTGGCAAGTCTCGCACCAATATGGAAAACATCCGCGCCCGTTTGGTTGTTTCGACGGTGGTAGATGAAAACGGCAACCGCTTATTTACAGACAAGGATGTATCTGTACTTGGCCGTAAATCTGGTGCTGCTTTGGAGCGTGTTTGCAAAGTTGCTCAAAGGCTCAATGGTCTTACCAATGACGATGTGGAGCAGCTAAAGGGAAACTGATAGCCCGCCCGGAGCGTCGATTCTATTTCTCACTAGCTGAGAAGCTAGGCATTCCGGTCGGGGAAATGCTCAAACGCATGACCAGCAAAGAACTCAGCGAATGGATGGCTTATTACCAATTACAAGCCAGCCCACAAGTTGAAAAAGTAATCGAAGAAACTCCAGAAGCTCATGCCGAGAAGTTAAAAGCGGCGCTATTTAAAGGGAAATAGAGATGGCAGGAAGTTTAGGTAGTCTTGTTGTCTCTCTCTCTGCTGAGACTGCACAATTTACTTCTGCGATGGATAAGGCTGCGTACCAGTCTGAAAAGCGCATGAAGGAAATGCTCAAGAATGCGAAGGAAACCGGCGCAGCAATCGGCGTTGCGATGGTTGCAGGTGTCACGGGTCTAGCGTTTGCCGTCAAAGGCGCGATAGATGCCGCTGACGCAATGAATGATTTGAGCAAGGCAACTGGCGTAAGCGTTGAGAATCTATCAGGGCTTCAACTTGCAGCGATGCAGTCTGGGTCTGATCTTGATTCAGTCGCTCAAGCAATTAACAAGCTAGGCGTAAATATCGGTAACAACGCTGAGAAGTTTGCAAAGATAGGTGTCACGGCTAAAGAGCCGATGGAAGCATTCAAGCAATTCTCCGATATATTCCGCTCTATTGAAGACCCGCAGAAACGCGCTGCGGTGGCTGCTGAAGCCCTTGGCAAGTCTTGGCAAGGTACAGCCCCGTTATTGTCTGAAGGTAGCGCAAAGATTCAGGAAATGGTCGATAGAGGCAAACAACTATCGGGCATGAATCAAAAGTTAGCTGATAACGCCGATCAGTTAAACGACATGATGGCAGAGTTTAAGGTCACGATTTCTGGCGTGTCTTTGCGTATGGCTGACAGCCTGCTTCCGGTAATGAATGTATTTGCAAAAAGCCTTTTGGACGTAAGCAATAATTCAGAAGAACTAGCAGGAACATTCCCGAATCTTGCCGGCATACTCAAGGCGTTTATCGTCACAGGTGGCAATGTAGCGTTTGTATTCAACGGAATTGGTAGGGAAATCGGCGGCATTGCGGCTCAAGTCGCACTATTGAAACAAGGCGACCTTAAGGGCGCTTTGGCTGTTGGTGACATGATGAAAGAGGATGCCGAGAAAGCTAGATCAGCTTTCGAGAAGTGGCAAACCTCAATACTAGAAGCTGGCAAATCTGTTGAAACCGTTGCGAAGTCCAACGATAACAACATGGGCAAGGCGCTAGGTATAAATCAGATTAATGACTTCATCGGTACTAAACCGGCGAAAGTCAAAGAAGCAACCAAGAAAATTGAAGATTCTTTAACTTGGGTGGCTAAGTCCTACGCGAAAGCTATGGAAAGCATTTCGTCTGCTGAATCTGATGCGGATAAATCAACTCGCTCACTGAATGGCGCTCAGTCGGCACTGTTTGAATTGATGACCTCTGAAGCGTGGGCTTCAATGCCCGAGCCTTGGAAAGAAACAGCAATAGCTCAGACGGCATCTGCAACAGCATTAATAGAAATTGCAGATCAACAAAAACGCCTAAACGACATGCTTGCCGCAACGCCTACGGCAAAACTCCAAGAGTCTCGCCAAGCAATGCTTGAGCTAAAGGATGCGTTTGAATCAGGCAAGATTTCCGCAGAGGAATTCATTGAAGCCGCTGGCACAAAGCTCGGCACGCTTCCCGATATTACAAAAGAAGCCTCTTCAAGCATTGACATGGTAATCACAAATTCATTCTCAGGAATGGCTGACACGATTGCCGATTTTGTACTGACCGGCAAAGTCTCGTTTAAGGGGCTTGTTGAGTCAATGATTCGTGACTTGATACGGCTAGAAACACAGGCGCAAATGACCTCTGTTTATAAAAACTTGGGTGGTATTGCAGGCATAGCCAAGTCTGTTGTCGGTGCGTTTGCTGGCTCAGGTGATGTAAGCGCGACATCATCAGCAAATTTTGAATATGGAAGCATAGACGGAATGCGTGCAAGCGGCGGCCCGGTTGGTGCAAACAAAACTTATCTTGTTGGTGAAAATGGCCCTGAATTATTAAGAATGGGAAGCTCTAGCGGGTCTGTTGTTCCAAATTCAGCAATCGGCGGTAACAGCGTAACGATGCAACAGGTGTTTAACATCAGCGACGGTGGATCATCTGAAAAGGCTAGTGGAGATAGTGCAGGTGGGTTCAAGCAATTTGCTGACCTAATGGCAAACGTCACTAAACAAGTCATCGTACAGGAAATGCGCAGCGGCGGAATGCTTGAAAAAGTGAGAACGGCATGAGTACCTTTACGTGGAAACCTTCATGGGGCGCAAAGCTATCCGTCAAGCCTTCCGTCATGTCGGCAAAATTCGGAGACGGTTACGAACAGCGCGTGGCCGATGGCATCAACTCGCAACCGCGCATCTGGTCATTAACCTTTACCAGCCCGGTCAGCGAAATCGACGCTATTGAAGCATTCATAAGTTTAGCCGGTGCCGTGTCTTCATTTGACTGGACGCCGCCCACGGGTGCCGCTGGCAAATTTGTTTGCGACCAATGGGAGCGCGACGTAGTGGCCCCGGCGGTGCATTCATTTATGGCCACCTTCCGCGAGGTCTTTGAGCCATGATCGCTGCCGACATCCAGACGCTCGCGCCGGGTGCCATCGTTGATTTGTACGAGCTGGATTTAACCACCATCGGCGGTTCGCTGTTGCGCTTTCATCCGGGGCGCAATGGCTTGGCGTCCGATTTGGTGTGGAATACCCAGCCCTACGTTGCTTTCCCGGTAAAGGCAGAAGGGTTTGAAGCATCCGGCAATGGCAAGATGCCGCGCCCGACGATCAAGGTGGCCAATGTCACCGGCCTGATTTCGGCGCTGTTGCGTGATTTTGATGACCTGATAGGCTGCAAGATCACCCGCCGACGCACGCTGTCAAAATATCTGGATGCGGTCAATTTTCCCGGTGGCGTTAATCCGTCAGCCGACCCGACGCAAGAATTCCCGCCTGAAGTCTGGTTTGTTGATCGCAAATCCAGCGAAACAAAAATGATGGTTGAGTTTGAGCTTGCAGCCTCATGGGATGTGCAAGGCGTATTACTCCCGCGCCGGCAGGCCATTGCCAATACTTGTGGATGGCGTTATCGCGGCGCAGATTGCGGCTATGCCGGCGGCGCTGTGGCTAACGGCAACGATGTTGCCACGGCAGTGCTTGGCGAAGACGCCTGTGGCAAACGGCTGGCCTCGTGCAAATTGCGCTTCGGTGCGTATGCGGTATTGCCCTTTGGGGCATTCCCCAGCGTGGGGCTAATCCGATGATTGATGTCATGCCGGTTTTTCCGCAGATCATGGCGCAGGCCACCGCATCGCCATCGCGTGAGGTTTGCGGTTTGATTACCGTACCCAAGGGAAAGCTGACCTATCGCCCATGCCGCAACGTGGCGCACGATTCGCAAGAATTCGAGATACACCCCGAGGATTACATTACCTGCGAAGCCGAGGGCATTATCGCGGTGGTGCATTCGCACACGCATGGCAACCCGGAACCCTCAATGGCCGATTTGATCGGCTGCGAACGCTCGGCAGTGCCGTGGGTTATTGTCGGCATCCCGAGTGGGGCTTACAAGGTTATTGAACCAACCGACTACAAAGCACCGCTGATCGGTCGCCCGTTTGTTCATGGCGTGCTTGATTGTTTCTCGCTGGCGCGTGATTACTACGCCGGGCTGGGCATTGCTGTGTGCGATTTTGAGCGTGTAGCCAACTGGTGGGAACATGGCGACAACCTGCTGACGCCGGCCAACTTCGCCAAGGCGGGCTTTGTTGTGGTAACTGACGGCACGCTGCAAACGCACGATGGCATCATCATGCAAAACGGCCTGACCTCGGTGCCGAATCATGTCGGCATGTATTTGGGCGATGGCCTGTTTCTGCACCACTCAGGCGGTCGCCTTTCCTGCCGTCAGCCGTATGGTGGCTATTGGGAAAAAGTCACCAACTACATCGTGAGGCATGAGTCGCTATGCTGACCGCTGTTTTCCTACATGGCCACCTAGGCGAAAAGTACGGCGACAAGCTGATGCTGGAAGTGTCTTGTGTTGCCGAGGCAATCTGTTTGCTCAAGGCTAATTTTTCCGAATTCGCCCGTGACGTTATCGGCCATTCCTATCGTGTATGGGTGGGCAAAACCAATATCGACCGCGACGAGCTGACCAACCCGGCCAAGGGCCAAGATATTCATATTGTGCCGGTGGTATCCGGTGCCGGTGGCGCAAGTATGGATCGCGTTGGCCTGATCGGCCCCAAGAAATCCAGCACGACGGGTTTTTGGGCCGGGCCGCACAACTTCGCCAGTGATTCCAAAATGGGGCAGGTGGTGCGCGTCATTGTCGGCATTGTGCTGGTGGTGGTTGGTATCATTTTCTCCGAGTTTGGCGGCGTGGCATGGGGCGTTTATCCCGGCCTCGGGCTGATCTTTGGCGGCATTTCAGACTACATCACATTCAGCAATATCAAAAAACTTGGGCCGCTAGTCACTGAGCCAATCAGCAGCGGGCGAAAAGCCGGCTATCTGTTTAATGGTGCGGTCAATACGGTTGGCCAAGGTAATCCGGTGCCGGTTCTCTACGGTCGAATGCTGGTTGGCTCGCAAGTGGTTAGCGGCGCTATTGAGGTGGCCGACGCATGATGATGGCAACTGTTTTTCTACATGGCCACCTCGGTGAAAAGTATGGCCGGCGCTTTACGCTGGCGGTGCATTCCGCTGCCGAAGCCTGCGCACTGTTGGCGGCAAACTTTCGTGGCTTTACCGCCGATATGCAGGCACACCGGCACGGCTATTTGTTCAAGATCGACGGCCAGCCGGCCACCGATATTAACGCCCTGCGCGAAAAGCACATATCACCCGAAATTCATATCGTGCCGGTTATCGCCGGGGCGGGTGGCAACAATAACGGCGCGGGGTTTCTGGTTGTCGCCGCCGCCATCGCTGTTGCGGCTTATACCGGATACATCCCCGCCGACTATGTGGGCGCGGCTTATAACGTGGCGATGAATCTGGCTATATCAGGCGTCAGTCAGTTATTGATGGCCGGCGCAGTACAGCCGGAAGGCGGCAACGATGAACTGACCGGCGAAACAAACAAAGCAAGTTATGCCTTTTCGGGGCCAGTCAATACGACCAAGCAAGGCAACCCGGTGCCGGTTCTCTACGGTCGCCTGTTGGTTGGCTCGCAGGTTATTAGCGCAGGGGTCGAGGTTCAATGAAACAAAATAAAATCAGCGGCGCAGGTGGTGGTGGTGGCAAAAGCGAACAGCCGCAGGCACAGCGCAACGCAGTTATATCGCCTGACTCGCTCATATCCCGCCAGTTTGCGCGGGTGCTTGATCTGGTGTCAGAAGGCGAAGTGGAAGGGCTGGTGGACGGCAATAAATCCATTTACCTTGATGGTACGCCGCTGCAAAACGCTGATGACTCCAACAACTTTTCAGGCTTCACCATTGATACGCGCAGCGGTGCTTCGGGTCAAACCTATATCAGCGGTTTTACCGCCAGCGAATCGGCCTCGTCGGTCGGGGTAGAAGTCAGAAACGGCACGCCAGTCGTGCGGACGATCTCCAATCCAAACGCCAACGCTTTGCGCGTTGCGGTGGGTGTGCCTTCGCTGTATTACCAAAACCCCAGCAATGGTGACGTAAGCGGTTCGTCAATTACCCTGACGATTGAAGTGCAGCCCTATCTCGGCAGTTTTGCCGTTGTAAAGACCGACACGATTAGCGGCAAATGTACCAGCCGATATAGCCGCAACTACCGCATTGAATTGACTGGCGCAAGCCCGTGGAACGTGCGGATTACCAAAACCACGGCCAACAGTGACGCACAAACCCGCTGTGACCTGTTTTGGGATGCCTACACCGAAATCATTGACGCCAAGCTCAGTTACCCTAATTCGGCGCTGGTTGGTATCACCATTGATTCAAGCCAGTTTGCCAGCATTCCATCGCGCGCTTACGACATGAAAGGCTTGCGGGTCAAGGTGCCGAGCAATTACGATCCGGTCACACGGGTTTATACCGGCATCTGGAATGGTACGTTTAACGTGGCATGGACGGATAACCCGGCGTGGTGCTTTTATGACCTGCTCACCAACCCGCGTTATGGGCTGGGCGAATTCGTAACGGCAGCGCAAGTCGATAAAGCCAACCTCTACACCATCGGAAAGTATTGTGACGAACTGGTGCCGGACGGTTTCGGCGGCATGGAACCGCGCTTTGCCTGTAACCTCTACCTGCAAACCCGCGAAGAGGCATTCCGCGTGCTGTCCGATATGGTGTCAATATTTGCCGGCATGTTGTTTTGGGCGTCCGGTGGTCTGAGCTGCACGCAAGACGCGCCTGATGATGCGATTTACTCATTCACTAATTCAAACGTAATCGACGGCACTTTTACGTACAGCGGCTCAAGCCGCAATGTTAGGCACACGACCGCGCTCGTCAGCTACAACGACCCCGACGATAAATTCACCCGTAAAGTTGAATATGTTGAAGACCTTGAAGGCATCGCCAAATGGGGGCTGCGTCAGGCTGAAACGGTCGCCATTGGTTGCACCTCGCGTGGTCAGGCGCACCGGCTGGGCAAGCGCATTCTGTTATCCGAGCGTTATTTAACCGAAGTCGTCAATTTTAAAACCGGCCTCGAAGGCACTGTGCCTTATCCGGGTGCGGTTATTAAGGTCATGGACAACGCCCGAGCCGGGGCGCGTATGGGTGGGCGTATCAAATCAGCCACCACGAGCACCGTAACCCTTGATTCGCCGGTTGTTATTTCTGCTGGGGTTTCCTATGTGCTGACCATCATCATGCCGGATGGCACGATGGAAGAACGCGGCGTGGTCAATGTGCCGGGCAGTCAAACAGCCTTGACGGTGACAGTGGCGTTTTCTGTCGCGCCTAATTCGCAAAGCGTTTGGGTGCTGACTTCTACGGAGCTTGACGCGCAACTGTTCAAAGTGGTGGGCATCAAGGAAGTGGATGGTGTGATTTATGAAGTCACCGCCCTGCAATACAACCCAAGCAAATACGCGGCTATTGAACAAAACCTGTTATTCGAGCCGCTGGCCACTTCTTTGCTAGATTCGGCCACCGTACAGGGGCCGCCACGCAACCCGACAATAACCGAAGAGCTTTACCGTTCCAGCGCCAATACGGTTGATACCAAGATGATTGTTACTTGGGATGCACCGATTGATACAAAGTATTTGAGCCATTACAAGGTTTTCTGGCGTTACACGGCAGGCAACTGGAATGTTGTGCCGGACGAGGGATCACAAACGGTTTCCATTTATCCGGTCAATGCCGGTGGTGTCGAAGTCAAACTGGTGGCTGTTAATGCACTCGGAAAAATCAGCGAAGAGGTATCAGTATCGGCAACGCTGGCGGGTAAAACAACGGCCCCGGTTGCTGTGACCGGCATCACTTCAAGCGCCGCTGGTTCAAGAATTCAAATTGATTGGGTCGATCATCCTGAAATTGATGTCGATAGTTATGAAGTCCGTTTGAATGACCTTGATTGGGGCGTTGCAAATTCAAATCGTGTTTATTCCGGTTCGTCGTCATCCTGTTATTACGTGCCGACCGGCTCGGGCGATGTGACGTTTTACATACGCGCCCGCGATATGGTTGGCAACTGGTCGCCCACGGTATCGCATGTGTTTACCTATGCCGCTATTGCTGCGCCCGGATTCTTGACGGCAGCGTTTTCAGACACGGCATTGACAGCGGCGCTAGTCAATCTGACATGGGGCGAAGTGGGTACGGTATTTGGCCTAAAAGATTATCAGATCACCTATGGCGCAGAAACAATCTATGCCAACGCATCGACCATAGACTTACCCGCCGATTGGCTGGGCAGTCGCATGTTTTCAGTCAAGGCGCGTGATGTTAATGGTGCGCTGGGTGTTGCTCGAAGCCTCGCGGTAACAATGCTCGCACCGGCTGCGATTACCGGATTGCGGGCGCAGGTGATTGATAACAACGTTTTGCTGTATTGGACGATGCCGGCAACGACCTCGCTGCCTTTGTCGCACGTTCGCTTAAAACGCGGCGCAACATGGGCAACGGCAACCGACATCGGCACCAAATCAGGGTCATTTACCACGGTTTTCGAGACACAGGGCGGCACCTTCACCTATTGGGCGGCGGCGGTGGATACCGAAGCGCACGAAGGGCCACCGGCATCGGTTGCGGTCAGTGTTAATCAGCCGCCTGATTACGTGTTTAACGGTTCGCTTGATTCAACGCTGGCCGGCACCTTGAGCAGTGCCAAGCTGTCGGGTGGCAAGGTCTATCTGCCGGTGAATACCAGCGAAACATTTGCCCAGCATTTCAGCACACGAGGATGGGCAAGCCCTTCAGCGCAGCAAGTTGCCGGCTATCCGGTATTCATTCAGCCAGCGGCTGCAAGTGGGTATTACGAAGAGGTTTTCGATTTTGGCTCGGTTTTCCCGGCCACCAAGGCAACGGCCAGCGTTAATGGTGTTGCTGTCGCTGGTTCTCCGGTGCTGACCCCAACTATCAGCCTGTCGCTTGATGGGTCATCATGGACAGATTACGCCGGGGTTTCTGAAGTATTCGGCACCAATTTCAGGTATGTCAAATTCCGGCTGGCCGTGGCATCGGGCGGCGTTGATCTTTACGAGTTAAGCGGGTTGACGGTGCGCCTTGATTCAAAAATTAAATCAGACGCAGGCAGTGTTTCTGCGCTATCAACCGACGCCAGTGGCACCTTGGCCAACTTCAACGTCGAATTTGTCGAAGTCAGTTCAATCACGGTATCAGCCGGTGGCACCACGCGCATTTCAGCGGTTTATGACTATAAAGATTCAGTACTGACCGGCACTTATAGCGTCACCAGCAACGTTGCCACCTTGAACATCACGGCACACAGCTTGATTGTCGGGCAAAAAGTGCGGCTTAGTTTTAGCAGTGGCACCGCGCCCTCTGGCGTTTATACCGTGGCCAGCGTGCCAAATGCAAACAGCTACACCGCATCAATCACCACCGCCAACACCAGCGGCAATGTAAGTACGTATTCGCAAGGCTTGCGGATTTATCTTTTCGATAGTGCCGGCGCTCGATATTCAGGCCCGGCCTCTTGGTCTGTTCAAGGATATTAAACATGGCTGATCACAGCAAACCTTTAGTTTCGTCGCTCTATGCCGATTTCGTCACTGAGCTTGATGCCCGTTTTGATGACTTAGCACTGGGCCTTGACCCGGCCTTTGTCACGGCAACCAACGTACCGACCAATGCCATCCGCTGGTCAAGCGCATCAAACCTCTGGCAAAAATGGAACGGTAGTTCATGGGTGGTTTTGTCATCCGGCTACGATATTGACGTTTTGAATGGTTCAATCACCAACTCGCCAATCTCAGGCAGCACAGGAAGTTTTACCAGCCTGACAGTGCCTTCGCTAACGGGTATCGTTAAAGCCAACGGGGCTGGCGCGATGACCGCAGTAACGGCACCATCCGGCACGATTGTCGGCACGACTGACACCCAAACCCTGACCAATAAAACCATCGTCGCGGCTAGTAATACGATCACCACGGCAGCATCTGGCAATCTAACGTCGACCAGCCTGAATGCTGCGCTGGCTGAATTGCAGACGGATATTGATAGCAGGGCCGCACTGTCGGGCGCAGTATTTACGGGGCGCGTGGATTCAAATAGAGCATCTCGTGCAACGACAGGTTGGGCAGATGCCAACTTCATGGCGTATACAGGTACAAACTCGACGGTTGACTTTGCATCTATTGCCTACCATGTTCATGACAACTCCAACGCGCCTCAGTGGGGTTTCAATTACAGCGACTCAAGCCGATTCGGGCTTTATGACTCATCGGGTGCGGTGCGCGTTTTCACCTTCCCTGTTGGTGGTCTTGGTTCAGGCATTCCGAAGTTCACTTCAAACGACATGTCGATAGCCACCGCTGGCACTGATTATGTGTCGCCGGGTTTGGCAACGACTCGCGGCATTACTATGAACACGGCAAAACTGCTGGGCCGTTCAACCGCAGCAACCGGCGCAATTGAGGAAATAACAGTTGGCACAGGTCTTACCTTGTCAGCGGGTACTATATCCGCTAGTGGTGGTGCTACGCTCGGAACACCCGTGGCAACGACCAGCGGCACCAATGTTGATTTTACAAGCCTGCCAGCAGGAACTAAACGAATAACGCTCAGTTTTTCTGAGGTTGCCAATTCTGGGCTAATTCGCATCCAGCTTGGCACGGGTGGCACACCAGCAACATCCGGATATAGGGGTAATCACTCTGGTATGGCTGCAACCGTCGCCACCGGGGCCAATGCTTCCGGTTTTGATGCGTATTCATCAACTGTCAATGGTGTTGTGATTCTCACGCTACTCAACGCCTCAACAAATATTTGGTCTTGTATGGGTGTGCTTCCAGATAGTGCTGCCTATAACAACCTGATGGGCGGTTCGGTGACGTTGAGCGGCGCTCTTAATATGGTTCGCATTACCTCAACCACGGGCGGCACGTTCTCTGCCGGTTCGGTCAATATCATTTACGAGTAATAACATGAAAACTATTCAAGTCAATATTCAAACTGGCGAAGTTGTCGAAATCCCGCTGACGCCTGAAGAGGTTGCCGAAATAAACCAGCGCGTCACTGTTGCGCCTGTGGCAGTGTGCAGCCCTTGGCAAATCCGCAAGGCGCTGAATGCCGCAAACCTTCGCCAGCCGGTTGAAGACGCTATCGCCGCCTCGTCCGATGTCGCAGTGAAAGACGGCTGGGAGTTCGCTACTGAATTTCGCTCTGACGATCTGTTTGTTTTGTCAATGGGCGCGGCGATTGGCAAAAATGCAGAAGAGACTCGCCAATTTATTGAGTACGCGGCAACGCTGTGATGCGCTGGTTTCTCTACCTTCTGCTGTACATCCCGGTTCAGCTATTCGCTTATCTGATTACTCCGTTGCTGCCGTTGTTCAAGGTGTGGCGGCATGGGGCATTAGATAATGCAAATAGAGTCGGACAAGGTTTGCGACTGCCTTTGTGGTTGTCTTGGTTTGATACGCCTGACAACGCGCTGTACGGTGATGTGAACTGGCTACTGTTCCATCCAAAAACTACGCACTGGGATATGGTCGGCTGGCTCTACCGCAACTCTCTGTACGGTTTTAAATGGACTGTGCTGGCGATGCCAATAGATGTACCCGGAAGTCACTGGGAAGGTAATCCAGCTATCAACCACCACACCAAAGAGTTCGGCACGCTCTGCATCGTTCAAACCAATGGCGCATGGCAGTACAAGACTGTGCGCCCTATGTTCGGAAAAATCTTGGTGCTGAACATCGGATGGCTATTGGATGATTGCTCGCAGTCAAAAGCCCTGTTTATGCTATCGCCAAGGCTTAAATAGTTTCTACAATTCATTTAGCATTCTAGACAGAAATGGCATCTTCGGATGCCTTTTTTACGTGGTTTTGTAGGAAATCGACTATTTATAATTCACTCGAAAACATTGTGACACAAGGCTTTAGACTAAATTATCGCGTAAAACACTGAATTTTACACGGGTTACGTGTTGGTGCGGTTCTTGGCCGGTTTTTCTACAATATTTGTAGAAGTTTCTACAAACCTTCCGCGAGGTTTGACTATCTCAGGCTTCTCTACCTTCATATATTTGTCGCTCATTGCTTTGGTAGAGTGACCTAATAGCGCCTGATAATCCTCGCCATCTTCTCTAGCTTCAGTAGCTGACTTGCCGCGAATGTCGTGAAAATGAACATCTTCGACGCCTGCTAGTTTTCTAGCTGAAATCCACCAATCTCTAACGGTTGATTGTGAGTACATTTTCCCGGTAGAAGTACAGAGCAGGAATAAGCCTCTGAATGGTCTAGGTATCTCTTTAGCTGAGTTAATAACGATCTCAAGCTCTGGCGTTCTCTGAAACAGTTGGAGTTTCTTGGTCTTTATCTGTCTGACCAATAGACCATCACTTGACCATGCTGAAAGACGGATGGCGAGTACGTCAGAGATTCTTGAGCTAGTCAAATACGCTATATCCATGATGACCTGCAACACAGGGTTAGCATGTGACCGTATCAGCATGAATTCTTCATCTGTTACGTACCGCTTCCTGCCTGCTATTTTGTGGCGCTCTACTTCTCGGCATGGGTTTGAAAGAATCTTGCCATGTCTCACAGCTAGAGAAAGCACGTTAGACAAAACAGCTTTCCCTAGATTCGCTTGAGACTTTGACGAGTGACCATCCATCCATTGCGCTATATCGCCCGGAGTGATGCTAGAAACGTCCGTGGTTGTGAAAACTGCTTTCAATTGACCCGATATGCTTCTATACATACGTTGAGTCGATACAGGGCGTTTCTGGAAGTATGGCAGTTCTAGCCATTCATCTATCAACCGGCTGATTGAGTTTGCATCGTTAGACGAGTTTTCAATCTTTGCCCACTCGGTTTTAGCCTTGCCTAAATCCTTACCAAGCGAAACCCACTTGCGCGGCTTGTCGTTGGTAACGTAGTAATACGTTCCAGACTTGAGATGCATCCGAGGTGGTAGGCTAAAGTTAGCCTGTCGTTTTCTGCCCATTAGACTATTCATGTTAGGCGCTCTTTCTAATCGCTGCAAGATTCAAGGCGGGTTTAGTCCTATGTTCAATTCCCGATAGCCGTGACTCTGCGTAGGCTCTAGAAACGACAACGCGCCCGTTGGACGCGCTTTCGTACTTCCATTGATGACTGTCTAGCCATCGTCGTTGCCAACCGCTCACAGAGTAGCCTGTGAGGGTTTCTAGCTCACTTTGGTTTAGGAACACTTGGCGTTTCCTCCTTCTTCTTCTTGAATATACGATCCCAAGCATCCTTAACATCTTGGTCAGGTGCTTGCTGTGGTCTACGTCCAGACCCCTTTCCGCTCATTTCCCACTCTCCTTTGCCATCTCGCGGATTGCAGCGGCGCAGTCATCTGGAAGCACTTTGCGGAACTCGTAGCCGTCATACCATTCGCTTTCCATCGTATCCAGCATGGCAGCAGCAGCCTCAAACGCCTCACGTTGCGCCATGTGGTAGAAGGCTTCCTTAATGCGAATCTCATGCTCATGCTCTTTGTCGTAGTAGCCCTGTAATGTGTCAGGCCACTCTGCTGATTCAACGGCAGCAGCATACAAAGCTAGTATCTTTTCTCTGGTCATGGCTTCTCCTTCCAGTCATCGTAAAAGTCATGCAGGTCATGTAGCCAGAAGTAACCATCGCCGCCAACATAACGACTGAACCGCGCTACAAACTCATCAGTACGTTGCTCTGATGTTTCCAGCTTTTTGCTTAAATCAATCGCCGCGTTCTGCATTTGAAATAGGCACTTCTCCGCAGCTTCCAGCCTCTCAATCAACTCAAGGACATCTGAAGGAAACGTAGTCAAGTCTCGGCTATTGGCTTTAGCCGCAAGCGCAGCGGCTTTGATCTTTTCGATGTTCATTTCATTCTCCAATAAGTAACAACCCACCACCCCGCTGCGATTCAAAGACAAAACCAGACGGTATGTGCGCAGCAATAAGTCGTTTAGAGGCAGTGACTCTTGCCTGTCGGGTGGTGGATTGATCGTTAATAAGCGTGCATTGTTAGCGGAATATTCGGCCCATGCTCAATCCTGTAGCACAGCCCGTCCTGCTCCAATTCCCGGAAATACCCGCTTACTGTTGCTCTGGTGAAATTCAGATAATCCGAAACTTCCGCAGCGGTATTGATTCCTTGCTGAATCAGTTGGTAAATCCTTCGCTTGTTATCCTCTTTCGCCTGGGTACGGTTGTTTCTATCTTCCTCTCGCGCTGGCTGAATTACTCTTGGCCGTGGTACTAAACGACCTTTTGGCGGTACGAATTTATCCGGGTAAAGCGTTGCTAGTAATTGGCTCATTTTCCTAAACTCCTTACCATTTCATCGTATTGTTTTCCCTGTCCTACTCGATGGCATCCGGTACATCGTGCGTCTGTCTCGCTTAAATCGAATCGGCAATCGTGGCTCATTACGTGAGGGAAAGCCTGTGATCCGTAGCAGGCTGCGCCGTAAGCAACTGGCTGAAAGTCTGGTCTGTTGAAACATCCGTACTTTTGTCCGGTGTTGATAACTCGCGGATTAACAGAATGCTCAAGGACTGCCATTTAAGATTCCTCGCAGTTCTTCAGTGGTGAATCGCCAAAGCGTGTTATCTGCTAGGCTCCAACAAAGACAGGTTACTGGGCCATATAGGTGAAGCTGATAGCGTTCGCCTTCATACGTGAAAATCATTTCTCTGCCTCTTTTTCTTTTAACTCGGCGTCGTACATTTCAATTAGCAACTCAATGTAATGCGCTGCTTTTTGTAAGTCTTGCCGGCCATTCTTTGCACGCCATCGGCACAAATATTTAATGGCGCAGGCTTCCATGTACGGGATTTTGTTACGGGTGATAAATTCAACTGGCTGAATCATCATCGTGCGGTAATGATCGCCTCCGACCTGAGTATCTTTTGCGCTCATTTCAATACCTCGCATTCATGGCCTTCGCTGGCCGTAACTCTGTGGCTAAGTTCTACATATCCGTTACCTAGAATCTCGCGGATAACGAAATCACGCTTATCGTTAGGTAATTTCACTTTGTCGCCTATCTCGAAATGTCTTAGGCGTGGTTTAGGTGTGTAGCTACGCATTGCATCCACCTTTGCATACCCAGTAACACGGGTCTAGCCTTGAGCCGTAGCCCTTCTTTGTTAGTCCTGATACGTGCTTATCAGCACCACACTTGCGACATTTATTCCTCGCAGGAAGGCCACTAGAGCTAAAGCCGTGGGCTGTATCTTTACGGTATGCCTCGGTTAATCTTGGATCGAAGTAGGTCATGCTGCCTCCAATAAACTTTGCTGTTCTGGTTGAATATCCCAAACATTCGCAGAGTTAAAAGCCTCTA
>ERZ1034365.159-NODE-159-length-37743-cov-4.450061_pt1 | contig 37743 bp, 36 predicted proteins | sample MGYA00520615_ERZ1034365 | MGnify/ENA primary metagenome ERZ1034365 (study PRJEB33736, sample SAMEA104284505) | Azolla filiculoides | biome: Urban; feature: Water surface; material: Ditch water | place: Netherlands | collected 2015-10-28 | depth 0-0.1 m ...
TTCGCATTCGTAGTGCATGTACGCCACGCCGGCCGGGCGCACGGTGAAGGCCCGGTGGCCCGTCAGGCTGGCCTCGCCCTTGGCGAAGACCAGCGGCTCTTCGGGCGCCTTGAAGGCGAGTTCCTTCGCGTGGTCGGCGTAGTTCAGGCCCAGGGCCAGGATGGTGCGCGGGCGGTGCGGCGGCGTGGGCGCCAGCGGCGGCAGCCAGACGACCTCGTCGAACGACAGCCGACGGCCCTTGAACGCCGGGGTCAGCAGTTCGAGCTGGCCGTCGGCTTCGATGGCGTCGTGGATGGCGCCGGCCCAGGCGATGCGTGCGTGCTTCATGCGGGCTCTCCTGCAAGGGTGTTCACCAGCGGCTCGAAGCCCGGCGCGGAAATCTCAATCCGGTCGCCCACACGGGCGCGGGGACGGTTGCCGTCGGGCCCGCAGTCGCTGCCCAGCATCAGCACGTCGCCGGGCCGCAGCGTCATGAAGGCGTTGACGTCGGCCAGCAGCGCGGAGGCGTCGCGCACCAGACCTGCGAAGTCCACGGTCTGGCGCAGCGCGCCGTTGATGCGGACTTCGAGCTTCAGGGCGTTCACGTCGCCAAGCTCCGCCAGCGGCACGCAGCGCGGCCCGAGGCCCAGAAAGCCGTCCAGGCACTTGAACTTGACCGGCGGGCGGTAGTAGCTGTCGTGCGGGATCGACAGGTCGTTCAGCAGCACGCAGCCCACCACGCCGGGCAGTCGGGCGGTTGATTCTATTTTGATAGCATACTCTGCCCCATCCACGCTGGGATGGGGCTCAATTTCTTCAAAATTTCCGATTACCAGCCCCACCGAGGCCCCCACATCCACCTCCGCCACGCGGGCGGGTACCGGGATGGCCGCACCTTGCGGGCTGAAGGTGTTGGCGGTCTTGATGAAGAGCACGGGCGCCTGCGGCGGCGCCTTATAAGGCGGCTCGGCGGCGCGCGCGGCCCACAGGGCCAGTTCATGTTTGAAGTTCAGCAGCGTGCCGTACACGGTGCCGTCGGGCAGGAAATGGGGCGGGGAGGGGTTCATTCTTCAGGTTCCGGTTCAGGTCCCGGCCCACAGGGGCCGGCCAGGTCGGCGGGTTGTTCCAGGGCGATCAGTTCGTCCAGCAGGGCGTACAGCTGGGTCAGCTTCGGCTTGCCAAGCTGGCTTTCGACCCAGGCGTAGTGCGCCTCGATGGTCTGGGACAGCGTGGCCACCAGCGCCAGCCCCTGGGCGGTGGCGCGCACCACGGTGCGGCGCGCATCCACGGGGCAGCGGCCACGGCTGATCAGGCCGTCGCGCTCCATGCGCGTGAGCACGCCGGTCAGGCTGGGGCCGAGCAGCCAGGCCTCGCGCGCCACGCGGCCGGTTTCCACACCCGCCGGGTCGCCCGCGTGTTCGCCCAGCACCCGCAGCACGCGCCATTGCTGGTCCGACAGGCCCTGCTCGCGCAGGCTGGGCCGGGTGTGGGCCATCACGGCCTCGCGCGCCTGCAGCAGCAGGCGCGGCAGGTTGCGGTGGATGAACGGGGTGGTGGCTGGCATTTATTTAATATATTAAATGATTTGAGAAGCCCCCTGCATGCGGGTTAACCCGTGCTGGGAGCGTCCGTTGGCGGCCTGGGCGCCACCTGGAAGCCCACAAAAATGGTCCTGATTCAAGAGCAGACAATGACCATTCCACGATGGGTTTTGCCATTTTTTACTCAAATATTTCCATTCGACGTGCCCCGGGGCGGGGCTGGCCTGTCACGGTGCGCCTGTTGGGCGCGTGTAGGATGAACCGTCACGATTTTTTCCCCAACCCGAGGTGTGCACATGGCTGCTCCTGACATTGGATCCTGCGTTTCCGCCGGCATCGCCGGCCTGAAGAAGAACCCGCTGGCGCACATTGCCGCCACCGTGCTGGTCGGCGTGGTCGGCGGCGTGAGCGCCGGGCTGCTGACCGGCCCCATGGTGGTGGGCTACATGCGCATGGTCAGGATCGAGGACGAGGGCGGCACGATCGAGTTCACCGACGTGTTCAAGGGCTTTGACGACTTTGTGCCCGCGCTCCTGGCCGTGCTGCTGTCCAGCATCCTGGTGTCGATCGGGTTCATGCTCTGCTTCCTGCCGGGCCTGCTGCTGATCGGCCTGGTGCCGACCGCCGCCTACCTGGTGGCGGTCGGCGAAAAGGACGGCATCAACGCCATCAAGCGTGCCTTGGTCGCGGTCAAGGACCACCTGCTGGGCAGCGTGATCTGCGCGCTGGTGCTGGGCATCGTGGGCTCGCTGGGGGCGATTCTTTGCGGCATCGGTGTATTCCTTACGCTGCCCATTGCCTTCATCGGCTCGTATCACATGGCCAAACAGATCACTGGCGGCGATGTCCGTGTCCTCACCAACGCCTGACGGGCCCGGGGACGTGCGGCTGACGCCGGGTGAACGCCAGTGGCGGGCGGTGCTGCCGCTGGGCTGGCCCCTGGCGCTGGGCGCCGCGCCGCTGCTGCTGACGGCCAATGTGCCCCTGTGCGGCTTTCGCCTGTTGACCGGCCTGCCCTGCCCGCTGTGCGGTGGCACGCACGCCTGCGCCGCGCTGGCGCAGGGCGATGTCATGGCCGCCTGGCAGGCCAACCCGGGCCTGATGCCGCTGGTGGCGCTGGCAGCGGTCGCCACGGTCCAGCTGGCCTGGGAGGCCTGGCACGGACGGCGGCTGACGCGCTGGCGCATCGGCCCCGGCGCCTGGCAGGTGGGCGGCCTGTTCCTGGTGGCGGCCTGGGCGCTGCGCCTGCTGGAACTGGTCTAGACAGGCGTCCAAGGCCTTGTCCACGACAATGTGCGTCCGGTCCGGGCCAGTGCGCCCCTCCGCAGCCTGCACCGCAGCCCCCCGTCAGGTGCGCTGACGCCACACAAGGAATCGCCATGCCCTTTTCACTGAACGCCCTGCTGGGCACCACGGTTTCGTTGATCCAGGCCCCCATGGCGGGCGTGCAGGGCAGTGCCCTGGCCATCGCCGTCTCGAACGCGGGCGCATTGGGCTCCCTGCCCGCTGCCATACTGACCCCCGAGGCGCTGCGCAGCGAGCTGCAGGCCCTGCGCGCTGGCACCACGCAGCCCTTCAACGTCAACTTTTTCTGCCACACCCCGCCCGTGCCCGACGCCATGCGCGAGGCCGCCTGGCGCGCCGCGCTGGCGCCGTTTTACGCCGAGGCCGGTCTGGACATCACGGCCGTGCCCGCCGGTGCGGGGCGCGTGCCCTTCAGCGCCGAGGCGGCCGACTTGCTAGAAGAATTTCGCCCGCCCGTCGTCAGCTTTCATTTCGGCTTGCCCGCGCCAGATCTGGTCCAGCGCGTCAAGTGCTGGGGCGCCAAGGTACTGTCGTCCGCCACCACGGTGGATGAGGCGCGCTGGCTCGAAGCCCATGGTGCCGACGCCATCATTGCCCAAGGCCTCGAAGCCGGCGGTCACCGGGGCATGTTTCTGACCGGCGACGTGACGACGCAGGTTGGCACCTTCGCACTGCTGCCCCAGATCGTGCGCGCCGTGAACGTGCCGGTGATTGCCGCGGGTGGCATCGCGGACGCGGCCGGCGTGGCCGCGGCCATGGCGCTGGGCGCGGCAGGTGTGCAGGTCGGCACGGCCTACCTGTGCTGCACCGAGGCCACGACCAGCGCCCTGCACCGTGCCGCGCTGCACAGCGAAGCCGCGCGCCACACGGCGCTGACCAATGTCTTCACCGGCCGCCCGGCACGCGGCATTGTCAACCGGGTGATGCGGGAACTCGGCGTGATGAGCACGGTCGCGCCGGAGTTTCCGCTGGCCACCGCCGCCATGGCGCCGCTGCGTGCCCATGGCGAGAAGCAGGGCAGCGGCGATTTCTCTCCGTTGTGGTCGGGGCAGAACGCGAGTGGCTGCCGGGCGGTGGGCGCGGCGGAACTGACGCGACTTCTCGCGCAGGGCCTGGGCGGACACGGCGCATGAGTCCCGCCATCCTGCCGGGTGCGTCCGGCGTCCGTCACCTATTGTTGGTGCAGCAAAGGGGCATGTCACCATGTTTGTCGTGATCTTCCGGGCCAAGGCCCGCACCCTGGATGCCGAATACGCCGCCATGGCCGCGCACCTGCGCGAGCTGGCGCTCAAGGAATTCGGCTGCCTGGACTTCTGCGCCGTGACCGAAGGCGACCAGGAGGTCGCGCTTTCGTACTGGCCGGACGAGGCCAGCATCCGCGCCTGGAAGCAGCACACCGACCACCTCATGGCGCAGCAGCTGGGCCGCGAGCGCTGGTATGCGTCGTACAGCGTCGAGGTGGCCGAGGTCCAGCGGGCGTACCAGAGCGCCTCCTGAGGCCCTGGACGCCAGTGTTAGGCTTGAACGTCTGCTTCATTCCGCCCGGCACCAGGGCGTGGTGCCCTGTTGTTGTGACCAAGGATTGACCCCATGCCGTTCTCCACCTGGCTTCTCTATGCCGCCGCCGTGCTCGTCTTGACCATGACGCCCGGCCCCAGCGTGCTGATGTGCGTGACGCAAGGCGTGCGCCACGGCGCGCGACGGGCGCTGTTTTCCGCGCTGGGCAGCGTCACCGCCGTGGTCGGCATCATGGCTTGCTCCTTCGTCGGCCTGGGCGCGGTGATGGCGGCCTCCGGCCCGTGGTTTGCCCTGGTCAAGTGGTTTGGCGTGGCCTATCTTCTGTATGTGGGTCTGTCCACGTTCCGCTCGACGCAATCGAGCTTCGAGGTGGATGCAGCCACCCAGCAGGCTGGTGCCGTGCGCCGGTGCGGTCTGTATGTGAAGGGCCTGCTGGTGGGCATCAGCAACCCCAAGGCGCTGCTGTTTTTTACGGCCTTTTTCCCGCAGTTCATCGACCCGGCCGCACCGCAAGGTCTGCAGTTCCTGATTCTGGGCGGCACCTTCGTCGCCTTCGAGCTGTTCTGGCTGATGTTCTACGCCAGCTTCGCCGCGCGCCTGGCCCCGTGGCTGCGCGCGCCGGGGCGTGCGCGCTGGTTCAACCGGCTGGCCGGCGGCACGTTCATGGGTGCAGGGGTGCTGCTGGCGACGGTGAAGCAGGGACACGATTGACATGGCCAGGGAAAAAACCCTTTACGTCTGCAACGAATGCGGCGGCACCAGTGCCAAGTGGCTGGGCAAATGCCCGGCCTGCGGGGCCTGGAACACGCTGATTGAAACCGTCGCCGAGCCGGCGGCGTCCAGCCGCAACAACCGCTTTGCCTCGCTGGCCAAGACCGCCGAGGTGGCCACGCTCGGTGAGATCGAGGCCAGTGATTTCGCGCGCACGCCCACCGGGCAGGACGAACTGGACCGCGTGCTGGGTGGCGGCATCGTCGAAGGCGGCGTGGTGCTGATCGGCGGCGACCCGGGCATCGGCAAGTCCACCTTGCTGCTGCAGGCGCTGGATTCCCTGCAGCGCAGCGGACAAAAGACGCTGTACGTCACGGGCGAGGAAAGCGGCGCGCAGGTGGCGCTGCGCGCGCGCCGGCTGGGGCTGGACGGCTCGCAGGTGCAGGTGCTGGCCGAAATCCAGCTGGAAAAGATCCTGCACACGCTGGAGGCGGCCAAGCCCGACATCGCCGTCATCGACTCGATCCAGACGGTGTACTCCGATCAGTTGACCTCCGCCCCCGGCTCGGTGGCGCAGGTGCGCGAGTGCGCCGCGCACCTGACGCGCGCGGCCAAGGCCAGCGGCGTGGCCATCGTGCTGGTCGGCCACGTGACCAAGGAGGGCGCGCTGGCCGGCCCGCGCGTGCTGGAGCACATGGTGGACACGGTGCTGTACTTCGAGGGCGACACGCACAGCAGCTTCCGCCTGGTGCGCGCCATCAAGAACCGCTTTGGCGCGGTCAACGAGATTGGCGTGTTCGCCATGACCGAGAAGGGGCTCAAGGGCGTGAGCAACCCCAGCGCGATCTTCCTGAGCCAGCACAGCGAGCCCGTGCCGGGCAGTTGCGTGATGGTGACGCTGGAGGGCACGCGGCCGATGCTGGTGGAAATCCAGGCGCTGGTGGACACGGGCGGCCCGAGCCCGCGCCGCCTGAGCGTGGGGCTGGACCGCGACCGCCTGGCCATGTTGCTGGCCGTGCTGCACCGCCATGCGGGCGTGAACTGCATGGACCAGGACGTGTTTGTCAACGCGGTGGGCGGTGTGCGCATCAGCGAGCCGGCGGCCGATCTGGCGGTGATGCTGGCGATCACGTCGAGCCTGCGCGGCAAGGCGCTGCCCAAAGGCTTTCTCGCGTTCGGCGAAGTGGGGCTGGCCGGCGAGGTGCGGCCTGCGCCGCGTGGTCAGGAGCGGCTGAAAGAGGCGGCCAAGCTGGGCTTTTCCGTCGCCGTAGTGCCCAAGGCCAATGCACCCAAGAAGAACGACAAGAGCTTTGAGGGGCTGACGATCCACCCGGTCGAGCGGATCGAGGACGCGATGGAACTGGTGCGCGGGCTCACCTGAAGACGCAGGGGGCATACGCACTGACCGCAATGCCGGGCCGGCCGGCGCATAGGACAATCCAGCCCATGAACTTCTCGAAAATCTTTGTTCCCGTGGCGTGTCTGGTCTTGCTGGGTGCGGGCTGGCGTTCCTACGGCTGGCAAGGCGTGGCCGTTGCCAGTGGTGCGCTGGTCATGTGGCTGCTGCTGCATTTCACGCGGTTGCTCACCATCCTCAAGCGGGCGGCCGACCGGCCGGTGGGCCATGTCGGCAGCGCCGTCATGCTGAACGCCAAGCTCAAGAAAGGCGTGACGCTCATGCATGTGATCGCCATGACCAAATCCCTGGGCGCGTTGCAGAGCCCCAAGGACACCCAGCCGGAGCTGTTCCGGTGGACGGATGGCACCGATTCGCATGTCACCTGCGAATTCAGGGGCGGCAAACTCGTGAGCTGGACGCTGGTCCGGCCCAGCCAGGAGCCCGAGCCGGCGCCTGCCGAGGCACTGCCTCCAGCCCCGTAAAATCTGGTTTTTGCGACTTTCAGCAATCCAAAGGACATCTTCCCATGAGCGCACTCCCCCCCTCGATGGCCGACCGTGACGGCAAAATCTGGATGGACGGCCAGCTGGTCGAATGGCGCGACGCCAAAATCCACGTGCTGACCCACACCCTGCATTACGGTTGTGGCGCTTTCGAGGGCGTGCGCGCCTACAACACGGTGAATGGCACGGCGATCTTCCGCCTGGACGACCACACCGAGCGCCTGCTCAACAGCGCCAAGATCCTGCGCATGAAGGTGCCCTTCAGCAAGGAGCAGCTGAACGAAGCCCAGAAGTCCGTGGTCCGCGCAAACAAGCTGGAGAGCTGCTACCTGCGCCCGCTGACCTGGATCGGCGACAAGAAGCTGGGCGTGTCGCCCAAGGGCAACGACATCCACGTCATGGTGGCGGCCTGGGCTTGGGGCGCTTACCTGGGCGAGGACGGCATGGCGCGCGGCATCCGCGTGAAGACCTCCAGCTACGCGCGCCACCACGTCAACATCACGATGACGCAGGCCAAGGCGGTGAGCAACTACACCAACTCCATCCTGGCCAACACCGAAGCCACCGACGACGGCTACGACGAGGCCCTGCTGCTCGACACGGCCGGCTTTGTGTCCGAAGGCTCTGGCGAGAACGTGTTCATCATCAAGGACGGCGTGGTCTACACGCCCGACCTCTCGGCCGGCGCGCTCAAGGGCATCACCCGTGACACCGTGTTCCATATCTGCAGGGATCTGGGGCTGGAAGTGGTGCAGAAGCGCATCACGCGCGACGAGGTCTATATCGCCGACGAGGCCTTCTTCACGGGCACGGCGGCTGAAGTCACACCGATTCGCGAACTTGACCGCATCGAGATCGGCGCCGGCCCGCGCGGGCCGATCACCGAAAAGATCCAGAGCGCCTTCTTTGACATCGTCAACGGCCGCAACCCGAAATACGCCCACTGGCTGAGCCTGGTGTAAGCCTTCGGGCTTGCCAGAATGAAAGGGAATTTATGAGCCAAGCAGTTGTTGAACTCCGCGCCAAAGACCTGAATCACCAGGGCGGCGTGTTCTGCCCGAACCCCGTCGCTGACATGCAACTCTGGAATGGCCACCCCAGGGTGTATCTGGATGTGGCACGCACGGGCGAAGCCAAGTGCCCCTACTGCGGCACGGTGTACCGCCTGAAGGCCGGTGAAACGGTCGGACACCACCATTGAGCGCCCCGGCGCGCCGGCATCTGGACCTGGGCTGCGGCACGCGGCCCAGGAATCCCTACGCCTGTGAGGAGCTGTATGGCATCGATATCCGTGACGGTCTGACCGCGCCGGGTGTGGTGGAGATCGTCGCAGCCAACCTGAGTCTGAGCCCGATTCCCTTCCCGGACAGCACTTTCGACTCCCTGTCCGCCTACGACTTTCTGGAGCATGTGCCGCGTGTTTCGCTGGACCATGTGAGCGGCACGACGCGCTTTCCATTCGTCGAGTTGATGAACGAGGTCTGGCGGGTGCTCAGACCGGGCGGCGTTTTCTACGCGGTGACGCCAGCGTATCCGCACGAGAAGGCTTTCCGCGACCCGACGCATGTCAACGTCATCGCCGCCAAATCGCACCGCTATTTCACGCGCCCCGAGCTGGGTGGCCGCATGTACGGGTTCACCGGAGATTTCCGGCTGATTCGCCAGAACCGTATTCACATCCGGGGCGACTACGAACCCCGCAACGCGGGGCCGGGCCGCCATCTGTTGCGTCTTCTGGATGGACTGGTGGGCAAACGCTCGCATCTGGTGTGGGAAATGGAAGCCGTCAAGCCGGATTCCTCTGCGGGTCATGCCTGACGTGGCTGCACAGCCGGACCTGTCCCGGGTCACGGTGGTGATCGTCACCTTCAACAGCGCCCATTGCCTGCCTGAACTGGGGGCCGGCCTGGCGGAGTTTCCCCAGGTCATCGTGGTGGACAACGCCAGTGATGACGGCACGCCGGCCGCGGTGCGACACAACATTCCGCAGGCTCAGATCATTGCCAACCCGCACAACCTCGGGTTTGGTGCGGCCAACAATCTGGCGCTGCGTGCTGCTGTCACGCCGTTTTGCCTGCTGCTCAATCCGGACTGTGAAGTCCGTGCGGACAAAATTCGTGCCTTGCTGGCGGTGGCCTGCGACCATCCCGACGCCGCCATGGTCGTGCCGCAACTGCTGCGCGCCAGCGGCGAGCGGGAGATCAATTACCGCTGGCCAGCCACCCAGTGGCGCTCCCGTGGACCGGGGGCGGACGGTCCATGCTGCGTCGGCTTTGCGTGCGGTGCGGCCTGGCTGCTGAACATGCAGGTGATGCAGGAGGTCGGGTTTTTCGACGAGGGGTTTTTCCTCTACTACGAAGACGATGACCTGTGTCAGCGCATCTTTGCGCGTCGCAAGGCCATCCTGCTCGTGCCGGATGTCCAGCTGGTGCATGCCTCGCGCGGCTCGGTGCGGGGCGCGAGTCCGTGGCGCTCGGAGTACCTGCGCGGCTTTCACCATGCCCGCTCCAAGGTCCGCTTCACGGCCAAGTACGAAACACGGGCCGCCGCCGAAAAGCTCCGTCGCCGTGTGCTTGTGCTGGCCGTGCTGGCAATGCCGCTGCGCCTGCTGTTGCCGGCACCGCGCCAGGTCGCGCGGCTGGCCGGGCGCATTGCCGGTCTCTGGGGCCTTTCAGTCCAGGCTTGACCGCAGCGGAATCACTGCCGCCACGGCATCGTCCGGCTCCGCGGCCAGGCGCAAGACCAGACCCACCACCCAGACCAGGCTCAGGCCAATGGCGGCGTCGCGCATCGCCGAGTTCGTGCTGGCCGCCAGCAGCAGCGTCAGCGCCGCCACCATGCCCAACCGGCCCGTGAGGTCGCGCCGCCGCCAGCCCTGGCGCACGCCTGCCAGCACCAGGGCCAGCAAGGCCAGCATTCCGGGAAGGCCGGCCTGCGCGCCCGCCCACAGGAAGTCGTTGTGCGGCATGTTGAACCCCCAGGATTCCGGGGGCATTCGCTGTTTCCATTGGCTGTTCCAGCTGCCAATGCCCCAGCCGGTCCAGGGCTTGTCCCGCACCATCTGGCTGGTCTGGCGGAGCATGTGAAAGCGGATGCCCCAGCTGGCCTTGCTGACTTCACCGGCCTGTGCCTGCTGCAGCTCCGTCACGCCCTGCGCGAGGCGGTCCCGTACGGCCGGCAGCGCCGTCAACGCGAGGGTGGTCACCAGCACCGTGGCGGTCAGTGCGGCCGCCAGTTGGAGCCGGCGCGCACGCCATTGATGGACACTGGCAGCCAACACCGTCACCACAATGATCAGCAGCGCGGTGCGTGAAGGCAGCGACCAGGCTAGTGCCGCCATCAGGACCAGCGCAAACGCAAGCGCACCGAACCGTGCCCGTCCCGGGCGCGAGACCGCCGTGACCAGACTGGACGCCGCCAGGAAGGCGAGCAGGAGCGCGTTGGAGACGGCCTTGTTGCCGTCGTGGCGAATCAGGCTGAGCCAGCCTTCCCAAGGCGGCAGGCCCACCGCCAGATGCACCGCGATCACGGTCAGGCTGAGGGCCGCCGCGCCCAGAAACCCGCGCAGTGCCCACACCGTTTCCTCGCGCGTGAGTGCCAGCGCCAGCGCCAGCGTGAGGACGATGCGCAGACCATGAAACAGGTTGGACGGTGTTTCCGGGAAATAGACCGGCTGCAAGCCCAGCACCAGCAGGGTCCAGCCGGTGAAGGCCAGGCCGGGCCACCACAGGGGATGCTGGCGCAGGCGTGCATACCTGGATGCCAGGCGGCCGTCGAGCAAGAGTGCCGCCAGCAGCAGCACCGCCCCGAGGTAATTCATGCCCACGGGCATGAACAGCATCAATCCCCAGAGCAGGGCGGCATGGCGAACCAGGGTGGGTTTCAGCATGCCGGCGATTCTAGGGGCCGGGCCGTGGCGTGTGGTGACTGCGAACGCTGGAGTGTCATCCGGTTATCCGAATGGGGCTGCGGCACGCCCTCCTGCTGCGGGGGGCCTATGCCTTTCAGGCCAAACGCCCTGTCACCCGTGCACGGAGGACGCGGCGTCAGCCTGGGCGCCAGGCAGGCGGACCGTGAAGCATGCACCGCCGTCTTCACGCGCTTCACAGCGCACCTGGCCGCCATGGCGCTCGGCGATCGATTTCACCAGCGCCAGCCCCAGGCCCACACCGCCTTCGCGCTCGCTGGCGCCTGGCAGGCGGTAAAAAGGCTCAAAAATCCGCTCACGCTGGTCTGGCGGCACCCCAGGGCCCCGGTCGCAGACTTGCAGCAGGGCATGGGTGCCGTCCTGCCGCACGATCACGGTGATGCCGCCCGCGCCCGCCGTGCCGCCGTAGCGCCGTGCATTCTCCAGCAAATTGCGCGCCAGTCGCCGCAGCAGCTTGGCCACGCCGGGGACGACCAGGCTGGCCTGTCCATCGGGAAGGTCGAGTTCGGCCCCTGCGCGGGCGGCCTCCTCGACCGCCAGACCCACCAGGTCAATCGGTTCCACCGTGCCCACATCGGCTTCGCGCGCGTCGAGCCGGCTGGCCAGCAGGATTTCATCGATCAACTGGTCGAGTTCTGCAATATTGCGTGAGATCTCTGCGCGGAATGTCGGGGACGACGGGTTGCCCATCAACTCCAGTCCCATGCGGATGCGTGTGAGTGGCGAGCGCAGTTCGTGCGAGGCGTTGGCCAGCAGCGATTTCTGGGCGGCCAGCAACTGCTGCTGGGAAGCCATCAGGGTTTCGATGCGTTCCGCCGCGGCGTTGAAACGTGCCGACAGGTCCGCGACCTCGTCCTCGCCCTGCACCGGGACCCGCGCCGACAGGTCGCCGTCGCCCCAGCGCTGCACGCCGCGCTGCAAGGCCTCCAGCCGCTGGGTCAGGCGGCGCACGATGGGGTACACGCCCAGTGCCACGGCCAGTCCCACCATGGCCAGCATCCAGAGAAAGCCATAGGGCGGTCGCGTCCAGTACGGCGGCGGCGCGGGCGGCGGGCCCCCGCCGCCCTGCATCCGGCGGTTGCGCGGCGGCATCTGCACCACCAGGGTCTGGCCGTCCGCCAGCGTGACCTTGAATTCCAGCCCGGTACCCGGCATGCGGCCCGCCTGGGCCGTGGCCGATCCGATCAGTTCGCCGGCAGCGTTGCGCACCATGACTTCGCGCGGGGACGGGGTCGGTGCGTTGTGCTCGGCCGCGACGCGCCAAGCCCATCCCACCACGAGGGTCAGCACGGCCACGCCGGCCACGACGGCGAGCCAGATGCGCAGATAAAGACGGCGCGAAAAAGCAGTGAAAAGGGCCATGGCGCGGGCTTCCTAAACGATCCGAGGCCCGTCCAGCGCAGTACACGCCGTGGCAAGCGATGGGGCCATCTCTTTAGTCCTGCTGCCGCGCGAACACGTAGCCCACACCGCGCACCGTGAGAATGCGCTTGGGGTTCTTGGCGTCCACCTCGATGGCGGCGCGGATGCGGCCCATGTGCACGTCGATCGAGCGGTCAAAGGCCTCCAGTTCGCGGCCGCGCACGGCTTCCATGATCTGGTCGCGGGTCAGCACGCGGCCGGCGCGTTCGGCCAGCGCCACCAGCAGGTCAAACTGGTAGGAGGTGAGATCGCAGTCCGCTCCGGCCACAGTCACCCTGCGGGCGTCGCGGTCGATCTCCAGCGTGCCGAAGCGCAGCAGCCTGGCCGCTGCGGCCGGGCTTTCGGTGCGGCGGCGCAGGATGGCGCGAATGCGGGCCAGCAACTCGCGCGGCTCAAAGGGCTTGGGCAGGTAGTCGTCGGCGCCCAGCTCCAGGCCGACAATGCGGTCCATCGGATCGCCCTTGGCCGTCAGCATCAGGATGGGCGTGCTGGCCAGTTCGCCCGGCAAGGCGCGGATGCGGCGGCAGACTTCCAGGCCGTCGATGTCGGGCAGCATCAGGTCCAGGATGACCAGGTCGGCCGGTTTGTGCCCGGTCATGGCCTGCAGTTGCGCCAGACCGCCCAGGCCGTCGGCGGCGTGCGCGAACGCAAAGCCGGACTGCCCGAGGTACTCCCCCACCATCTGGGCGAGGCGGCTGTCGTCTTCAATCATCAACAGTTGGGAGCTCATGGGCGCAGTGTAGTCGGGGCTGTCATGGCGGTGATCGTGCGCCGTTCGGGCTGCCCGGGATTGAAGCGGCGGTAAAGTTGCGTAAATGACGGATCAAGGCCACTCACTCCCCGCCGCCCACCAGGATGCGCCCATGCCCATGGACACCGGTTGGACTGAAACACACGCGCCCCTGGTGATGGACGAGGTGCTCGCCCATCACGCCCTGGAAAGCCCCGCTGCGCCGGCCCTGCACTTTGAAGGCCGCTGCCTTGACTACGGCCAACTCGCGCGCCGCACCGCGCGCGCGGCGGCACGCCTGTGGCACGGCTGGGGCGTGCGCGCCGGTGACCGGGTGGCGTACCTCGGCCTGAACCACCCGGACCAGATCACCCTGCTGCTGGCGCTGGCGCGCATCGGCGCCGTGCTGGTGCCGCTGAACTTCCGCCTGGCGCCGGCCGAATGGCAGGCCGTGCTGGCCGACTGCACACCGCGCTGCGTGCTGCACGACGCGGCCTGGGCAGAGGCTGCCACGGCACTGGCGCAGGCGGCCGGCCTGCCCGCCCGCGGCATTGAGACACTGATCGCCACCCATGCGCCTGGCGACGCGCCCCGGCTGGCCGCGCCCGACAGCCCCGCGCTGCTGGTCTACACCTCGGGCACCACCGGCCTGCCCAAAGGCGCGGTGCACACCCAGGCCAACCTGCTGGCCAATATGGCGGCGGCCTGCGAGGCCCAGGCACTGACAGCCACCGACAAGGTGCTGACCGTGCTGCCGCTGTTCCATGTCGGCGGCCTGTGCATCCAGACCCTGCCCGCGCTGTACGCGGGTGCGTCCGTCCTGCTGCACGCCCGGTTTGATGCCACCGCCACGCTGGCGGCCATCGCGCAGCAGCGCCCCACGCTCACGCTGCAGGTACCGGCCACGATGAAGGCGCTGATCGAGCACCCGGACTGGGTCATCACCGACCTGCGCTGCCTGCGCGCCGTCTGGGCCGGCTCCAGCACGCTGCCGGGGGCGCTGGTGGCGGCCTTTCTGGCGCGCGGCGTGCCGCTGTGCAATGTGTACGGCGCGACCGAAACCGGGCCGTTTTCCATCGCCCTGCCGCCGGCGCAGGCGGCCAGCCATGTGGGGTCGTGCGGCTGGCCGGCGCGCGGCGTGGAGGTGCGGCTGGGGGACGTGCGCGACGGCGTGGGCGAGCTGCTGCTGCGCGCCCCCCACGTGGCGCGCCGCTACTGGCCCGACCAGCCGGCGGTCGATGCCGCCGGCTGGTTCCACAGCGGCGACCTGGCGCGCCAGGCGGCGGACGGCAGCTACACCGTGGTGGGCCGCGCCAAGGACATGGTCATCTCCGGCGGCGAGAACATCTACCCCGCCGAGATCGAACACCTGCTGGCCAGCCACCCGCTGGTGGCCGAGTGCGCGGTGCTGGGCCTGCCGGACGCCCAGTGGGGCGAGGTGCTGGCTGCTGTGGTGGTGTTGAAGCCTCAAAATGCCATCGACCCAGCGTCGAATGGTCTTGATGTGCTCTCAAACTGGGAGTCCGTGCTGGCCGGCTTCCTGCGCGAGCGCATCGCGCGCTACAAGCTGCCGCGCCGCTGGGTGCGTCTGGACGCGCTGCCACGCACGGCCCTGGGCAAGGTGCAGAAGGCCGTGCTGGTGCGTGAGGTCCAGGCCACGCTCACCGCCGGGGCGTGAGGCCACAGCCGTCCACCGGCGGCCTGCCGGCTGCCCGCGCCCACGGCGAATTTACTTCAAAAATAATAGCGTACTATGACCGTTCGACGATGGGGAAAGGCTATTTTTGCTTGATTTTCTGGCTCGGCAGGGCCCGCCCCGCCAGCCAGACCATGCCCAGCACCGGCACGCCCAGCAGCGCGGTGCTGGTGAAGAAATTCGCATAGCCGTGGGCGTTGACGTAGTCGCCCGAGAAGCCGGCGATGAACTTGGGCAGCAGCAGCATCATCGAGCTGAACAGCGCGTACTGCGTGGCCGAATAGCGCACGTTGGTCAGCCCGGACAGGTAGGCGATGAACGCGGCCGAGGCAATGCCGCTGGCCAGGTTGTCGGCCGAGACCACGGCAATCAGCGCCGTCACGTCGTGCCCGTGGCCTGCCAGCCAGGCGAACAGCAGGTTGGTGGCGGCGCTGAGCACCGCGCCCAGCATCAGGATGCGCATCACGCCCAGCCGCATCGACAGCACGCCGCCAATGAAGGCGCCCACCAGCGTCATGACCACGCCGTAGATCTTGGTCACGGCGGCCACTTCGTCCTTGGTGTAGCCCATGTCCACATAGAACGGGTTGGCCATGATGCCCATCACCACGTCGCTGATGCGGTAGATGGCGATCAGCCCCAGGATCAGCGCGGCCTGCCAGCGGTAGCGGCGGATGAAATCGGCAAACGGCTCGACCAGTGCGCCGCGCAGCCATTCGGCGGCATTTCTTACCGGGGGCAGCGCCACCTGCGCGGGCTCGCGGGAAAACAGCACCGTGACCACGCCCACCAGCATGGAGGCGGCCATCGCCAGGTAGGCGGTCTGCCACGCGCCGTTCTGGTAGGCCACGGCCCTTGGCGTGACGGTCTGGGCCAGCACCTGCCCCGCCGCTTGCACGGCGGGCGCGACTTCCGAGCGCGCGGCAATCCACAGCACCCCCGCGCCGGCCCAGATCATGGCCAGGCGGTAGCCGGTCTGGTACGACGCGGCCAGCGCGGCCTGCCGGTCGAGGTCGGCGGACTCGATGCGGAAGGCGTCCAGCGCGATGTCCTGCGTGGCCGAACCAAACGCCACCGCCAGCGCGCACCACACGATCGGCCCCAGCGTGAGGCGCGGGTCGGCTACCGCCATGCCCGCCAGGCCCGCCATGATCATGGCCTGCGACAGCAGCAGCCAGCTGCGGCGCCGGCCCAGCGCGCGCGTGAGCCCGGGAATCGGCAGGCGGTCCACCAGCGGCGCCCAGACCCACTTGAAGCCGTAGGCCAGCCCGACCCAGCTCAGATAGCCGATGGTGCTGCGGTCAATGCCCGCCTCGCGCAGGCGGAAACTCAGCGTGCCCAGCACCAGCAGCAGCGGCAGCCCGGCAGAGAAGCCCAGCGTGAGCATGCGCAGGCTGGACGGCTCCAGGTACACGCGCAGGGCCTGCAGCCAGGAGCGCGGGGCGGGTGTCGGGAGGGCTGGCGGGGAGGTGTTGGGCATGGCGTGGATCAAGGAGGTCTTGTCATTGTGGGCCAAGCCCCCAATTCACTTTCTGACTATTATTGACCCACCATGTGCTGGATCTGCGACGCCAAAACTCCCCAGGCCCCAAGCGGCCCGTCTTCCCACGCGCCTTGGGCGCCGCGCCGCGCCTTTCTGCTGGCGGCCGGGGCGGCTGCAACCGCCGCCGCCACCGCGCCCGTGCTGGCACAGGTCAATGTGGGCAGCGCCTCCACCCTGCGCAACCTGGTGCCGGCCGAGACGCTGGAGCGTTCGGCAACCCAGCAGTATGCGCAGGTGCTGAGTGAGGCCCGGGCCAAGGGCACGCTGGCGCCCGACAACCACCTGCAGCTGCGGCGCCTGCGCGCCATGGCCGCCCGGCTGATTCCCTTCACGCGCCAGTGGAACCCGCGCGTGGCCGGCTGGCAATGGGAGGTCCACCTGATCGACAGCCCGCAGATCAACGCCTGGTGCATGCCCGGCGGCAAGATCGCCTTCTACACCGGCATTCTGGACAAGCTCAAGCTGAGCGCCGACGAGGCTGCGATGGTCATGGGCCACGAAATGGCGCACGCCCTGCGCGAACACGCCCGGGAGCGGCTGGCCAAGAGCCAGGCCACCGGCATGGGCTTGCGCCTGGGCGCACAGTTGCTGGGGCTGGGCGACCTGGGCAGTGTGGCCGCCAATCTGGGCACCCAGCTGCTGACACTCAAATACAGCCGGGATGACGAGACCGAGGCCGATCTGGTCGGCCTGGAGATCGCCGCACGCGGCGCCTACCAGCCGGAGGCCAGCGTCAACCTCTGGAAAAAAATGGTGGCCGCCAATGGCCAAGGCGGCCCCGGCTTCCTGTCCACCCACCCCACCGGCCCGGACCGCATCAAGCAGCTCGAAGCCAACGTGCCCAAGGTGCAGGCCCTGTACGCGCAGGCGAAAAGGGGCTGACGCTCAGGTTCCCGCCACGTAGGGGTTGGCCTTGCGCTCGCGCCCGAAGGTGCTTTCCGGGCCGTGGCCGGGGATGAACACCGTGTCGTTGCCCATGGGCCACAGCCGCTGGGTGATGCTGGCGATCAGCGTGGCGTGGTCGCCCTGCGGGAAGTCGGTGCGGCCGATCGACCCGGCAAACAGCACATCGCCCACGAAAGCCCGCTGGATCTCTGGCGAATGAAACACCACGTGGCCTGGCGTGTGGCCGGGGCAGTGGCGTACGTTCAGCGTGCATTCACCGACTGTCACCGTGTCGCCATCGGCCAGCCAGCGCGTGGGCGTGAAGGCGTCGGCGTGCGGAAAGCCGAACATCTTGCCCTGCTGCGGCAGGCCGTCGATCCAGAACTGGTCGGCCGGGTGCGGGCCGATGATGGGCAGGTTGAGCCTTTCCGCCAGCTCGGCCGTGCCGCCCGCGTGGTCGATGTGGGCGTGTGTGAGCCAGATCTGCGTCAGCTTCACGCCGAGACGCTCGACTTCGGCCAGCAGCACATCAAGATCGCCGCCCGGGTCGATCACGGCGGCCTGCATCGTGGCATCGCACCAGACGATGGAGCAGTTTTGCTGAAAGGGGGTGACGGGGACAGTGCGGTAATTCAGCATGGCGGATGGTGTTCTGGGCAAATCAGCGCCCCGGGCAAGGCACTGGGTGACAGGTCAGAGCAGGCCGCACGGTATGCAGCCTTTTCCAGTGACTCCGGACTTTACATCGGCCCGGTGCGTTCTTCGCGGGGGCTGTCGCGCGCATTCCCCCGGGTCGCTCCCGTTGACAGTCGCTGTTCAATACACTACTGTATTGAACAGCGGCGCTTGGCGTTCTATGCAATGGGTCTGTGACAGGAAATTTGAAATGCTCGACGTGGTTGTCCGACGGTTGTTGATGGACTTGAACATCCCTGTGGCCGGTTGCATGTGCCGTGTCACCGCAGCGCAGTTTCCGGTGGTCGGGCAGGCAGGCTGAACGATGCTTGCAACCGTTCTTGCCAGCGTCTTGCTGGCGCTCTTTGGTCTGTTTCTGCTCTGGTACGGTGGCAATGGGCAGCCCATGCGGCCGGATGAAGTCGAGCGCTTCATGCGGGAGCTGGAATCGCACCAGCCGGACGAGGGGGTGTTGCAGGAAATCCGCACGTTGATGGCCAGTGACGATGGCAAGGCGTTCGTCATGCAGAACCTGGCCCGCTACCGGCCCAAGGCGTTGTACCCGCCTGGTTACGGCTTCAACGACGACCCCCGCGCTGCCGACCGGCGCTACGGGAAAGCCATCGTGTGGCCCTTGCTGCGCTACGGCAACCTGCCGGTGTTCATCGCCCGGCGCAGTGGCAGCTTCATCGAACCCGAGGGCGCGGACGCCTGGCACTACGTTGCCATGGTGCGTTACCGCAGCCGGCGGGACTTCCTCCGCTTTGCACTGGCCACGCAGCGCAATGGCAGCTTTGTCCATAAATGGGCCGCCCTGGAGAAGACCCATGTGTTTCCGGTCCAGCCCCTGGTCAGCCTGATCCTTGTGCGCACGGCGGTCGCCGGGTTGCTGGCAGGGGCTGGCGTCATTCTGTTCCTGCTTTTTCGCTAAGGCCCTCGTCGCGTGCGCCAACCCGTCACTTCCCGCCAGAAAGGCGCTGTCTTGTCCATCGCACTCTTCTTTGTCGCCGCGCTCGGTCTTTTTCTCTGGCTGGGCTTGCCCCTGACGCTCAAGGCGCTCGGGCTGCATCCTGACTACCACGGCCCTCTCTACACCTTGCCAGGGGGCCGCGCGCTGATCATCACCACCAGCCATGCCACGCTGGACCCGAGCGGCAAGGCCACGGGTGTGTTTGGTTCGGAAATGACGGCGCCTTACTACGCCTTTCAGGACGCCGGGATGGAGGTTGATGTGGCCAGTCTGCAGGGAGGCGCCATACCGGTCGAGCCGGACTCTTTCCGCTGGTTTCTGGCAGCACCCTCTGACCGGCGCTATCTGAAGGACGCGGCCTTTCAGGCAAAGGTCAAGGCCTCGAAAAAAGTCGCCGACCTGGACTTTTCCCGCTACGACATCGTCTTTCTGGCCGGTGGCTGGGGCGCGGCCTACGACCTGGGGCGGTCCGTCGTGTTGGGCGAGAGAATCACGCAAGCCTGGGCGGCCGGCAAGGTGGTCGGCGGTGTGTGCCATGGCCCCTTAGGTCTGCTGCTGGCCAGAGACACCCAGGGTGAACCGCTGGTCAAGGGCCGGCGCCTGACGGCTGTCACCGACCGGCAGGTCCGGCAACTGGGCATCGACATCACCCCGCAGCATCCGGAGCGTGAGTTGCGTGCTGCCGGGGCGGTTTTCCAGAGTGCGTCCGCTTTTCTGGATCTCTTTGCCAACAGCACCGTGGTGGATGGCCGTCTGGTCACCGGCCAGAATCAGAACGCCGGGGTGGAGACCGCCCAGAAGATGCTGTTGGCAGCTGGTGGCAAGACGGGCCCGTGAAGGAGTTTGACCCATGAAGTTGCACAACATCCTGCTCGGAACCGTGGTGGCACTTGTTGGCATCGGCGCATTGGCTTATGTCAACCGCCTGACGATCTTGCAGTACTCCCTGGGTTGGTACACCGACATCCAGCATCCGCGGGACGCGAACCGGCCGGTGCCCTGGATGGCCGGGCCGGCCAAGGCGGAGCGGCCCGTGACCGAGCGTCCGCCCAACATCATCGTGATCCTGGCGGACGATCTGGGCATCAACGACGTGACAGCCCATGGCGGCGGGCGTGCTGCCGAGGGCGTTCCGACGCCGAATATCGATTCGGTGGCGCGGGATGGGGTCCGGTTCGACCAGGGCTATGCCGGCGCTGCGGTATGTACCGTGTCCAGGGCGGCACTGATGACTGGGCGTTATCCCTGGCGCTTCGGTGTGGAGTTCACGCCCACACCGGGCGCCATGGCCCGGGTGGCTGGCAAGCTCTATGCAGAGTCCGACCCGCTCCATCCCCCGCGCATTGATGCGGAGAAAGCCCGCCAGGCAAAGGACTTCAACGATCTTGGCATGCCGGCCTCCGAGCAAACCATGGCTGAGCTTTTGAAGGTGCGCGGCTACCACACGATTCACATCGGAAAGTGGCATCTTGGCAGCACGCGGGAGATGCGCCCCAACAACCAGGGCTTCGACGAAAGCCTCTTTATGGAAAGCGGCCTGTATCTGCCGCAGAACGACCCGGCGGTGGTCAATTCCAAGCAGGACTTTGATCCCATCGACAAATTCCTCTGGCCCAACATGCGCTTCGGTGTCAGCTACAACGGCGGCAAATGGTTCGAGCCGGCGAAATACCTGACCGACTACTTCACCGACGAGGCGGTCACGGCCATCCGGCGCAACAAGAATCAGCCCTTCTTCCTGTACCTCGCGCATTGGGGCGTGCATACCCCCCTGCAGGCCAGCAAGGCCGACTACAACGCCCTGGCCAACATCCCTGACCACCGGCGTCGGGTCTATGCGGCCATGGTGCGTTCGGTGGACCGCAGTGTGGGCCGTGTGCTCCAGACCTTGCGCGAGGAAGGGCTGGATGAAAACACCATCGTCATCTTCACCAGCGACAACGGCGCTCCCGGCTACATCGGATTGCCGGAGGTGAACCAGCCCTACCGCGGCTGGAAGCTCACGCAGTTCGAGGGAGGCTTGCGCGTGCCCTATGTGGCCAAGTGGCCCGGCCGCATCCCTGCCGGCACCCGGTATGCCTCACCGGTGTCCAACATTGACGTCCTGCCGACGGTGCTGGCTGCAGCCGGTGGCAAGTTGCCCGCTGACCGCCCGATCGATGGGGTCAACCTGCTGCCCTTTCTGGGCAAGGACGCGGCCATACAACCACCAAGAGCCCTGTTCTGGCGAGACGGGCCCTTGCGCACCGTGCGGGAGCCGGGCTGGAAGCTGATTGTCTCGGAGCGTCCCCGCAAGGACTGGCTGTTCAACCTCCAGGACGACCCGACCGAGAAGGTCAATCTGGCCCTGTCCCAGCCGCAAAAACTGGCGCAGATGAAGGCCTTGCTGCAGACACACCACGCGGACATGCCGCAACCGCTCTGGCCGTCCTTCCTGGAGGTGCCGATCTATATTGACAAGACACTGGACCAGCCCAGGACCCCAGGCGACGAATACACCTACTGGAGCAACTGAGCGACGCTCCTGTCGCGCAGTGCTGTCCATCCATGAAGCCTTTCATTCTTTACGGCATGCCCGGTTCGCTGTACACCGGCAAGGTCCGTTCGTACCTGCGCAAACAAGGTGTTGTCTTCGAAGAGCGCACGCCTGGCGACCCCCGGTTCGGCGCGGAAGTTGTGCCGGCCGTGGGACGCTGGATCATCCCGGTCCTGCAGACGCCGCAGGGGCAATGGCTGCAGGATGGTGCGGACATCATCGATTACTTCGAGCAGGGTGGACTCGCTGGGCTTTCAGCCTGTCCGCTGACGCCATTGCATCGGGTGGTCTCGCTGGTGTTTGAGCTGTTTGGGGGTGAGGGGCTGTTGCGGCCGGCCATGCACTACCGCTGGAATTTCGATGACGCCAATCTGGCCTTTCTGCGGGATGATTTTGCCGCCGCACTGGCACCGCCCGGCAGCACGGAGGCGCACAAGGCAGCGGTGTTCGCGAAGTCCAGTGGCGCCATGCGCAAGGCCGCGGTGGCTTTCGGCGTGACGGCCGCCACGGTGCCATTGATCGAGGCCGGCTACCTGGATTTCCTGTCAAGGTTTGAGGCGCACCTGGCGGATTCGCCGTACCTGCTGGGGGGAAAGCCCAGCAGGGGCGATTACGGTCTTGTCGCGCCCTTGTACGCCCACCTGGGCCGCGACCCCTACCCCGCCATGCTGATGAAACAGCGGGCGCCCCGGGTCTGGCGTTGGGTGGAGCGCATGAACGCGCGCGAGCAAGGGGCTGGGGAGTACGCCAATCCCGCCGGGGATCTGTTTGACGGCGACTTGCTGCCCGACACCCTGAAATCGATGTTGCGCTTCGTGGTTGAAGAAGCCATGGCTGAAATCACGGCGCATGTCGCTTTCACAAACCAGTGGCTGGACGCACGCCCGGATATCCCGGCCGGCCACAATGGCCTAGACCAGCCCGGTGCGCGCAGCATCGGCATGGCCAGCTTTTTGTGGCGCGGCGTTTCTATCCAGACGCTGGTGATGCCCTACCGCCTCTACCTGTTGCAACGGGTGCAGGACGCTTTTGAGGTGCTGGAGGCTGCTGCGCGGCACCGTGTTCGAACGGCCCTCGCGGAGGTCGGACTGGACGCGCTGCTGGACCTGAAGGCACATCGCCGCGTGGAGCGACGCCATCACCTGGAGGTCTGGGGCGCAGCCTGTGGCCCGGTGGCGCCGACCATGCCCGGACAGGCGGTGCTGGAATGATGGAACGGCTCCAGCGTACAACGTGGCTTGTGCGTGCCGTGACCCTGCTGGTCGTCACGGCGGCGGTCGGTGCCATGGCCTTCTGGTTCTGGCCGGGCGACCGACGGGCGACGCGTTCGGCCGGGGAAAGAATGAACTGCGCCTTGCCGCCGCAGGGCGCCAATGCACCCCATCCCGGCATGGTCTGGGTGCCGGGAGGCACTTTTGAACTGGGCGACACGGTGTACGCCGAAGAGCAGCCGGTTCGCAGGACCACCGTGGACGGCTTCTGGATGGACCGTACCGAAGTCACCAACGACCAGTTCAGCGAATTCGTGAAGGCCACGGCGTACGTCACCGTGGCCGAGCGCGAAGTCAATCCGAAACTGCACCCGGGCCTGCCGCCCGAGATGCGCCAGCCCGGCGCGGTGGTGTTTGTGGTGCCCGACGAGGTCCAGGGACAGGGTGATGTCTCACAGTGGTGGCGCTACATACCCGGCGCCAACTGGCGGCATCCCGGCGGGCCGGGCACCAGCATTGAGGGGCGGGGTGCCTTTCCAGTGGTGACGGTCGCGTTCGAGGATGCGCAGGCCTATGCCCGCTGGAAGGGGCGCGCCCTGCCCAGCGAGGCGCAGTGGGAATGGGCCGCCCGCGCGGGCCAGGCACAGGCGGCGCAGGACCATGACCAGCCAAAGCAGGCCAACACCTGGCAGGGTCTTTTCCCGGTGGTGAATTCGGCCGAGGATGGCTTCGTCGGGCTGGCGCCAGCCGGGTGCTATGCCCCCAATGCACTGGGCCTGTTTGACCTGATGGGCAACGCCTGGGAGCTGACGGCTGACGCCTACGTCCCGAACCATGCGGACCAGGGCGCCGCGCCGCCGGACCAGGTCCCCGCGGTCGCGCGCAAGGCGCCGGTGGCGCAACGCGTCATCAAGGGCGGCTCGTTTCTTTGTGCACCAAATTACTGCATGCGCTACCGTTCGGGCGCACGCCAGCCGCAGGACGATGACCTTGGCGCCAGCCATCTGGGCTTTCGCACGGTGCTGAGTGCCCCGGGGCCATGAACGATCCTGCGCCCCGAGGCCTCTGACTTCCCCCATTGCACCCGCCGCGCCATGACCGATTCCGCCACGTCGCCTGCCCGCCGTCTTTTTCGCCTCAAGCGCTCTGTCATGGCGGTGCTGCTGGGGCTTCTCGTCGTTGGGTACGGGCTGTACGCGAAATCCGAGCAGATCGTGCTGGGGGCCGAGGCCTATATTTTTGGCTATCCCCTGGTGATCATGGATGTCACCCGCGTCAATGCGGCGCAGACGCTCGGACCTGAAAACCAGCTGCGCCGGGTGCGCCAGTTTCCTGAGGCCAGCTTCAGGGAGGTGGTCCGTCCCAATGTGGACACCCTCTACACCACAGGGTTCATCGACATGGCCCAGGGGCCGTGGGTGTTCGAGATGGCCGCCAACGACCAGCGCTACGAGGTGATGCCTTTCATGGACGCCTGGACCAACGTCTTTGCGGCGCTTGGCACGCGCACGCATGGCACGTCGGGCGGCCGCTTCCTGCTGGCCGGTCCCGGGTGGCAGGGGGCGGTGCCCGATGGCTTGACCCTGTTGCGTTCGCCCACCCGGATGGTGTGGCTGATCGGGCGGACCCAGACCAATGGCGTGGCCGACTATCCCCTGGTGCATCGCCTGCAGGATGGCATCACGCTGCGCTCGTTGGCCGGATGGCGCACCGGCAAGCAGGCGGCGGATCTGATACCCGCATGGCAGCCTGCTCCGGTCAGGCCGCGGCCTCCGATGGATCAGATGCACGACATGCGGACCGACATGTTCTTCACCAGGCTGGCTCTGCTGATGGCACACAATCCCCCAAGTACCGCAGACGGGCCGATGATGGTCAAGCTGTCGCGCCTCGGCATCAAGCCAGGCCGACCACCTGAATGGGGCATCCTGTACCGCTGGAGTGTGGGCCTGGGTCGGTGGATCGCCGACTGGACCGTGGCCAAAGAATTGAAGAAGCCCCGTGACCTCGTCAATGGCTGGTCCAGCCCGCCAGCGATCCTTGGCAACTATGGAACCTACTACAACACGCGCGCGGTCGTGGCCATGGTCGGACTCGGCGCCAACCTGCCGGCGGATGCCACCTACCCCAACACCCGTGTCGATGCCAATGGCAAGGTGCTGGACGGCCGTCACCGCTATCGCCTGCACTTCAAGGCGGGCACGTTGCCGCCCGTACATGCGTTCTGGTCGGTGACGGCGTATGGCGCCGATGACTTCCTGATCGACAACCCGCTCCACCGCCATGCCCTGGGTGACCGCGATCCGCTCGTCTACAACCCGGACGGATCGCTGGACCTCGCCATCCAGGCCGACCCTCCGCAGGATGGCCCCAGGAGCAATTGGCTTCCCGTGCAGGCTGGACAACCGTTTTTGCTGAATGCCCGCCTCTATTGGCCTGCACCGGCGGCGTTGGGCGGGCGCTGGAACATGCCCGCCGTCGAGCGGCTCGACTGAACGATCCCGATGCCACCGGCCGGATTGACCGAAGGGGCCGCCCGGGCGCCATCCCCCTGTCGGCGGATGCCGGACTACGGCCGCTTTGGCCTGCGAGGCGGCGTGGGCGGGATCTGCTGATCAATCAGGTACTTGCTGATGATGCCCATGAGGAACTCCTTGGCCTGCGGCGGGCTCTTTGGCCGGCTGAGCGCCTGGTATCCGCCGACGATGGCCAGGTAGAACAGCACAGCCAGTTCGCCAGCTGTTTCAGGGTTGCCCGTCAGGCGCAGGAACTTGCTTTCGAACAGGGTCATGCGTGCGTCATCGACTTCCACCAGCATGTTGGCGACAGCCGGATCGCGCCGGCCAAGACCGCGCAAGGCCAGCTCGAAGCGCATGTTCTCGAGATCTGCCCCGGCATGGGCCAGTGCGGCCTCAAGCAGCTGCTCCAGATCGGCTTGCGGGTCAGGCAACGCCACCAACTGCAGGGTCTGGTTCAGTGCGACCTCACGTTCCAGCCAGCGCGCCAGCAGCGCCGTGATCAGCGCGGCGTGGTCAGAGAAATGCCAGTAAAAACTGCCGCGCGTCACACCCAGCGTTTCGGCGAGGACGAGTACGCGGACGTTGTCAAAGCCCCCCTCCACCACGGCCTTGAATGCGGCGTCGAGCCAGTCATCCCGCGTAAGTCGGGGCATGTCCGGGCGCTTTCTCGCTGGAGTCGCTTTATTCATGGGTCTCGCCTGATTCCTCACACAACGATTTGATTGTCCTTCAGTTCAACGCACCGTCCAATGTCGGGCCCACCCCAAAGTTCATCACGGACGCCGCCCGGCCTGTCAATGCCTTTTTTCCGTGCATCGGAAATTTACGGCGTAACCTAGCGAAAACCCTAGCCTGCATTCACGGAGGTCAATGCTAAATTGCTTTTCCGTACATTAGTGTATGGTTGTTGTTAATGTACCGCTGAACCAGGCAAGCACCTTGCATGACACGGGCCACCCGAAACAAACTGGAGATACTTCATGCGCAAACTGAAAGTCAAGTTCAAGCCCACCATCACGCTGCGCAACGCAGCTTCATTCGTGGTCCTGCTGGTTTGCGGCGTGAATGCCACCGCGGCAGAAAGCTACAAGCTGAGGCAGTCTCCGGTGGGCATGTTTGGCGGGGAGATGGCGGCCTCTGCGGACAATCCTGGTTTCTTCGGGACGGCCAGCCTGACGCAGCTTGAAATCTACAAAGTGGTGGATGGTGATGGCAATCAGATCAAGCTGCCGGCGATCGCGCCCGTGCAACTCAATCCGGCGTACAAAGTCAGTTTTCCTGCCGGGACCATCGACTTCCACCAAAATCAGACGCAGCTGAATCTGGTGGGGGGCTACCTGACCGAAAGCACCTATGCCGATGGGCGGGTGGCGTTCGCGGTCAATCTGCCGCTGATCAAGCAAAGCCGAAGCTTCATTGCGACCCAGCCAATGGGCACGGTGTCGCCAACGCCGGCATCCCCTCCGTTGACCGCACCACAACTGGGGGCAATCAATGCGGGTGCACTGCAGGCCAACAACAAGGTGCAAAGCAGCGTTGCTGACCGTGCCGCCAGGGAAAATGCCGACGTGACCGGCGTGGGGGACACCGAGTTGTCCCTGGTCTGGGTCCGTCATCAGGACCGCCTGAAAGTGGCGGCTGGTGTCTCGCTGTTCCTGCCCACCGGCGTGTACGACAAGAATCGGGGGCCCAATCCCGGCTTTGGCAATTTCTATACCCTGCGGCCTGGTGTGGCCGTGACTTATTCGCTCAACCCCAATCACGCCGACGCGGCCTGGGATGCCGGCGTCACCGTGGCCGGGCGTCTGTCCTACGGCATCAACAGCCGGAACAAGGACACCGACTACCGCAGCGGCAACTTTGTCTATGGGGAGGTGGGCGTCGTCAAGGTCTCCGGCAACTGGGCCTACGGCATGAACCTGCTCACCACGCAGCAGGTGACCGATGACAGCGGCACCGGCGCCACCCTGGGCGCGAATCGTTACAAGACCTACGGCGTGGGGCCTTTCCTGTCGTACAAGCTGCCCGGCAAGGATGCCGGCTTCAACCTGCAGTACAGCGACAACTTTGGCGGTCGCAACGCCATCGTTGTGCGCTCGCTGCAGGTGCGTTTCGTCAAGGCCTGGTGAGCAAGGGATGCCGCTGCATGTGGATCAAAGCATTGTTGATGCCCCCCATCAGCCAGCGGCTGCTTTCCCGCGCGCGCGTCCTGCGCTTGCGCGCCCGGGCGGAACACCGCCGTATCGCCCGGGGCGGGCGGCATCAGGTGCATTACTTTCACCAGGTCGATGATCCTTACAGTGCGCTCACCGCGGCCATCCTCCCTGACCTTGCCGCGCGCTACGACCTTGACCTCCTGCCCCACATCGTGGGCGCGCCACCAGACACCGCCGCGCCGGAGCGCGCCAGGCTGGTCGTCTACAGCCGCAAAGATGCGCAGTGCCTTGCAGGCCACTGCGGTCTGGAATTCCGCGACCCCGGCACGCAGCCTTCGCCGGCAGCGGTGCAGCAGGCCACGGGCCTGCTGATCGCTGCGATCGGACAGCAGCGGTTTGTGGCGCTTGCAGGCCCCGTGTCCGCACGTCTCTGGGCGCACCCGCTGGTGTCGTCCATGTCGGCCGCACCGGAATGGGGGCTGCTGGCCCCGCACCAGGACGCTGTCGCACGCCATCTGGCTGCGTCCGGCGCGCTGCGCCAGAAGCTGGGGCACTACCTGGGCGCAACGTTTTACTATGAAGGTGAGTGGTATTGGGGTCTTGACCGCCTGCATCACCTGGAGCAGCGCCTGCAGGGCCTGGGCGCGCAGCGTCCGGGCGTCAGCGGGGTGATGTTTCCACCAGCGCCTGACCTGGAGGCGCCCGCGGCGTTGGCCCAGCCCGCGCCGATCGACTTCTTTTGTTCGCTGCGCAGCCCGTACTCGGCCATCGTGGCGCCCCGGGTGTTTGCGCTGGCGCAGCGCACCGGCGCACCGGTGCGACTGCGCTACGTCCTGCCCATGGTGATGCGGGGCCTGCCGGTGCCGCGCGAGAAGCGTCGTTACATCAGCCAGGATGCCGCGCGGGAGGCCTTCGTGCGTGGCATTCCTTTTGGCCGGCTGAACGACCCGGTCGGGCGCCCGACCGAACGGGGGCTGGCGCTCATTCCGCTGGCCGATCGGCTGGGGCTGGGCCAGCGCTATGTGCTTTCCTTCATGCAGGGTGTCTGGTCCGAAGGTCTGGACGCAGGCAGCGACCGGGGCCTTCGCGCCATCGCCGGGCGCGCGGGCCTGCCGTGGGACGCCGCGCAGCTGGCGTTGCAGGACGAGGCCTGGCGCGCCACTGCGGAGGCCAACCGGGAGGCGCTGTTCAGCCTGGGCCTGTGGGGTGTCCCGTCATTCCGGGTGGGCGACACCGCTGTGTGGGGGCAAGACCGCCTGTGGGCGGTGCAAGCGACCCTTTTGAGACAACTTCAGGGGGCATGACGGTGTACAGAACGCCGCTCTTCCCCCGCTGATGAAAGCAGAACATGGTGTATTGGACGCTGAAGGCGGGCTGCCTGGCGGTGTATGCGCTGGCCCTGGCAGGGCAGGTGGGCTGGCTGCCGGCCGGCTTGTCCCGCGTGATGGGGAACCTCGCCATCGGCCTGCTGGTGGTTCATGCGCTGGAGCTGGCCGCCGTGTTCCGCCACGTTCGCAGGTACCAGGGCCCGCTGGCGCTCAGCGTGGTGCTGACCCTGCTGTTCGGCCTGTTGCACTGGAAGCCGCTGGCGGATGCCGCCACGCAGAACCGGCGCTGATCCCGACCTTCCAGATGATCAAGAAGCACTTCCTGCTGGCGCTGACCCTGGGCCTGGGCTCGCTGGCGTTGGCCGCGCCCCCCTCCCGGCCCAACATCGTGCTGCTGCTGGCGGACGACTGGGGCTTCAGCGATGTGGGCGCATTCGGGGGGGAGATCGCCACCCCCCACCTGGACGAACTCGCCCGGCGTGGCGTGCGCTTCTCCAACTTCCATGTCAGCGCGTCCTGCTCGCCGACGCGCTCCATGTTGCTGACGGGCGTGGACAACCACCGCAATGGCGTGGGCAACATGCGTGAATCCATTCCGCAGGCCCATGTGGGCAAACCGGGCTACCTCAGTGTGCTGGACACCAACGTGGTGACCGTTGCCAGCCTGCTGCGCGACAGCGGCTACCGCACCTATGTGGCGGGCAAGTGGCACATTGGCAAGGCGCCGCACAACCTGCCGCCCGCGCGCGGGTTTGACCGCTCCCTGATCCAGGGCGACAGCGGCTCCGACAACTGGGAGACCGCCAAACGCTACCTGGACCTGACCGACAAGGTGCACTGGTACGAGGACGGCAAGGAAGCCGTGATGCCCGCCGACTACTACTCGTCCGAATTCTTCGTCGACAAGACCATCGCCTACCTGCAGGCCGACGCGGCGGTGAAGAAGCCCTTCTTTGCCTACGTGGCCTTTCAGGCCAACCACATCCCCGTGCAGGCCCCCAGGGCGTTCATCGACAAGTACAGGGGGCGCTACCAGGCGGGCTGGACCGCCCTGCGCCAGGCGCGGCGTGACAAGGCCGTGGCGCTGGGCCTGATCCCGCCGGACGCACCCATGGTCACCATGGCCACCACCCGCGACTGGGAGACGCTGAGTGCACAGGACAAGCAGTACCAGGCCCGCCGCATGGAGGTCTATGCCGCCATGGCCGACGCGATGGACCACCATGTCGGCCGCCTCATTGATCACCTGAAAAAGACCGGCGAGTATGACAACACGGTGTTCCTGTTCCTGTCGGACAACGGCGCCGAGGCGTCCGACCCTTATGCCGTACTCACCGGGCGCCTGTGGCTCGACTGGCAGTACAACCGCGACTTCGAGCGGCTCGGCGGCAAGGGCGCCTACAGCGTCATCGGGCCCAGCTGGGCCAGCGCTGCGGCCTCACCCCTGAGCACCTACAAGTTCTATTCCGGCGAAGGCGGCATCCGCGTGCCCCTGATCGTCTCCGGGGTGCCTGGCGCACAGCCCAACCAGATCCATCACAGCCTGGCGCATGTCAATGACATCGTGCCGACCCTGCTGGAACTGGCCCGGGTCCCCCGCCCCGCCGGCACCTACGAGGGCCGGCCGGTCGAGGCCATGACCGGCAGCAGCCTGATGCCGGTGCTCACGGGGCAGGCGCAGCGCGTGCACGCGCCCGACGAGGCCATTGGCTACGAGCTGTCGGGCAACCAGGCCGTGTTCAAGGGCGACCTCAAGCTGATCAAGGTGATCGCCCCGGTGGGCGACGGCCTGTGGCACCTCTTCGACATCCGCAAGGACCCCGGCGAAACCACCGACCTCCAGCACCAGATGCCCGAGGTGTTCCGCGCCATGCAGGCCGACTATGCCGCGTATGCCAAAGCCAACGGCGTCCTGCCGATGCCCGAGGGCTACGACCCGATCCAGCAGGTCACCATCAACGCGCTCGTCAACGTCTATGTGCCCCGGTTCAGGCGCGCGGCCTGGCCACTGGCCGGCGGCCTGGCCGTGCTGGCGGGTGCTGTCGTTCTGCTGCGACGGCGCAGACGGACGTCCGCGCCATGAGCGGTGCGGGCTACCTGGACAGCCCCTGGCCGGCAGAAGACGGCGGGCCGCAGCGGCTGCAGGTGCCGCACAGCGGCGCGGGGCTGAACCTGCGGGCGGGCGAGACGCTGGGCTGCGTCACCCGCAACACCTTCCTGTCGACCATGACCGTGCTGGGTGCGCCCGGCGAGGTGTACCTGCTGACACACGCCGCCTTGCGGGCCCGGCTTGGTCTGCCGACCACGGCCTGTGTGGAGCTGATCGATCCCGGGACGTTGAAAACGCGGCGCCGCTCGCCCCGGCTCGCGGGCGGGCCCATGTGGCCGGGCGGCATGGCGCTGCATCGCAATGGCGACCTCTACGTGGTGTACGGCCGCTACGCCCACCGCCTGAACCGGGCCTGCGAGCCTGTGGCGCAGTGGCAGTTGCCGGTCAACCAGCCCTACAACTCGTTTGTCATCCTGGACAACGGCCTGATCGTCACCAAGAACCTCTCAGACACCACACCGGCGCGCCTCAGCGTGCTGGATGCCGCCACGCTGACGCCGACCTGCCCCGATCAGGACTGCCCCGAGCCGTCCATCGCGCGCCTGAGCGCCATCGGCAACACGGTCTATGTCGTCGGCGTGCGTTCGATCTTCCGCTACCACTGGGACGACACCGCGCAGCGCCTGCGCCTCGACACCGGCTGGCGCTTTGACTACATCGGCACCACCTCGCAGAGCTACGGCTGGGACGTGGTACTCGACGGCCGGCACGCCTGGTTCATGGACAACGGCCGGCACCGCTATGTCATCCGGATGATCGGCGCCGGGGTCAGCCCGACGCCGAACCGGCTGATCCGCGTGTCCCTGAGCGACGCCGCCGACCATCAAAGTTTCGCCGTCAGCGGCCTGCCCCACGGCAGCATCACCAACCCGCCTCTGGTGGACCCTCAGCGCAGGGTCGTGGTGGCCTATGACTCGGCCAACAGCTACCTGCGTGCCTGGCGTTTTGACCTGGCCGGCGGGGCCATGACCCCGCTGTGGGAGAAATCCCCTTTTGGCTGCGCCAGCCACATGGTCCTGTACCCCGACACCGGCGAACTGGTGGTCAACGACTACCGTCAGTTGGGTGAAGAAGTGGTGCTGCTCGATATTGAGTCAGGCGCCGAGAAGGCGCGCGTGCGCACCGGCGGCATCACCCAGGGCGTGGTGTTTCCCTCTGCAGGCTGGGGGCGCGATGTGTACTGGTCGTCCATGGGCCGCCTGGCCCGGGTGTTTGTGCAATGAGCGCGCCCCCGAAAAAAACCATCCTGATCACCGGCGCGGGGTCCGGCATCGGGCGTGATGCCGCGTTCGCCCTGGCCGCGCGCGGGCACCGCGTCATCGCCACCACCCTGAACGAACCCCAGGCCGATGTCCTGCATGCCGAGTGTCTGACACGCGGGCTGACGCTGGAGGTCTTCACGCTCGACATCACCTGCGCCGCAGACCGCGCGCAGCTGCAGGGCCTGGCGCTGGACGTGCTGATCAACAACGCCGGTGTGGGTGAGTCGGGCTCCCTGGCTGAAGTGGATGTGGATCGCATCCGCAGGATCTTTGAGGTCAATGTGTTTGCCACGCTGGAACTCACCCAGATCGCGCTGCAGGGCATGATCGCGCGCCAGCGCGGCACGGTGCTGTTTGTCAGCTCCATTGCCGGGCGGGTGCCCATGCCCTTCCTGATGCCGTACGCGATGAGCAAGTTCGCCCTGTCGGCGGCAGGTGCCGGCCTGCGCGCCGAGATGGACCAGCTCGGCCGCAACGTGCAGGTGGCGCTGATCGAGCCAGGTGCCATCCACACCGGCTTCAACCAGGCCATGACCGCGTCCAAATATGCGTGGATGGTGGAGTCGTCGTATTTCAGCGCCCAGGCCGCGCAGATGCAGGCCCGGGAGGCGCGCCTCTTCGGCTTTCTGGAGGCCCGCACCACGCGATCCATCGTGGCGCAGATCGTCAAGGCCGCAGAGGCGCGGCGCCCCCGGCTGCGTTATGTGGCCCCCTGGGTCCAGGGGGCATTTGTGCGGCTGGCACGCCTGCTGGGCGCATGAGTTTTTCACAGGAATCGCCATGAATCTCCGTCGTTTCACCCTTGTTTTCCTGATCCTGGTCCTTGTGGCGGCCGGTGCGGCCTATGTGTTCAGGGCGCCGCTGAGCCTGGCGGTGGCCCAGCGCGTGGCTGCCAGCCGCATGGCCACCGATGCACAGCAGGCGCTGCCCGACGGCCTGCACGTCGGCCTGTGTGGCGCCGGCTCCCCCATGCCCGACGACCGGCGCCTGGGCGCCTGCACCGTGGTGGTGGCCGGCAAGCGGCTGTTTGTGTTTGATACGGGCAATGGCAGCACCCGCAATATCGGCAAGATGGGCTTCGTGCATGGCCACATTGAGGCCCTCTTCCTGACGCACTTCCACTCCGATCACATCGACGGGCTGGGCGAGCTGCTGATGCAGCGCTGGGTTTCCACCGGCAACGTGGCCCCTGTTCCCCTGTACGGCCCGCCGGGCGTGGAGCAGGTGGTGGCCGGGTTCATGCAAGCCTACGCGCAGGACCAGCACTACCGCGTGGCGCATCATGGCGAACGCACCGTGCCCGCCAGCGGTTTTGGCGCTGTCGCCCGGCCATTCACCGTTTCCGCCGACAGCCCTGTGGTGTTGCTCAAGGACGCCGACCTGGAGATTTCCGCGTTTGTGGCCGACCACAAGCCGGTGCATCCTGCCGCCGGTTACCGCATCACTTACAAGGGCCGCAGCGTGGTGCTCAGTGGCGACACCAAGAAGTCGTCCGTGGTGCAGCGTGCGGCGGCCGGGGTCGATCTGCTGGTGCACGAGGCGCTCTCGACCCGCATGGTGGGCCTGCTGGAGCAGGCCGCCACGGGGGCCGGGCGTCCCAATGTCCGCAAGCTCATGGCCGACATCGTCGATTACCACACGACGCCGGAGCAGGCCGCGGAAATTGCCAAGGATGCCAAGGTACGCTTCCTGCTGCTCAACCACATCGCGCCGCCGCTGCCCATGCCCGGCCTGGAAGCGGCCTTCCTGGGCGACGCCCCCACGCGCTACAGCGGCCCGATCCAGGTCGGCGCCGATGGCGACTTCATCAGCCTGCCAGCCGGCTCGACCGCCATCCACGTCAGCCGGAGGTTCTGAGCATGCAAGACCTCCCTGTCATCGCCCAGGTCCTGCGTACGCCCGAGTCGTGCTTTGCCAGCCTGCCCGACTTTCCCTATGCTCCGCACTACACCGAGGTCGGCGGCCTGCGCATCGCGCACATTGACGAGGGGCCGAGGGAGGCGCCGATTGTGCTGCTGCTGCATGGCGAGCCCACCTGGTCCTTCCTCTACCGCAAGATGATCCCCGTGCTGGTGGCCGCCGGCTACCGCGTGGTGGCGCCTGACCTGGTGGGCTTTGGCCGCTCCGACAAGCCCGCAAACCGGCGGGACTATTCCTACCTGCACCATGTGCAATGGATGTCGGCCTGGGTCGAGGCCAATGGCCTGCGGCACCTCACGCTGTTCTGCCAGGACTGGGGCTCGCTGATCGGCCTGCGCCTGGCCGCAGAGATGCCGGCGCGTTTTGACCGCATCGTGCTGGCCAATGGCGGGCTGCCCACGGGCATCGGGCCCGTGCCGCGTGCGTTCCGGATCTGGCGCGCCTTCGCCCGCTACAGCCCCTGGTTCCCCATCGGGCGCATCGTCAAGACCGGCTGCGCCGCCGGGCTGACGCCCGCGGAAGTCGCCGCCTACGACGCACCCTATCCCGCACGCCGGTACCGGGTGGCTGCGCGCGTGTTTCCCGGCTTCGTGCCCACCACGCCCGACGACCCGGAGCGCACCCGCAACGAGCGCGCCTGGGACGTGTTCAAGCGCTGGGACAAGCCCTTCCTCACCCTCTTCAGCACCCGCGACCCGGTCACGCGCGGGGGTGAAAAAATCTGGCAGACGCAGGTGCCGGGCGCCCGCGGGCAACCCCATGCCAGAACGCGCGGCGCGGGGCATTTCCTGCAGGAAGACAAAGGTGCCGAGGTCGCCGCGGCCATCGTCGCCTTCATGCGCGGCACGCACCCGCCTGCCCACGCCTGAGTGGCACGGCCGGCCCCCCGGCCGTCATGTCGCAGCCTTTTTTCATTGATCAGAGTCAAAAAAGCCATATCCCAGCGTGAAATGGTCATAGTTTGCTATCAAATAAATAAATATCGGCGATGTGCTGACGCACGCCGGGATGCACCAGAGGCCCTTACTGGGCGTCCAGCCGGGCCAGCTTCATCATCTTTTCCGTCAGCGCGATCTCCGTGCGCAGGGCTTCGGTGTAGGCCTCGCTGCTGGCCGGGGCAACGATGCCGCCGTTGGCTTCGAGGCGACGGCGCACCTCAGGCTGGGCGAGCACGGCGTCCAGGGTCTCCGCCAGTCGGCGCACGATGGGCGCCGGGGTGCCGGCCGGCACCGACAGGCCACCGAAGGACACCAGCGTCACGGCCAGCCCGGCCTCGGCCAGCGTGGGCACGTTGGGCAGCCGCGGGTTGCGCTGCGGGCCGCTGACGGCCAGTGGCAGCATCTTGCCGCCGGTGATGTGCGGCATGGACACCGAGCTGATGGTCAGCGCATAGTCCACCTGCCGGCCCATCACCGCGTTGGCCGATTCTGATGCACCCTTGTAGGGCACATGCAGCGCGTCCACACCGGCGGTGCTCATCAGCAGTTCCCCGCCCATGTGCGCAGGCGACCCGATGCCGCCCGAGGCCCAGGTCAGTTTGCCCGGCGCCTTGCGGGCACGCTCCATCAGGTCTTTCACGCTAGTGATGCCGGAATCGGTATGCACCACAACCAGCAGGTCGGAAATGGCGATGCGGCCGATGTGGGTGAAGTCTTTCAGCGCGTCAAAACCCGGCTTGCGGTACATGCGCATGTTGGTCGCCATCGGCGAAGCCGAATAGACCCAGGTGTAACCGTCGGGCGCGGCCTTGGCCGCCAGCTGCGCGCCCAGGTTGCCGGCCACGCCGCCCTTGTTGTCCACCACCACCGGTTGCTTGAGGGCGACCGACATGGCCTCGGCGACGATGCGCACCGTGTTGTCTGGCGCGGTGCCGGCCAGGTAGGGCACGATCCAGCGGATCGGGCGGGTGGGGAATTCCTGGGCGAGGGCGGCGCGGGGCAGGGCGCTGCCCAGCAGGGCGGCCGGGGCCAGGGCGAGCAGGTGTCGGCGTTGCATGGGGTGTCTCCTTTGAATGGTGTGTTCGGGCGCTCAGGTGCGGGCGCGGGCCGTTGCTTCCGGCGGGGCTAGCAGTTCGCGCGCGATGGTGTTGCGCTGGATCTCGCTGGTGCCGGTCAGCACGCGGTACATACGCAGCAGGCGGAACAGGAATTCCACCCGGCTGCCCTGCACGATGCCTTCGCCGCCGAGCACCTGCACCGCACGGTCGGCGATGCGAAAGGCCGCCTCGGAGCAGAACAGCTTGGCCATGGAGGCCTCCGCGCGGGCGTCGACGCCAGCGTCCAGGCGTCGGGCCACGTCCAGCATCAGCGCGCGGGCGGCGGCCAGGTCGGTCGCCATATCGGCAATCAGGTGTTGCACCGCCTGGAAAGCCGCAATCGGCTGGCCGAACTGCCGGCGCCGCTGCGCGTGGGCAATGGCGTCCTGCATCGCCAGCCGGGCCAGGCCCAGCATGGCCGGGCAATGCAGCAGGCGGTTGACGGTGATGCGCCCCAGCGCCAGGGCCAAACCGCGGCCACGCTCGCCGATCTGGTTGCCGGCGGGAATGAGGCAATCGGTCAGCACGATGTTGCCGGTGTGGTTCTGGCCGGCCATGGTGCGGTAGCCGCCTTCGATGGTCATGCCGGTGCGGTCGCGTTCCACGAAGAACGCGGTGGTTTCGCGCTGCGCAGCGTCTTCGGCGGTGGAGGCGATCACGATGGCCAGGTCGCAGAACGGCGCGCCGGAGATGAAGCGCTTGGTGCCGTTGAGCACCCAGCTGCCGTCCGGCTGGCGCACCGCGCGGGTCTGCACCGCGCCGGCGTCCGACCCGGCCTCGGGCTCGGTGATCGCAAAACACGCGGCTTTCTCGGCGCGCGCCACCGGGCCGATGACGCGCTGCAGCTGCTCCGGCGTCGCCTGGCGCACCAGCGCGCCCAGGCGCGGCGGGCCGCTGAGCTCGCCCAGCACATGCGGCGCCAGCGGGGTGCCGCTGGCGTAGATGGCTTCCTTCACCAGCGCGTGGTCCAGCACACTGAAGCCCGCGCCGCCCATGGCCTGTGGCAGCGTCATGCCGTAAAAGCCCAGCGCCTGCGAGCGGCGCCACACCTGGCGCAGCAACTCGGTGGACGGGCCGTTTTCGTGGGTGACGCCGTGCTCGGCGGCCAGCGGGCGCAGCGCGCTGAGTTCGTCCAGGTGGCGGCGCCAGGTCTTGCCGATGCGCGCGTCGATCAGGGCTGAGAGCGGGCGGTTGGCCTGCGACAGCCAGCGCCGCGGCGTGATGCCGTTGGTCTTGTTGCAGAAACGCTCGGGCCAGAGCCGGGCGAAGTCGGCGAAGATGGTTTCCACCATCAGGTTGCTGTGCAGGGCCGAGACGCCGTTGACCTGGTGGCTGGCCAGCACCGACAGCGAGGCCATGCGCACGCGGCGCTGGCCGCGTTCGTCGATCAGCGAGACGCGGCGCAGCAGCTCGTTGTCGCCCGGGAAGCGGTCGTGCACCTCGGCCAGCAGGCGGGCGTTCAGGTCGTAAATGATGCGCAGGTGGCGCGGCAGCAGGCGGCCCATCAGCTCCACCGGCCAGGTCTCCAGCGCTTCCTGCATCAGCGTGTGGTTGGTGTAGCTGAAGATGCGTGTGCACAGACCCCAGGCGGTGTCCCAGTCCAGCCGGTGCTCGTCCACCAGGATGCGCATCAGCTCGGGCACGGCCAGCGCGGGGGGGGTGTCGTTGAGGTGGATGGCCACCTTGTCGGCCAGCTGGTCGAAGCTGCCGTGGTTCTTCAGGTAGCGGCGGATGATGTCTTGCAGCGAGGCGCTGACGAAGAAGTACTCCTGGCGCAGGCGCAGTTCCTTGCCGTGCTCGGTGCTGTCGTCGGGGTAGAGCACGCGCGAGACGTTTTCCGACTGGTTCTTGGCCTCGACGG
>ERZ1034365.160-NODE-160-length-37615-cov-5.884038_pt1 | contig 37615 bp, 30 predicted proteins | sample MGYA00520615_ERZ1034365 | MGnify/ENA primary metagenome ERZ1034365 (study PRJEB33736, sample SAMEA104284505) | Azolla filiculoides | biome: Urban; feature: Water surface; material: Ditch water | place: Netherlands | collected 2015-10-28 | depth 0-0.1 m ...
AGTGCTTCTTCTTATTTAGTGCAAATTTCTACGAGTCCAACTTTTGCTACAATAACCGAATCGGCAACAGTAACAACTACTTCATATCAAACTACAGCCTTAGCGGCAGGAACAATCAATTATTGGAGAGTACAACCTATTAATACCTGTATTAGCGGTGCTTTTTCGGAGGTGTATTCCTTCCAAATTGCTAGTGATTTATGTAAAACTTATTCTAACGTAACTTTTGAACCTAATGCTGTTTGGGAAACTAATTCCAATAATGCTGTAAGTGCTAAAATTAACATTCCAGATAATATTAATATCAGTAAGGTAAGTTTCTATATGAAAGCGACTCACCCTTTACTATCTGACATCAAAATGCAGTTTAGTGGACCAACAGGAATTTTTGCTGAAATTTATAACAGAGATTGTAGCGGTGCTAATTTTGATGTTACTTTTGATGACAATGGAACTCCTTTAACCTGCGGAAACGTTGATCCTCTGACTACTGCTGGATTAGAAGGAATTCAACAAGCCAGTCAGTCGTTATCCAAATTCAATGGTTCAAGCTCTCTTGGAACCTGGACTTTACTTGCTACTGATAGAGTGTCAAATACTTCAGGAGGTACTTTTACTAATTTTTCTATAACCGTGTGTGGTAAATTACAAATAGTAAATAATATAGCTGTTACCAACAACACACTGTCTCTTAATCAAGGGGCTACTTCTAATATTACTCAGTTAAATTTACTAGCAACTCAGCCTACTGCTACAACAACTCAATTAGTATATGTTATAACTAAGCTTCCAACTAACGGAACATTGAAACTAAACAATGTTGCTATGGTTGTAGGTGGAACTTTTACCCAAACTGACATTAACAACAATTTATTGAGTTATACCAATAATGGAATAAATTCAAATCCTGATAGCTTTAAATTTTCTGTCAACGGAATTAACCTAGCGATTTTAGGAGGTCAAACTTATAATATTACTGTTTGCGGAGCTCCTGTTCCTAATCTAACCTCTCTTGCTGATGTCACTGGACAATGCGCTGCTACAGTTACAGCGCCTACTGCAACAAGCAATTGTTATGGCCAAATTACCGCAACAACTCCAACTAGTTTTCCAATTACTGCGCCAGGGACAACTGTGGTTACGTGGACTTACAATGACGGTAACGGACAAACTTCAACTCAAACTCAAAATGTGATTATAAGTTCGACGACTTATACTACTTTGTCTGGCTGGTCAAATGGAACGCCAGCTGCTGGTAAAGGAGCTATTATATCAGGAGATTTAACCATAGCGGCTAATTTTACTGCTTGCAGTTTAACGGTAAACAATAATGCTGTAGTGACCGTAAACTCAGGTGTTAATTTGGACATTTACGGTGATGTTAATGTGGCTGCAGGTTCATCATTGAATTTTGAGAATAATAGTAATTTGTTACAAACAAAAACTACCAATGGAAATAGCGGAAACGTCAACATTAAAAGAAACAGCTCTGCCTTATTCCGTTTAGATTATACTTTGTGGTCATCACCTGTTACAGGTACTCAAACGATGATAGGCTTTTCGCCACTCACTACTACTGGACGTTTTTATGACTATACAACTTCTACAAATAAATATAGCGTCGTGGCAAATACAACCCCTTTTAGTTTAGCCAAAGGCTATTTAATTCGTATGCCAAATACTTGGGTAGATTATGGCGCAGGTTCGGCAGCGTCTTGGACAGGGACTTTCACAGGGGTTCCTAATAATGGAACCTTCACTTATACAATGTCCTTGGCAGGTACAGGTTTTAATGCTATAGGAAATCCATATCCTTCTAATTTGATTATAGATAATTTTATAAATGGCAACATTGGAAACATCAATGGAACTCTATATTTCTGGAGAAAAAGAAATGATGCTGCTAATCTAACTTCCTACTCCACTTGTACTACTGCAGGATGCTCATTAGTCAATAGTCACATCTATCCAAATACCGATTACATCTCTATCGGACAAGGTTTTCTTGTTAAAGCTACTTCAACAACATTGAATTTTAATAATACAATGCGAATAGCCAATAATCAAAATCAGTTTTTCAAAACCAAAGTAGTCGAAAAAAACAGAATCTGGTTGAATCTTTATAATGATGCGACTCCTGTAAACCAAATGCTATTGGCTTATATGACTGGAGCTACTATGGAAATTGATCCTACTATAGATGGAGCTTACATCAACGATAGTCAAACGGCATTAAACTCTCTAATTGGAAGCGAAGAATATGCAGTTCAAGGACGTGCATTGCCTTTTGATACTACTGACGAAGTGCCTTTAAGTTTCAAAGCACAAAATGCAGGAAATTATTCTATTGCAATTGACCATGTTGATGGTTTATTTTCCGAAAATCAAGACATTATTCTAAAAGACAATAGCAACGGAACCGAAACTAATTTGAAAAATCAAGCCTATGCTTTTACCGCAGCAGCTGGAGCGACAAATACCCGTTTTTCTTTGAAATACCAAAAAACATTGGGAATCAGCAATCCTGCTTTTGATGAAAACAGCATCATAGTTTTCAAAAGTAATGACAAAACGCACATCAAATCTAGTACTAAAGCTATCGATAATGTCAAAATTTATGACATTAGAGGAAGATTGCTACTCGAAAAAAACAAAGTAAATGCAAACGAAACGAGCTTCGATAGTTCAAAATTTGCTAATCAAGTTTTAATTGTACAAATCACATCCGAAGATCAAACAATCGTAAAAAAGAAAGTAGTTAATTAATCGCTTTAGATGAAAAATCAATTAAACCTCAAAATCCCAAACATGAAAAATCAATATACTAAATATTACTTGACTTTCTTTTATTTATGCTCAACCCTAATGCTTTTTGCCCAGCCTGGTGCTACCGATGAAACAGGCAATCTAGAAAGCACCGATGCTCCTGCTCCAATAAATGATTATATCTGGGTTTTAGCCCTAATTGGTTTAATTATGGTATTTTGGAAATTAAAAAGCTTGCAAAACGAAAAAATTGCTATAAAAATAGAATAAATTAAATAGGTATTAACTTTCAAAAAAATGGACACAAATTTGGTTTGTGTCTTCTCGATCGGGTTACAAATATACAAGAATAAGCATTTATTTAATTTCACGGATTTTCACAATCCGTGAAATTAAATTATAAAAACTAGTAAAATCCATATCGAGAAACTTTAATTGCAATAAACAATAAGCAAAAACTTTCTGCCTCTTAGAATTAATTTTTAAGATTACGGCACTTTTTTTTAATAATCTAAAACCAATTCTACCTATTGATTTTAAAATTCTAAATTAATATTAGGAATCTGGTTCTTGACAAACCAATTCTTAAAACAGTTTCCTAATCACCATCCTAGGGTTCAAAATTACTCCTTACATAAGTTAAGGAGCTATTTTTTTCATGTTGAAAATTTTGATATTGCTGATGACAACCACTTACAAATAAATATACATATTACATTTCTTACTTATTTATTTAATATTGTGCATTTAATCGATAAATAGTGCATTTAATCGGTAAAAAATTATTTTATTCTATTTTACTTTCCTACTTTTGACAACTCAAACAAACCAAAATTAGATTTACTTGGTTTATTTAAGATTAAATTAAAATTAGGAAACGTTCTTTTTTAGAATAATTATAAAAATATTAAAATAGCTATTCATCCTTTTTGCCTTAAAGTCATGAAAAAAAATACTCTTTTTACAAAAACATTCCTCACACTAGGATTACTACTAATAACCTATTTAGGATTTGGGCAATCTCCCAAAACATATTCAAGTTCTGGAACTTTCACTGTTCCAGCAGGTGTTACTTCTGTGACAGCTCAAGTATGGGGTGGTGGTGGAAAAGGAGGAACTAGAACCTCCAACGGAAGAAGTGGTGGTGGTGGTGGTGGCGCTTATGCATCATCAGCTGTAACTGTTAATGCACTTAACGCCCCATATACAGTAACCGTTGGTACTGGTGCTACAACTACGGCAGCCGGGAGTGATTCTTGGTTTTCAACAACAGGAACTGTTCTTGCCAAAGGAGGGCAATCTGTAGCAAACAACACAACAACTGGTGCATCAGGAGGTTTAGCTTCAGGGAGTATAGGAACAACAAAGTGGAATGGTGGAACTGGAGTTGACGGGGCATCAACTTATGGTGGTGGTGGTGGCTCATCAGCGGGTACAGCATTAGCAGGTCTTACAGGAGTTACATTTACAGGGGGAATTGCTCCTGCAGGGGGTGGAAATGGAGGAAATGGACGAAGTGCCACAGATGGTAATGGAAATGGTGGATCAATTCCCGGAGGCGGTGGAGGCGGTGGCTACAGAACGTCTTCTGGTACTAGAACAGGAGGAAACGGAGCAGATGGTCAAGTAATTCTTACTTGGAGTAATTTTACTTACAGTCTTACAAGCACAGCTATAGCCAGTCCATTGTGTACAGGTAACGGTGCTTCGGTTACTCTTACGGGAGGAGCGGGATTACCAATTGGAAATTACACCGTAACCTATAATCTTACGGGAACCAATACAGCTACAGGAGCTACTGCTTCTATGAGTGTAACCACAGCTGGAACTGGAACTTTCACAACTGGAACTTTATCAAACACTGGTTTAACCAACATACAAATCACCAATCTTTCGAGTGGTGTATCGCCAGATAATTGTAGTAATGCAATTGGAGCCAACAATACAGCTAGTGTTACACTAACAGCTGTTCCTTCACAACCAAGTGGAATAATTGGAGATACTGTTCCTTGTGTTGGTGCATCAAAAACCTATAGTGTAACAAATGTTGCGGGTGTAACTTACAATTGGAGTTTTCCGGCTGGATGGACACAAACTGGTGGAGGAACTACAAACTCTGTAACTGTAACTGTTGGAGCTAGCTCTGGCAACGTTAGTGTAACTCCATCTAATTCTTGTGGGAGTGGAACTGCTAGAACATTAGCTGTAACATCTTATTCAACACCAACTCAACCAAGTTCAATTACAGGAAGCACAACTCCTTGTGCATCAACATCTCAAACATACAGCGTAACCAATGTAGTTGGAACAACTTATACTTGGTCTTTCCCTGCTGGATGGTCTCAAACTGCAGGTGGAACAACAAATTCAGTCACAGTTACAACAAATGGAACTTCTGGAACAATTTCTGTAACCCCTTCAAATGCATGTGGAACAGGAACTGCACAAACATTGGCAGTAACTACTACTACAGTTCCTGCTCAACCAACTGTTATTACAGGAAATACAATACTTTGCTCAGGTACTTCACAAACCTATAGTGTTACGGATGTACCTGGAGTAACATATACTTGGTCATTCCCATCTGGCTGGTCTCAAACTGCTGGAGGAACAACCAGCTCAATTACGGTTACTGCGAGTTCAAACTCAGGAACTATTACAGTAACTCCTTCAACGAGTTGTGGTAATGGAACTGTTCGAACATTAGGTGTAACTGTAAATGCTGTTCCAACAATAACTGGAACAACGCCTGGTTCAAGAACTGGTGCTGGAACAGTAAATCTAAGCGCAACTGCATCAGCGGGTACAATCTCATGGTTTGCAAATTCAACTGGTGGAAGTGCATTAGGAACAGGGACAAATTTTACAACTCCTGGAATTATCACAACAACAACTTATTATGTAGAAACTAATAATGGAACTTGTTCTTCAAATCCAAGAGTAGCTGTTATAGCTACAGTAAATTATCCTGAAATTACAGTTCTTGGCAACAGCAACATTATTATGGATGAGGATACTTCTCCAATTACTACTGATAATACTAATTTAGGAACAACAGGAATAGGAGTTGGCGTAACAAAAAATTATACTATACAAAACTCTGGAACTATAAATCTAACTGTAGGAACAATAACCATAGGTGGACTTAATGCTTCGGAGTTTGTTGTTACCACTGCACCAGCAGCTTCTGTCGTCGCAGGTGGAAGTACAACTTTTTCAATAACATTTACTCCAACTGCTTTAGGAAACAGAACTGCCAACGTATCTTTTGTAACCAATGACCCTGATGAAAATCCATTTAATTTTGATATTGCTGGAACTGGAGGTACTGGATTGATTCCAGAAATAAATGTACGAGGTAATGGAACAACAATTATAGATGGCGATTCTGGACCGACAACTGCAGATCATACTGACTTTGGATCGGTAACAATCCCAGGAAGTGTAACCAGAACTTTTACTATTCAAAATACTGGAACAGGTCCGTTAACACTTACTGGAACACCATATGTTGTAATAACAGGAAGTACTGATTTTACAGTTACCACTCAGCCTAGTAGCAATACTATTGCTGCTGGAGGAAGTTTAACCTTTCAAGTTACATTTAACCCTTTGCTTACAGGTAGTTCTGTAGCTATAGTTAGTATAAACAATGACGATTCTGACGAAAACGTTTATGATTTTGCCATTACTGGAGCAGCTGTTGTAAGTGGAAGAGAAATTGATGTTCAAGGGAACGAAGTTTCAATCGTAGATGGTGACACAACTCCAAGTACAACAGACCAAACAGACTTTGGTATCACCAATACTACAACTCCAATAGCACTTACATATAATGTGTATTCCTTTGGTTCAAATTCATTAACATTAACCTCTACAATTTCGATAACAGGGACAAATGCTTCAATGTTTACAGCAACAACTTTACCAACTAGTTTAGCAGTTGGAGGAGTAACCAGTTTTGTAATTACATTCACACCTACCGCATCATTAGGAGTAAAAACAGCTACCGTTACAATAACAAGCAATGATCCTGACGAAGGAACTTATAATTTTGACATAAAAGCCGAAGTACAAACACCTGCAGCCCTAACAGTAGCTCCAGGAGGGATAACTTCTAACCTTAAATTTTGGTTAAAAGCAGATAGTAATATTGGCTCAACTGCCGATAATACATCCATTACATCTTGGCAAGAACAAACTGTTGGTAACACAAAAAATGCCGTTTCTAAATTCTCAAAAGAACCCAAATTTCAAAACAACCCAACTTACAACGTCAACTTTAACCCTGTTATCCACTTTAATGGATCTAACACTATGTCTGGAGGACAAGGATTTAACAATTCAGATATGTTTATAGTTATAAAGCCTACTAGTACTGTAAATTATACTGCAAGCCCAATGGACGTGTATTGTGGAGACGATACGGCTACAAATAAAAACAGTCAAGACGTTACAGGATTTGAAATAGGGAACACCTCTTCTCGTCACACTAACGAACTAATTGCCTATAATCAAGGTGCAAATACTGCGTTTGGAATTGGAGAAATTAGCACTACTAAATTTTATTCTGGAGTTAATATTTTCAATCCTAGAAAACATTCAACTTATCCTACTACAAAAATGGAAATTTTAAATAACGGAAATACTTTAACTACTGCTTCAGTCCTTACTGGTACATACAAAGACATTGTAAACACAAGATATTGGCTAGGACGAAGTGAGTTTTTCGATGCTAGTTATGATGGAGATATTCTAGAAATCATCAATTATGACACTCGTAATTCTGATGCTGACAGAAACAAAATCGAAACATATCTTGCCATAAAATACGGAATTACATTAGGCGTAAATGGAACCAGTCAAAACTATGTAAATTCAGCTGGTACAACAATTTATGGAGCAGGAGCAGGATTCAATTACAATATTGCTGGAATTGGTCGTGATGACAACTCTCAACTCAATCAAAAACAATCTAAAACAGAAAATACAAATGCCGATATTACAATAGGATTAGGTGATATTTTTGATACCAACTCTAATAATACAAATGCATTCGATGTTGATAGAAAATTCCTAGTTTGGGGACACAATAACAACACTCTTGCTGCTCAAGCTCCAATAACAGTAGATATGAGTTCAGGAATATCACCTACTGGTTCTTTAACATCTTTGGTTGAATTTATTTCAATCGCAAGAACTTGGAGAGTTGTAGAAACTGGTGGAGATGTTTCTTCAGTTAAGATTTCCATTCCATCTACTATACTTACAGCAACAATAACACCTCCTGGGGACTTTTTAATGTTCATATCTGACAGCCCAGTTTTTAACCCAACTGCTGAATATAGAATTATGAGAATGAATGGATCAAACCTTGAGACAGATTATGATTTTAATGGCACAAAATATATTACTTTTGGGTACGCTCCCGAAAAAACATTTGTTCGTTCAATAGCATTTGATGGTGTAAATGACTACCTCGATGCTGGCAAAGTATTAAACTTAAACACGTCTTTCACCGTCTCTTCTTGGATAAAAAGAAACAGTACGAATCAAACTATCCTTTCTAAAAGAAATAATACTTTTACTACTGGATATGATTTGAGCATTAACAGTGCTGGAAAAGCAGAGATGAGTTGGATGAATGGTACCAAACAAACTATTACCTCATCAGTTGTAATTCCATCTGGAATTTGGCACAATATTGCTGTTTCTTATGATGGAACAACAGCCAAACTATATATTGATGGCGTTCTTGATGTTTCAAAAACAATGTCAAATGTTCTTACTAATACTCAATCTTTCTTGATTGCAGCAGCCGATGGCACAACTCCAACTTCTTTTTTCAACGGAAACATCGATGAGGTTCGTGTTTGGGATGTTGCTCTTACAGACAAACAATTGCGCTATGTTATGAATCAAGAAATCAGTAGAGATGCAACTCTAACAGGCGGAACAACTATTCCAAATTCAATAACCCTCAATGATATAAAAAGTATTCCTTGGGTAAATCTGAGTGCCTATTATCCAATGTCAACTTATACATTTACTAATGCTAAAGACATTTCGTCAAATAATTATACTGCAGCTCTAAAAAACTTAACTACTGTAGATACACAAACAGCTCCATTACCTTATGAAACTGCTAACGATGGCAATTGGACAACACCTGCTACATGGTTAAATTATCAGGTACAAGATATACCTAATAGTGCATCGCCTATTGAAGGAACTATCGATTGGAATATCGTAAAAACATCACACAATGTTTCCTCAACTGGCAATAAAACAGTTTTAGGGTTAATGGTTAATAGTAATACCATAACAGCATCAAATGACACGAAAATAGAAATAACTAATTACTTAAAATTAGACGGAAAAATAGATTTACAAGGTATGTCGCAATTGGTTCAAACATTAGATTGCGATTTAGATGTAACCAGCTCTGGTTCTATCGAAAGAGACCAACAAGGTCAGTCAAATAAATTTAATTACAACTATTGGAGTTCTCCAGTAAGCCCAATAAATACCTCTGCAAATAATACAAATTACACTGTAAATGGAGTATTTAAAGATGGAACTACATCAACTCCACAGAACATTACTTGGGTTTCAACTTACAATGGGTCAGCTACAAGTCCAATTACTTTGTCTAGATACTGGTTATATAAATTTGATGATTTAATTAATGATTATGCAAATTGGACTCAAATTACCGAAACAAGTTCTTTAAAAGTAGGTCTTGGTTTCACTTTAAAAGGTAGTGGAGCAGGTACATCTAACCAAAACTACACCTTTGTCGGAAAACCTAACAATGGGCTTATCAATACTAATGTAGTTGGCATAGACCGATTATTATTAACCGGTAATCCATATCCATCTGCCTTAGATGCTACTGAATTTATTAATGACAATTTAGTATCAACTGATGGTACTTTGTATTTCTGGGAACATTCTTCAACTAACAGTACCCACATTTTACAGGATTATCAAGGAGGCTATGCTGTTCGTAATTTAATAGCAGGAGTTGCACCAGTTGCACCTGCAGAAATTAGCGGTATAGGTTCTAGTTCAAAAATTCCAGGACAATATATTTCTGTAGGACAAGGATTTTTGGTAAACGGAAGCACTACTGGAGGAACTATAACTTTCAAAAATAGCCAAAGAAGTTTCCACAAAGAAAATGAAACTCCTGATGGATTTGGAAATGGAGGATCCAATACCTTGTTTAGAACTTCTGCGAACCATAAAACCAAAAACACTGTCACTAACAACAATAACAATGATCCAATAGCAAAAGACACCATAATGAAACTTCGCTTAGGATATAATTTCTTGAACAAATACCATCGACAAGTAGTTTTAGGATTCATCGACGGAAAAGCTACAAGTGGTATGGATTTGGGTTATGATGCATTGAATATTGATGAATCTCCAAATGATATGTATTTATTAAATGGCAATAATCAACTCGTTATTGAAGGCGAAGGCGCTTTTAATGAAAATGCCTCCTATCCTATTGGTGTTCGATTAGAAACAAGCGGAAAAGTTTCTTTTAGTCTTGATGCTATAGAAAATTTTGACGCTAACCAAGCTGTTTTTGTTTACGACAAGGAGACAAACGTTTATCATTCCATAAAAAATGAATTGTATGAACTAGAGTTACCTGCGGGAACTTACAACACTCGTTTCGCGCTACGATTTAAAGACAATTCGGTTTCAGAAAAAACGTTAAGTCTTGATGAAAACAACACTAATGATAATACCATTAAAATTGCACATATTCAAAACAGCAACACCCTTAAAATCACTAATAATTCTATAGAAAACTTGGTTGAAAAAGTCATATTATATAGCATCAACGGTCAATCAATAGCCAATTGGAAAATTGAAAACCAAGACCAACAAAACATTCAAATTCCAATTAATTCAATTAGTTCAGGAGTTTATGTAGCAAAACTAAAAACAACAACTGGAGAATTGAGTAAAAAAATTATCATTAATTAATCTAACTATTTTGGAAAAATCAGCCAAATCAAAAATGCGATTTATTAAGGAAACATTAACTTGCTTAGTAGTTTTATATGCTTTTTTCTTACTATATTTGCTACTGATTTTGAACACTATACTTAGTTAATAACAATTAATTCAATATTAAAATGAAAAAATTATTTACCGTATTAGCAATAGCTTTATTCACTATTACAATTAGTGCACAACAAACAAAACCAGCAACTTCTACTAAAAAAGAAGCAACTGCAAAAAAATGCACCGCCGAAGAAAAAGCAAAATGCGAAAAAACAACTAAAAGCTGTTGTTCAAAAAAATAACAACCACTTTTATATTTACAAAAAATGCCTCGAAATTTCGAGGCATTTTTTTATGTAATTCTATTTTCAAATCTTCATTCAAAAATCAAAAGCTAAATTACTCCAAAACCGCTTTCAAACCCTCAAAATCAAGCAAATTTTGCTCTCCTGAAAATAAATTCTTCAAGGCAAACTTCCCTTCACTCATCTCCGTTTCTCCAACTATAACAGCAAACGGAATTCCACGTTTATCAGCGTGTTGAAACTGTTTGCCCACCTTGGCTTTATCAGGATACAATTCTACTTTAATCCCAAAACTTCTCAATTGTGTGATGGCTTTCATCGAATAAAAAGCTTCTTTTTCACCATAATTAATGAACAAGGCTTTTGAGGTAGAAGTCACCGTTTCTGGAAACAAATTCAATTCTTCGATAACCAGATAAATTCGGTCTAAACCAAAAGAAATCCCTACTCCACTCATATCTTTCAAACCGAAAATCCCAGTCAAATCATCATATCTTCCACCACCTCCGATAGAACCCATCGAAACTGTTTTGGGCGCAGCCACTTCAAAAATAGCTCCCGTATAATAATTCAATCCACGAGCTAAGGTCACGTCTAAATCTAAAACGGCTTTATTCAAACCCAAATTAAAAACGTTGTCACAAATAAATCGCAACTCTTCTACTCCTTTCAATCCTTCTTCCGATTCGGCTAATAAAGTGGATAGTTTTTCAATTTTCTCCGAAATAGTTCCTGTGAAATTGAACAAAGGCTGTACTTTCTCGATAGCTGATTCTGCAATTCCTTTTTCGATCATTTCCTTTTTCACGCCGTCCTCGCCTATTTTGTCGAGTTTGTCCAAAGCCACCGTAAAATCGATTAATTTGTCTTTGGCTCCAATAACCTCTGCAATTCCCGAAAGGATTTTCCGATTATTGATTTTTATCGTAACGCCTTCCAAACCTAATTGGGTAAAAACCGAATCGTACAATTGTACCAATTCCACTTCTTGCCACAAGGATTTTGACCCCACCACATCGGCATCACATTGAAAAAATTCTCTAAAACGTCCTTTTTGCGGTCGATCGGCTCTCCATACTGGTTGGATTTGGTATCTTTTGAATGGAAACTCAATCTCGCTTTGGTGTTGCACCACATATCTTGCAAACGGAACGGTTAAGTCATAGCGAAGTGCTTTCTCAGAAATACTAGAAGTCAGTTTATTGCTTTCTTTATTTTGCAATAATGCAGCATCGGCTTTCGCCAAATAATCTCCGGAATTCAAAATTTTAAAAATCAAACGATCGCCTTCTTCGCCATATTTTCCCATCAGGGTTTCGGAGTTTTCGAACGAGGGTGTTTCTATGGGTTGAAATCCAAATTTCTCGAAATTACTTTTTATAGTTGCTATAATATATTGACGTTTTGCCACCTCAGCTGGTGAAAAATCTCTGGTTCCTTTTGGAATGCTTGGTTTTGATGCCATTTTAATGAATTACGAATTATCAATTAAGAATTAACAATTGTCAATTATTAATTCTCACTGCAAATATCTTGTTTTTAAAATAAATATCCCATCTTCTAAAACAAACTTGTAACAAAAATTGTAATTTCGTGTCAAATAAGCACTATGTTTAAATTATTTAGAGAAAACGTCCGAATTGCTTTTGGTTCTATCCGAACCCAATTGTTGCGCACCATACTAACCGTGCTGATTATCGCTATTGGAATTATGGCTTTAGTAGTTATTTTGACGGTAATTGCTGCTTTAGAAAATAAATTGACCTCCAACTTTGCTTCGATGGGTGCTAATACTTTCAACATCAATCAATACGAAAACACATCCCGAAGAAGAGGTGGCGAAGAAAGAGAGATTATAAATCCCATCATTTCTTACCCTGAAGCAGTGGCTTTCAAAAACAAGTACAAATTTCCCTTGACCGAAACCTCTATTTCATTTACAGCAACTTCTACAGCTGAGATAAAATTTGAATCCAACAAAACCGATCCCGAAAATAAAATTGTAGGTGTAGATGAATTTTTTATGGCAAACTCAGGTTTGGAAACAAGTTCAGGCCGAAATTTTACTGGATTTGACATCCAAAACAACACTTATTCTTGCATCGTTGGATCTGATTTTGAAAAAGGATTACTAAAAGATGTCAACCCTATAGATAAAATAATTTCAATTCGTGGAGCCAAATTCAAAGTGATTGGAGTATTAAAAGAAAAAGGCTCAACCTTTGGCAACAGCCAGGATTTAAGAGTTTTAATTCCTATTCAACTGGCTCGTTCCTTGTTTACCGCACCTAATATAAATTACACCGTGAGTGCGATGGTAAGTAAAAACGAATTATTAGAGCAAGCTGTTGATAATGCAATAATTACAATGAGGAAAGTTCGAAAATTAAGTCCCGTAAAAGACAATAATTTTGCTGTTTCAAGAAGTGATGATTTGATTCATAGAATTGAAGATATGACAGGTTATTTAAAAATTGCCGCCTTTGTAATTGGACTGATTACCATTTTAGGTTCCTCTATAGCTTTAATGAATATTATGATTGTTTCGGTTACCGAACGCACACGAGAAATTGGTGTTCGTAAAGCATTGGGAGCCAAAAAAAGCACTATTGCCTTCCAGTTTTTCATAGAGACTTTACTTATTGGACAATTAGGTGGTCTTATAGGAGTTTTATTAGGTATTTCAATAGGAAACCTTATCGCATTAGCAATGGAATTTGATTTTGTAATTCCTTGGGATGCCATAATTGTTGCCTTTGGCATCAGTTTCATTGTCGCAGTAGTTTCAGGTTCATATCCTGCCGTTAAAGCTTCTAAACTAGATCCTATTGAAGCGTTGAGATACGAATAAAGTTGGCAGTGGTCAGTTTTTGAGTAGTCAGTTATTTGCAATGTTAAGTGTTTTTAATAAATTTCAAAAAATGAAAAACATAATTAAATTTTCAATTCTAACTTTCTTTTTGTCTTTTCTCGTTAGTTGCGATCCTGCACAAACCATTAGTTTTATAAACAAAACAGATTCTTCTATTAAAGTAAAAATAAATCTAAATCCAAAAGTAGAGCATTATCGACTAAAAGAAGTTTCAACTGGAGATTCAATAATTTTTAATTTAAAACGAAAAGATACCGCAAATATATATTTTGGGATTGGCACTTGGTCAGATTCAGAGATTGACGAACTAACAAATTCAATAAACAATATCGAATTTGAAACAAAAGATATTAAAACCATATACAAATCCAAAAAAGCGATGAGAACTATTTTAGAAAATAATAAACACGGATTTTGGATTAAAAATGATATAGAAATAGGCATTGAATAGAACATTATTGTGAACAGATTCAAAAAAGATTTAGCTTCATTTAAAACTTTTACGTCTAAAAAAAATTCAGTTTTTTATAACCTAACAAAACTGAACACTTAGATTGTACCTTTTATCATTCGATCATTTCCATAAATATCTTTACGTAGTTCAATGTTTTTGAAACCCATTTTTTTAAGTAAATCAATCATTTCTTTTCCTAAATATTGATTGATTTCGAAGAATAATTGTCCGTTTGGGGATAAATTTTTCTGGGCTAATTCGGCTATTTTTCTATAAAAAATGAGAGCATCATTATCATTAACAAATAATGCCAAATGAGGTTCGTTGTCCAAAACATTTTTCTTGATTTCTTGTTTTTCTAACTCCCGAACATAGGGTGGATTTGAAACAATGATGTCGAAATGCTGTTCTAAATCATAAGTTTCAAGAATATTTTTCTCTATAAAAACAACATTAACACCATTCCTTTTAGTATTTTTTTGGGCTGTAGCCAATGCTTTTTCCGAAACATCAATCGCAAAAACTTGGGCATTCGGAAGATTTTTTGCCAATGAAATGGCGATGCAACCACTCCCCGTTCCTATATCCAAAATTTTAATCTTTTGACTTTCGGCTTTCGACTTTTGACTTTGAATAATCCATTCGACCAATTCTTCGGTTTCTGGTCTTGGAATTAAAACATTAGGATTTACCTCAAATTCCAAACCATAAAAACTGGTTTTTCCTAATAAATATTGAATCGGTATTTCCTTTTTTAATTGGTTTAAAATTAAATTCCAAACTTCGATTTCGTCATTTGAAAAAGTCAATTCAGGATTTAATGCTAGGTCAATTCTTTTCAGATTTCGTTTTTCTTCCAAAATCAAATAAAAAAAACTTTCTGCTTCGCCAGCATCATAAATGGGCAAAAGTTCTTGAATGAATTGAGCTCTGTATTCTTTTATTTTCATTTTATTGGGTTATCTATACTATGAATTAATATGCTCAATTCATAACTCATAATTCATAATTCCTTTAACATCCATACCGGACAAGAAGTGTGCCCTGTGCTTCCCATTGGCGAACAAATAGATTCAAAACCTACTTTTTTGTAGAGTTTTTGGGCATCGTGCATAAAAGGCATCGTTTCGAGATAACACTTCTTGAAACCAAAATCCTTGGCCGCTTGCAAGCAAATTTCCATCATTTGGCTACCAATTCCCAAACCACGAGTTTCAGGTAGAAAATACATTTTTTGCAATTCACAGATTGCCTCGGTTTCATTTTCGAGTGGTGCGACTCCAGCTCCACCCACAATTTTACCCTCACTTTCAACCACAAAATACGCAGATTTCGGCTTACTATATTCCTCAAACATCAAATCCAAATATGGGTCAGCATAAGCAGTTCCCACTTTCGGAATATTCAATTCGTCAAAAACCGCTCTTATTAACTGAGCAACCGACTGATTGTCTTTCTTTTCTATTTTTCGGATAATCCAATTCACCATTTTTTAAATTGCTGATTGATGACGCAAAAATAGCTATTGTTTATGGTAATTTTGTAAAGATTCAAAACTAATCCCGAAGTCTCGGGACTAAACTCAAAATTCACTATTTTTGAAACCGTGAAAATTCAAGAAAAATACATCCGTCGCTGCATAGAATTGGCCAAAAATGGTATGGGAACTACTTATCCTAATCCAATGGTAGGTAGCGTGATTGTATATAATGACAAAATCATTGGCGAAGGCTGGCACAAAAAATCGGGCGAACCACATGCCGAGGTGAATGCTATAAATTCGGTTAAAGATAAGTCATTACTCAAAAAATCGACCATTTATGTGAGTTTAGAACCTTGCAGTCATTTTGGAAAAACACCACCTTGTTGCGATTTGATTATTCAAAATGAGATTCCAAATGTAGTTGTCGGTACAGTTGACCCGAATATAAAAGTGGCAGGAACCGGAATTAAAAAATTAATCAAAACTGGCGCAAAAGTCACTGTTGGCATTCTTGAAGCCGAATGCTATGAATTGAATAAACGCTTTTTTACATTTCACGAAAAGAAAAGACCTTATGTGATTTTGAAATGGGCCGAAACTCAAGATGGATTTATCGCTCCTTTGACCAAAATAGAACAAAAACCCGTTTGGATCACCAATGAATTTTCACGACAATGGGTTCATAAATGGCGAAGTGAAGAACAGTCTATTCTTGTTGGAACCAACACCGTTATTGACGATAATCCAAAGTTGGACGTTAGAGATTGGACAGGAAATAACCCAATTAGAATTGTTTTGGATGCTAATAATCGAATCCTAAAAAACAGTCCTATTTTTGATAACCGAGTAAAAACCATCATTTTTTCGAATATCATAAAGCCAATTAATACAGAAAACATTATCTTTGAAAGAATCGATTTTAAGAAAAATATTGGGAAACAAATACTAAATGTATTGTATAAACACCAAATTCAATCCGTGATTATCGAAGGAGGCTCTCAAACTTTGCAAACATTTATTGACGAAAACCTTTGGGATGAAGCACGAATATTTACAGGAAATCAAAATTTTGAAACAGGAATTAAAGCACCCATTTTAGCTTTAAAAAACACTGAGAAACAAATCATCGAAAACGACATACTTCTAATATCTAGAAATTATGATTAACACAATTATTTTTGATTTTGGCGATATTTTTATCAATTTAGATAAAGAAGCCTCTATCAATGGACTGAAAAAACTGGGTTTGACAGCTTGGAATGAAGATTTGAGCCAACTAAATTTTCAATTTGAAAAAGGACAAATCTCAGAAGAGAATTTCCTACTTGGCATTCAAAAACACGTCCCAAACGCTTCTATCGATGAAATCCTAACAGCTTGGAATGCAATCCTTCTGGATTTTCCGTTGCGTCGATTGGAATTCCTTCAAAAACTCACCACTAAATACCGCTTGTTTTTATTGAGTAATACCGACTCCATTCATATCGAAACTTTCGAGAGAGAACATGGCGCTTCGTTTTACAGCGATTTTTACCAATGTTTCGAAAAAGTATATTATTCGTTCGAAATGGGAATGCGCAAACCCGATGCCGAGATTTTTAATTATGTATTAAAAAAACACGATTTGACTCCAGCTTGTACCTTATTTATTGATGACAAAAAAGAAAATACTGATGCAGCAACTGCCCTTGGAATTCAGGTATGGAATTTGCAAGTAGGTCAAGAAGATGTTATAAATTTGTTCTCTAAAAAAGAATTATCACTTTGACAAAATAAACCACTATAGACTCAAAGTCAATAGATTTGGTTTGGCTGACTAAAAGTCTGCAAGGCTAGAAAACTTTATTTCAACCACAAATTGCACAAATTTTTACAAATTAATCTGTGAAAATTTGTGCAATTTGTGGTAAAAAGCATTTTTAGAAGCTGAAAGCGAAATGCACTAAAGTGCATAGTTTTAACTATTTTTGAGACCTATAAATTTCAATCCCTAAATTTCATTTGGAAGATACTTACAAAACCATTGCATTTCCGTCATCGGAGATTCTTTTCAAAGAAAAAAGCAGTAAATTCTTTGGCTATGCCTTTCCCATTCAATCCGAAGAAGAAGTAAAACCCCTAATTGATGACTTGCGCAAACAACATCCTCATGCTGTACATTATTGTTATGCTTATAAAATTGGCGTAGAAAATGTAATTTACAGAGCAAACGATGATGGAGAACCTAGCAATACTGCAGGAATGCCTATTTATGGACAAATTCAGTCTTTTGGAGTAACCAATATTTTGGTTGTAATTGTCCGAATTTTTGGTGGTGTAAAATTAGGCGTTGGCGGATTAATTTCTGCCTATAGAACAGCAGCTCAAATGACCCTAGAATCTGCTAAAATAATCGAAAAAACAATCGATGTTCGTTTCCTAATTGCTTTCGATTATAAAAACATCAACAAAGTGATGCGTGTGGTGAAGGAAAAAAATGTAGAAATCGTTTCCCAAAAAATGGAAATGAGCTGCGAAATAGAAATTATAACCCGAAAAAAAAATGCCGAAATGATTTTCGACATTTTTAATTTGATGTTTGAAGTGGAAATTAAACAGCTATAAAAGCTTCAAAAAAAGTTGTTTTTATCAAATTTGCAATAAAATAGTCCAATTTCTAAACTCTATTCAAAATGTCTATAATATTTTGTGGGGGACTAATTGGTTTTCCTGATTTCATATCAACAAATACCAAAATCGAGTTACCAGTTGTTAATAACTCCTCCTTTTCATTATAGAGTTCGTAGTCAAATTCAATCTTAACAGTTGTCCTATTTTTTAGTATAGTTTTTAAAGTTAAAAGTTCGTCATAACGAGCTGGTTTTTTGTAATTCATAGTCAAAGAAACCACCGGAAGCATAATTCCGTTGTCCTCCATCCATTTATAAGAAATCCCTTTGTTTCTGAGCCATTCAACCCTTCCTATCTCAAAATATTGAGCATAATTCCCGTGATAAACCACACGCATTTGATCGGTTTCTGAATAACGAACACGAATTTGAGTTTGATGATATTCCATTAAATTACCTGTTAAAAAATTAAACCTAAAAAAAACCCATACAACAATATTTTGTAAAAATTACATCTAAAATATTTTTTTTTAGCTAAATTTATTCACATATTTGTTATCCCAAAAATAAAGATAATTTCAACCTTATTTTTTATTAAAAATCATTACCAAAACGAAATAATTTAACCAAATTTATGAATAAGACTGCACAATCAGTATGGGAAAACTGCCTATCTTTTATAAAAGACAATATCGCAGACCAAGCTTTTAAAACTTGGTTTGAACCTATTAAGTCAGTTGAGCTTACCGATAATGCATTATACATTCAAGTTCCAAGTAAATTCTTTTACGAATGGCTAGAAGAACATTATGTTAAATTATTAAAAGTGGCACTAACCAAAGAACTCGGTAAAAATGCAAAGTTACTCTATAAAATCAAAATGGAAAACACTTATGGCAATAAACAACCGTTTACTGAACAATTGCCTAGTGCAAATCGTGTGCCCATGAAACCACAAGATGTTGATGCCCCATACAAAAATCTAAATCCAGAATTAAAAAACCCTTTTGTAATTCCAGGTATTCGAAATTTAAAAATCGAATCACAACTGAATCCCAATTATAGTTTTGACAATTTTTTAGAAGGTGATTCTAATAGATTAGCTCGTTCAGCAGGTATGGCTGTGGCCAATAAACCAGGCGGAACATCCTTTAATCCATTATTAATTTTTGGTGGTGTTGGTTTAGGAAAAACCCATTTAGCTCACGCAATTGGTGTTGAAATTAAAGATAAATACCCAGAAAAAACGGTTTTATACATTTCGGCCGAAATTTTCACCCAACAATATATTGATTCTGTAAAGAAAAATAATCGAAATGATTTTATTCATTTCTACCAATTAATAGATGTTTTAATCATTGACGATGTTCAATTTCTATCTGGAAAATCAGGAACTCAGGATGTATTTTTCCATATTTTCAATTATTTGCACCAAAACGGAAAGCAAGTTATCCTAACTTCGGATAAAGCGCCAGTAGATATGCAAGACATTGAACAACGACTGTTATCCCGTTTCAAATGGGGATTGTCGGCAGAATTGCATCAACCCGATTATGAAACCAGAATTTCAATCTTAAAAAACATACTTTATCGTGATGGCGTTGAAATTCCAGATGAAATCATAGAATATGTAGCTCGAAATATCAAATCGAATGTAAGAGAATTAGAAGGTGCTATAATTTCCTTAATAGCTCAATCGTCTTTCAACAAAAAAGAAGTAACTCTTGAACTAGCCAAAAATGTTGTCGAAAAATTCGTCAAGAATGTAAAAAGAGAAATTTCTATTGATTACATTCAAAAAATTGTTTCTGATTATTTTCAATTGGATTTAGAAACACTTCAATCTAAAACTAGAAAAAGACATATTGTTCAAGCCCGTCAATTAGCTATGTTTTTCGCTAAGAAATTTACCAAGGCATCATTAGCAAATATTGGTTCCCAAATAGGTGATCGCGATCATGCTACCGTTTTACACGCTTGTAAAACCGTTGACAATTTAGTGGCCACTGACAAACAATTCAAAAAATTTGTTGACGATATCAATAAAAAATTAACGCTATAAACGCTGTATGCCCATCAAAATTTTAATGGTTTGCTTAGGTAATATTTGCAGGTCTCCTTTGGCCGAAGGAATATTAGCTTCAAAACTTCCCAAAAAAGAATTCCATATAGATTCAGCTGGAACAGGTTCTTGGCACATTGGCCGACAGCCTGATGAGCGTTCTATTGCAGTAGCAAAAAAATACAGAATAGATATTTCAAATCAAAAAGGCCGACAATTCTCTAAAAAAGATTTTGATGCTTTTGACTATATTTATGTGATGGATAATTCCAACTATCAAGATGTAATTAGACTTGCCACCACCATAGAACAAAAAAACAAGGTACAACTCATCTTAAATGAATTGTTTCCCAATGAAAATGTTGATGTACCCGATCCATATTATGGCGTTGCCAATGGTTTTGAAGTAGTTTATAAAATGCTAGATGAATCTTGTGAAATTATTGCACAGAAACTATTAGAAAAACACTCATAACTATTTTTTTCAGATTTTTCTAAAAACCAAATTTATGAAACCCAACCTTTCTTTAGGAAAACTATATTTAATTCCAACTACTTTAGGAGAAGAAGGCGACCCGAATGATGTTTTGCCACAAACCATAAAAAGAAGCATTGATTTCATAGATGATTATATAGTAGAAAACGAGAAAACAGCTCGAAGATTCATCAAAAGTATTCAACCTCAAAAAGTTCAAGCCTCACTTAGACTTAGTGCTCTAAACAAACACACCGAAATATCCGAACACGCCAAAATGCTACAGGCTTGTATGGAAGGAAAAAATGTGGGTTTAATGAGTGAAGCAGGTTGTCCAGGAGTTGCCGATCCAGGCGCTGTGATCGTAAAATTGGCTCACGAAAAAGGAATTCAAGTCATACCACTCGTTGGTCCATCCTCTATTTTATTGGCGATTATGGCTTCTGGAATGAACGGACAAAGTTTTGCTTTCAATGGTTATCTTCCTATTGATAAAGGAGAGAAAAAATCGGCTTTAAAGAGTCTGGAAAAATTATCTCAAGACAAAAATCAGTCCCAAATTTTTATTGAAACTCCATATAGAAACAACAAAATGCTAGAGGATATCATTCAAGCTTTGAATCCTTCGACATCTATTTGTGTAGCTACAGACATCACTTTGCCTACAGAATTCATCAAAACATTACGAGCATCTGAATGGAAAAAAACTCAAGTGGATTTGCATAATCGCCCTACGATTTTTATTATTCATAAAATGTAAAAAGGAAAACTACTCGCATAAAAAAACCACGCTAACGTGGTTTTTTATTTTTACACAAAACTGAAATTACAATTTCACTCTTGCATTACTATCTGCTACGATTCCGGAAGTTTCGTACCCTCCAAATTCTCTCATATAACTTCGTATCGAAGTCCCATAAGCATCTTTGAAATAACGCTTTCCATCGTGCTTAAAAAACTTTTTTACCGAACCTACTCCACCAAGATGAGCCGCCGCCAAGATACCCGATTCAGTAATTAGAACCCCAGCCACAACTTGCCCTTCGTATTTTTGGATAATATCTTTCAATTCAGACTTGTTTTTGGCTATAAGTGCCACAAAGGCTTTTTCTTGAATTCTAGGATTGTTCAAAAAATGATTGCTATCGTGAATTCCAATCGTTTTTAAGGTTTCCTTACCAAACTGGTATTTTCCCATATACCCTAAAGTATTCACTTTTTTATATTTTCCTTGAGATTCCTTGAAGGCGATTGCTTCTTTGTAACCGATAAAGAATTTCCCAGTATAAGGAACATTCAAATTCGAATAATCGGTTTGTTTTTGTGATGGAAATAAGTAATGTGTTCCATCTGTTTCATTCGTTAGAAACCATTGATTGGAATCTATATCTGAAGGTTTAAAACCTGAGCTTAAAAAAGCAATAATTAAAGTCAAACTAGTATAAAAAGACCATTTGTTTATCATAAATTGTTTTTCTTCAAAACGCTGTCCCGTTATGAAATTTCTACGGTGCAAATATACAATAAAAAATATTTATGCTGATTATCAAGTAGTTAAAAAAATCTAAAAATACAAGGCGTGAAATTTCAATCCTCGCTGAGGCGAGTATTCAAGGGCAGGCGCAGGGATTTTGACCGTATTTAAAACTGAAAAAACAGTCTTCAAAAAATGTGATTTTGAGTTAATTTTTGTCAAATCTAAATCCAAACTTAGGTAAAATTGTCGGTAATTTTCTTTTTTTGTAGCTAAAATAAGATTGTTTTTAGTGTCGTTTTCACCCAACATTCCTTCGGCTCCATAACCCAAAGCAATATTAAACCACTTTGGAATTTTCGATTTTTTGGCAAAAGAGTATAAATTTACCGAAAACCAATAGGTCTGTCCGTTGTAATCTTTTAGGATTTGTTCTGAGAGTGAATTTCCTAATAAATCAGGTCTATAATTAGCATATTGAGTGGTATGAAAAGAGAATTTTGGAGTGATTCGTTGTTCGCTCCAAACTAGTTCTTGCGAAACATACAACGCTGTTCCTGTAGCATTGGCAAAAACATCGCCCATCGAGGCTCCCCATTCAGCAGAATGACCATCCATAAACTCAACTGCAGTAAGAAACACAAAACCCAAACTGGCTCCGTAAATCAATTGATTTTTTTTGCTGGCACCACTCCAATTCAAAGCATCTGCACCCAATCGACCAATATGATAGGAAGAATAAAGATGTCCTAATTTATCCATTTGCATCCACTGGGCATTGTCATTGAGGAAATGAAAATTAGATTTAGGATAATCAGCATACCACAGTTGGTTCAAGCCCACCAATGCACCAGATGCCAAAACCGCTTCAGTTACAAATACAGCATTCTGCCTTTTCTTATTTAAGGAATCAGAAGGCTTGAAAAAATTATCGAAAGAATTTTGCGCCAAAACATTTTGGAACACCAAAAGAAACAAAAAACAAATTGTCTTTTTGTAACTCAAAATTACCTCTTTACACCCTGACTATTAATCCAATCAGCATATTTTGCAGCATTTACATTATGTTCAGGTAAAGTAGCGGCAAATTCGTGATAACCAAATCGATCAACACTAGCACAAAAATAAATATAGTTGTTCTTTTCTGGATTCAAAACCGCATCCAAAGCTGTAATATCAGGCATTGCTATTGGTCCTGGAGGAAGTCCAATCACTTTATAAGTGTTGTATGGCGAGTTTAAAAACAAATCATTATAAAAAACTCTTTTAATAACTTGACCAAAATCATTGTCTTTCTTTTTTATAGCAAAAATAACCGTAGGATCAGCCTGAAGCGGCATTCCAAGTCTCATTCTATTTAAATATACACCTGCAATTCTTGGTCTTTCGTCTTTTTTAACAGATTCTTTATGTACTATCGAAGCTAAAATAGTGGCGCTAATTGGGGTTAAACCTTGTTTTGCAGCTTTATCAATTCGCTCCTTGTTCCAGAAATTGTGGTATTCCTTGATCATTTTGTCACGAAATTTCTCGGCTGAAATATTCCAATACACCTCATATGTATTAGGAATAAACATAGCAAATACATTCTCTTCGGTAAAACCATTTTCTTTCAAAAAAAGAGAATCCTTGAAGGTATTCATCAACATCAAACTATCGGGCTCAATTTGCGAACTCACTCTTACTGCAAAATCCTCTAATCTTTCTTGATTATTGAAAGCCAATTTCACAGGAATATTGCTTCTCAGTGCTTTTACCAATTGGTAACTATTCATTCCTTTTGTGAATAAAAAGCGCCCTGATTTTACATTTTCGGGATAGCTTCTTTTATTGGCTACCATTTCAAAACGATCCATATTATCAACAAAGGGTTCAATTATAATCTTGACCTCATCATAAGTAGCACCTGTTGGCACAAACACAAACACTTCGTTTTGTGAAAATTTGGTGTTTTTAGAAAAAATTTGATTAGCTAATATTCCGCCATAAATTAGTAATCCTGTTATTACTACTAGAGTTGCTATTGTTATGATTTTTTTTAAATTCAAAATTGAAATTTTTTAAAGTTGATGATTGATTAATTGAAAAATAGCCTCGTCTTTATAAACGCCATTGACCAAAGTCCAATCTTTTTTTGTGCCTATTTTTTGGAATCCAAATTTAGTAAAAAGAGCTATACTAGCTTTATTTTCTGTGCTAATATTTGCATAAAATTGATGTAGATTGAGATGATAAAATCCATATCGAATTAACAACTCCAAAGCTTCGGAACCAATATTTTGTCTTCTATTTTCTGTTCCTTGAATTACGATTCCTATTCCTGCTCTATTATTCTTTGGATCAAAGTCAAACAAATCGATTAGACCTAGTGCTGGAAAATCTTCATCCTGACAGATTGCTAATCGCAATTGTTTGGCTTCGTAAATATCCTGATGAGAATTTTCGAGGTATTGCTTTACCAAAAACCGACTGTATGGTGTTTGTGTATTGCTTACTTCCCAAATGCTTTGGTCGTTTTCCATAGCATAAACAAACTCTAAATCATTGGGTTCGAGAGCTCGGAGGTAGATGTTTTCGCCTTTTAATGTGATCATTTAAAAGTTAGAGGTTAGAAATTAGAGGTTAGAAGTAAATTTATATCTCAATCACTCCTTTAAAAACAAATTTCGCTGGACCAATTAGGAAAACATTGGTAAAAACATCTCCCATTTTATCAAAAGAAACGGCTAATTTTCCGCCTTCAACATTCAAATTAATGGAAGAAGCATTCGTCTGTCCCGTGGCATTCATTGCAATCGCAACAGCTGTAGCTCCTGTTCCACAAGCCAAAGTTTCGTCTTCCACTCCCCTTTCGTAAGTGCGAAGTGAGAAAGTGTCTTCGTTGATTTTCTTCACGAAATTGATGTTGCTTCCTGCTGCCCCATATAATGAACCATAACGAAGAGCAGCTCCGTTTTCTTTTACATTATAGTGTTCCAAATCTTCTACCATTTGCACGTGATGTGGCGAACCGGTGTTCATAAAAGTATAATCGGCTTCTTTTTTGATATCAGCAACATCAATCATTTGCAAAGAAACAATTCCGTCATTAGCAACACTGGCATGATGCAAACCATCGGTAGCGATAAAAGTACAATTGTTTTCAATCACGTTCAAATCTTTGGCGAAAGCCACCAAACACCGACCTCCATTACCACACATAGAACTTGGATTTCCATCAGAATTGTAATAGACCATTTTAAAATCGGTTTCGGAATCGTTTTCCAACAAAATCAATCCGTCGGCACCAATACCAAAACGTCGATCACACAAACGCGCCACGAGTTGAACATTTTCTTTTGGAAAAAATCCCGAGCGATTGTCAATCATTACAAAATCGTTTCCTGTTCCTTGGTATTTATAAAATTCTAATTGCATTGTTTTAGGTTTGAGAAGTACAAAAGTACAAATATTAATGATACGTTAAAGATTGTTAACCGAGCGTTAAACTGTTTTTTTGAATTGACAAAATTTATAATTTTACGACAATAATTCTTAAATAACTATAAAACTATGAAACGATTTTCAAGCCTATTTTTAGTATCATTATTGAGCGGATCCGTAACATTAGGTTCCTATAAATTGTTATTTGACAACAATGGTTATTTTTCTAAAAACAATTCAATAGTCACCCAAGCGTCGAATTCGTATGAAAGAAATGTAGGTTTATCAGCCGAAGCTATTGACTTTACCGAAGCGGCAGACAAAACCATTCACACGGTAGTTCACGTAAAAAATGTCTCCAAAACAATTGTCACGAATCCTATGCTGGAATATTTCTATGGCTTTAGGGGTGGACAAGAGCAGGAACAGGTAGGAACGGGTTCGGGAGTAATTATTTCGGAAGATGGTTATATTGTAACCAACAATCACGTGATAAAAGATGCTTCTGAAATAGAAATCACCCTAAATAATAAGGAATCCTACACCGCAAAAGTCATTGGAACCGATTCGAAGATGGATATAGCCTTATTAAAAATTGATGCCAAAGAAAAGTTACCTTACACGACTTTTGCCAATTCAGATTCGGTAAAAATAGGGGAATGGGTGTTGGCTGTTGGAAACCCTTATAACTTAACTTCTACCGTAACTGCTGGAATTATTTCAGCCAAAGCCAGAAACTTGGACACTAGTGGTATTCAATCGTTTATTCAAACTGACGCAGCTGTAAACCCAGGAAATAGCGGTGGCGCATTGGTCAACACTCGTGGCGAATTGATAGGCATTAACACAATGATATCCTCTCCAACGGGTTCCTATACAGGCTATTCTTTTGCTATTCCATCGAATAATGCTAAAAAAATAATTGATGATTTAATAGAGTTTGGCAACGTACAAAGAGGTGTTCTTGGTGTTGAAGGTGGCGAATTGAACGCAAAAGCCTCGAAAGAATTGGGTGTAAAAGAAACGCAAGGATTCTACATTAATAGAGTTCAGAAAAAATCGGGGGCAGAAAATGCTGGTTTGCAAAAAGGCGATATCATTATCAAATTAGACCAACAAAACATTTCGACATATGCAGATCTTGCGGGTTATATTAACACCAAAAGGCCGAATGACAAAGTGCAAGTTACCTTCATAAGAGAAGGAAAAAACAAAGTTGTGCCTGTAGTTTTGAGCAAAAACGAATTTTTTAGCGCCGAAATCAAAGGAATCGAATTGGAGAACATCGATGCCAATGACAAAAAGCGTTTTCATTTAGATGGAGGTGCAAAAATCAAATCGATTACCAATGAAAATCTAAAACAATACGAACAAGATTTAAAAGGAAACATTATCTTGAGTATTGATAATGTCAAAATCAAAGACATCGAATCGGCTTCGAAAATTCTAGGTAACAAAGCCGAAAATCAAAGCGTTCAAATGGAAATGATTAATAAACGAGGAGAGATCATTCGAATTATAATTTAAAGTCCTTTAGTGATTAGTATTTAGCCCTTAGTAATTAGTCCTGAAAAGCTAATCGCTAAGGGCTAATTGCTAAACTAATAGTTTTTAAATAGGCAAAACCGTTGTACTCTTCACTTCCGAAATAATAAAAAAGCTATTAATCAGAGAAACCTCAGGCAAAACCGATAGTTTTTTTTGGTGAAAATTGTGATAACTTTCCATGTCGGGCAAGATGATTTTAAGCATATAATCAAAACTTCCTGAAATAAAATTGCATTCGACCACTTCGGGCATATTCATAATCGACTGATTGAATCCATCCGAAACATCGTAGGTTTGTTTGACTAGCGTTACTTGGCAATATACCATCAGATTATTACCTAATTTCTTTTTGTTCAAAATCGAAACATATTTTTCGATAATGCCTTCCTTTTCCAAACGCTTCACTCGATCGTGAACCGGCGTAAGCGAGAGATTTATTTTATTGGCAATGTCCTTTAAGGTCAAATGCGCATCTACTTGAAGCAGTCGCAGTATTTTTTTGTCGGTTTCATCTAAAATCATAACAATAAATCTTTGGTTTGTGATTTTTTAAACACTTAAAATCAGATATTTTTTCGTTTTAGAAATACAAATAGCATTCTATTCAGAAATATTTAATGCGAAAGTAGTAAATAAAAATAATATTTTCTTAATTAACCATAATTAAACACAATATTTTCTTTAAGTAGTAAATTTGTATATATTATTGAACCAACTACTAAAAAAACATATTATGATCATTGGAGTTCCTAAAGAAATCAAAAACAACGAAAATCGTGTAGCACTAACTCCAGCTGGAGTAGCCGAATTTAAAAAACACGGACATTTGGTATATGTGCAAAAAAGCGCAGGAGAAAACAGTGGATTTAGCGACGACGCCTACGCTAAAGCTGGAGCAGAACTATTGCCAACCATTGAAGCAGTTTATGAAATTGCCGAAATGATTATCAAGGTTAAAGAACCAATAGCTTCAGAATATCCGTTGATAAAAAAAGACCAATTACTATTTACATACTTTCATTTTGCATCATCTGAACCATTGACTTATGCAATGATCGAACGCGAAGCGGTTTGTTTGGCTTATGAAACGGTTGAAAAATCAGATCGCAGTTTGCCTTTGTTGGTTCCAATGTCAGAAGTGGCAGGAAGAATGGCCATTCAAGAAGGAGCCAAATATTTAGAAAAACCGATGAAAGGAAAAGGAATCCTTTTGGGTGGTGTTCCCGGAGTTCCTCCAGCAAAAGTAGTCGTTTTAGGCGGCGGAATTGTTGGAACTCAAGCTGCAAAAATGGCCGCTGGTTTTGGTGCACAAGTAACAATTTTGGATGTAAGCCTGCCACGTTTGCGTTATTTGTCAGACGTGATGCCTGCTAATGTAACCACTGTGATGTCTAATCATTATAATGTTATCGATGCCATTTCACAAGCCGATTTAGTTATTGGAGCCGTTTTGATTCCCGGAGCAAAAGCACCCCATTTAATCACTCGTGATATGCTAAAATTAATGTCCCCTGGAACAGTTCTAGTTGATGTTGCTGTTGATCAAGGAGGATGCATAGAAACCTGTTCTCCAACAACACACGAAAATCCAACTTTTATTATTGACGACATTGTCCATTATTGTGTGGCGAATATGCCTGGTGCTGTACCTTATACTTCAACTTTGGCCTTGACCAATGCCACTTTACCTTATGCTTTGCAATTAGCGAACAAAGGATGGAAAAAAGCTTGTACTGAAAACGAAGAATTGAAAAAAGGACTCAACGTTGCCAATGGCAAAATCCTTTACAAAGGTGTCGCCGAAGCTTGGAATTTGCCCTTTGAAGATGTAGAAACTGCTTTGAAAGATATAGTTTATGCGTAATTTCAATAAAGAATTAAGTCTTAATACTTAATTCTTCTATAAATCAAAATCCGTCAAGTTAGAAAGTAACGAGACGGATTTTTTTATTTTTCCTGCCAACTGCAACCTGAAATCTACTCTTTTTGTTTAGTCAAATAATAAATTGGAATTCCAATCAACATTATAAAAACACCCCAACCACAAGTACTAGGTTTGGTATATAATAATGTGATTCCTATGGCTATAGCCAAAACAATGTAAAGTGCTGGCAAAAACGGATAACCAAAAGCTTTATAAGGTCTTTCAGCATCGGGCATTTTCTTGCGAAGAATAAAAATTCCGTAAATGGTCAGGATATAAAATACCAAAACAATGATGACGACAAAGTCCAACAAATCTCCATATTTCCCGGTCAAACACAAAGCAGAAGCCCAAAAACATTGAACCCACAATGCCCAAGCGGGAACACTCGCCTCATTCAAATGAGATGCTTTTTTGAAAAACAAACCGTCTTGAGCCATCGTATAATAGACTCTTGCTCCAGCCATAATCAAACCATTATTGCATGCAAAAGTCGAAATCATGATCATTATCGCAATAATAATTGTTCCAATATTCCCAAAAATATTTTGTGATGCAACTACAGCTACTCTATCCGATTCAGCAGTAGCAATGTCTTGCAAAGGAACTACAGCCAAATACATTAGGTTGGCCAATATATATATACAACTTACAATCAAGGTACCTAGAAACAAACTCAATCCTACATTTCGTTTTGGATTTTTGATTTCGCCAGCAATAAAAGTTACCCCTTCCCAAGCCACACTCGAAAATAACGATCCCACCAAAGCCGCCGACATTGCCGAAATCAAAGCTAATCCACTTATGGGAAGCCAAGAACCAGTATCGACATTCATAGATTGCGAAGTCCAAGCATTTGCCCAATTGGCATCCCAAACTTCAGATTTGGCTGCAAAAAACCCAAAAACAATCAATCCTAAAATCGATAAAACCTTGATAACCGTCAAGACGGTTTGTAGAATTTTGCTGTTTTTTACACCACGACTGTTGATATAACTCAATAAAATAATAGTAAGTATCGAAACAATTTGCGCAGCGTGCAATTGGAAATCACCTAACTCAAAAATTACATTTTTTTCACTGACTGGTGGATACAAATAAGCCGTAAATTTAGAAAATGCTACACCTACAGCAGCAATTGTACCAGTTTGTATTACGGCAAAAAAGCTCCAACCGTACAAAAACCCTATCAGTTTTCCGTAGGCTTCCTTAATATAAACATATTGTCCTCCAGCTTTTGGAAACATCGAACTCAATTCGCCATAACTCACAGCTGCAATTACAGTAATAAATCCAGTAAACACCCACATCGCAATTAGCCAGCCCGCAGAACCCAATTGGCGAACCATATCCGAGCTTACAATAAATATTCCCGAACCGATCATCGAACCCACAACAAGCATGGTTCCATCTAATAATCCCAGTTCTCTCTTAAAATGTTCTTGATTGTGGTCTTGCATATCTTTAGTTTTTTTGGTTGGCTAAAGATATACTTTTTTTGGATATTTCAGAAAATAGTTGTAAAACTAGCAATTATTTAAACTAATATATAAATAATTAGAAGCGAACTAGTTTTAATTTTGCCAACCTAGACACAGTCAAAGTGCTACAAAAAAATTTTAGAAGGAGCAGACTATAATTTTCTTTAAGTTCTTAGAAAAACTATATTGATAAAACGACCTTCTTCTTTTTTGGATTAGAAATAACTACTTATCTAATATTTCGAAGGTTGAATTCATACTAATAAATTCAGGTACTATCCTTTTCATTTTGGCAACGATATCATCATTATCAAAAAAAGTAGCTATGCCAATAAGCTCATCTATATTGGCATGCAAGTCAAAAAACTCTTCTTGAATTTCCTGTGCAATCATGATTTTTTCGTGATAAGTAGGCAAGGTTTTTGAGGTATCATTAAGCAATTCTTCGTATAATTTTTCGCCCGGTCTCAAACCAACAATTTTTATTTTTATATCTCTATCTGGGATATAGCCCGCCAACTTAATCATCTTGCGAGCCAAATCGATAATCCTAACTGGTTTTCCCATATCAAAAATATAAATCTCTCCTCCATTTCCCATAGATCCTGCTTCCAAAACGAGTTGACACGCTTCTGGAATAGTCATAAAATATCGGATAATATCGGGATGGGTAATGGTAATTGGGCCTCCCTCTGAAATTTGCTTTGTAAACAAAGGCACAACCGATCCATTTGAACCTAATACATTCCCAAAACGAGTTGTAATGAATTTAGTGGCATATAATTTATTATTTTCTTGACATTTCAGGTGAAGCGATTGCACATATTTTTCGGCAATTCTTTTACTTGCTCCCATTACATTACTAGGATTTACGGCTTTATCTGTTGAAATCATTACAAATTTTTCTACACCATACTCACAGGATAAATCGGCAAGATTTTTAGTTCCATTTACGTTAGTAAGAATAGCTTGGGATGGATTCTCTTCCATCAAAGGCACATGTTTATAAGCCGCAGCATGATAAACCATCTCTGGTCTATAGAGTTTAAATATTTTTTCTACAGCTACTCTATCCCTTATATCTGCAATTACCGAGTGAATCACTGTTGAACCCTTAATACATTCGACTTCTAAACTAATGTGATGCAATGGCGTTTCTGCCTGATCTAAAATAATAACTTTTTGGGGTTCAAAGTTCAATACTTGTCGCACAATCTCACTTCCTATTGATCCTGCTGCTCCCGTAATTAAAATAGTCTTGCCTCTTAACTGTTTGGATATGGAGATATTATCTAAAACAATGGGTTCTCTTTCGAGTAAATCTTCAATTTGAATATTTTTTACTTTTTGTGAAATTTCTTTTTGATCTTCCCAGTCGGAAATAGAAGGAATAGTAAATACTTTATAATTATACTCTATACATTGGTCTATAATCACTAATTGCTCTTCTTTAGACAAACTTTTGTCTGCAATTACAAGAGCTTCAGCACCAATAGAACGCATTAGTGATGGAATTCTTTTTCGGAGAACCAAAATAGGTAAATCCAACATTCTCTTGGAAGCATTTTGATTGTTTCGATCTACAAAACCTAAAATTTTAAAACGAGAGGGGGTTTCAAATCGCAAAGCATTGGCAATAGATATAGCATTGGCATCGGTACCATAAATAATAGTTTTAATTAATTTGGTATCGTTTTTTTCAATAAAATAAAGTTCAAAAGTTTGCTTTACAACCACTCTATACAAAAACAACCCACAAAAAGAAAGGACTATATTAATAAAAAAAGCAGTATTTAAGAATGCTTTTTGGTGGTAATACAACTCAAACAAAAAATTAAAAACTAAGAAGAATACCAAAACCGCGGTTTGCGAAAATAGAAGCTTAACTGCATCTATATAAGAAGAATGCCTGATAATACCAGCATAGGTTCTAAACAACCAAAAGAAAAAGATATTGACACTAAACAAAAGACTCACAAATACAACTGAGTGCTTGGTTACAATATATTCTAACCCAGTGCCATCAAAAATCAAAGAGGTAAAACTGAAAGCAAGAAGTAGGACAGTAAAATCTATTAAAACAATAATCCAACGAGGCAAATAACTCAAATTATGAATATTGAATCTTAAGTTATCTCTTGAAAAATAACTTTTTGAATTATCTCTTTCCATCTTAAATAAAGTATTTCTTATTCGTCGAATTCGTATCTGTTAACAAAAGTACAAATTAATCTTAAAAAAAATCAAAAACACCCTACTCATTTTCATTTTATAGATAAACAACACAAAACAACGACAAAAAAGCAAAAATCGTCTTTTTTTATATAAATTAATAAAATACATCATAACTCATTAAACTTTAAGCTTTTTCAAAAAAAGTTATCATTTACTATATCTAACGCACTTAAAAACCTTGCATTAACAAGTCAACCTACTATTTTTAATTACATTGACAAATTATAATACAAAAAAAATCCCCTAAAAAGCATCGACTTTTAGGGGAAGTATGGTAAAATGAAAATTGATTTTTATTTTTTTTGTTTCAACAATTGAATTAAATAATCGCCATAACCAGATTTTTTGAGCGGCTCTGCCAAAGCTTGAAGTTGCTCACTACTGATAAACCCTTGACGCCAAGCAATTTCTTCAATACAGCCTATTTTCAATCCTTGACGCTCTTCAATAACCTGAACAAATTGTCCTGCTTGCATCAAACTATTAAATGTACCCGTATCTAACCAAGCTGTTCCTCTATTTAAAATCCCTACTTTCAAAGTGCCTTTTTCAAGATATACCTTATTCACATCGGTAATTTCATATTCACCTCGCGCACTAGGTTTAATATTTTTGGCAATCTCCACAACCGAATTATCATAAAAATACAAACCTGGAACAGCATAATTCGATTTAGGCACCAAAGGTTTTTCTTCTATCGACAGTGCTTTGTTATTCTCATCAAATTCAACTACGCCATAACGCTCAGGATCCGAAACGTGGTAAGCAAACACCACACCACCATCGGGCTTCGTATTGGATTGCAATAACTCTTGCATATGGGCTCCAAAGAAAATATTATCTCCTAAAACCAAAGCAACATCATCTGTACCAATAAATTTCTCTCCTATTACAAAAGCTTGCGCCAATCCGTTAGGAATAGCTTGTTCAGCATAACTAAATTGACAACCAATTGCTGAACCATCACCCAATAACTTCTCGAAATTCGGCAAATCATGAGGGGTTGAAATAATCAATATTTCATGAATTCCTGCCATCATTAAAGTGGACAAAGGATAATAAATCATCGGTTTGTCGTAAACTGGCATCATTTGCTTGCTCATGGCTAAAGTCAATGGATGCAATCGAGTACCGGATCCACCGGCTAAAATAATTCCTTTCATCTGTTGCTGTTTATGTTTGTTCATATTTCATCTTTCTGTTCCCTTTTAGAGGACTAGGGGGTCAATCTCTCCATCATAATCTTAAGGCTCACTTTATAATCGATAGGTTCTATTCCGTAAATAGTTTTAATTTTCGATTTGTCTAACAGGGAATAGGCAGGTCTTTCAGCAGGAGTGGGATAATCTGCTGCAGGAATTCCTTTGATTTCACAAGTTTTATGGGCTATTTCTTTGATGTCTTTTGCAAAATCAAACCAACTAATTTCTCCTGCATTCGAGTAATGGTAAATCCCCGATTCCCATTTAGTACTATCTAAAATAGTTAAAATAACTTGAGCCAAATCGGCTGCATAGGTTGGCGAACCTATTTGGTCATTGACTACGCTCAAAGTATCTCTTTCGCTCATCAAGCGCAACATGGTTTTTACAAAATTATTTCCAAATTCCGAGTACACCCAGGCGGTTCGAATAATAATACTCTCTGGACAATTTTTCAAACAAGCGATTTCACCTGCTAATTTTGTTGCTCCATAAACACTCTTTGGGTTAGGGACATCCTCCTCTTTATAAGCTACTGGTGAGCTACCATCAAAAACATAATCGGTTGAAACATGAACTAGTTTTGCTCCTGATACTGTACACAAACTAGCTAAAGTTGCGATAGCCAAATGGTTAATAGCATCAGCAACTACAGTATCTTGTTCTGCTTTATCTACAGCTGTATAAGCGGCACAATTAATGACAATATCAGGTTGAATACGGTTGAAATTGGCAACAATCACCTCAGTTTGGTCTAATGGAAAATCATCAATATCGGTAAAAATAAAATCGAAATGAGGATAATGGGACGCTATCATTTTGATTTCCGAACCCAATTGTCCATTGGCTCCAGTTACAAGAATTTTTTTCATCAGAATTGGGAATTACAGTTTTCGAAATTAGGCAAAATCATATCTTTTTCTGAAACAATGGCTTCCTTCAAATCCATTCCCCAATCGATATTGAGAGTGGCATCATCAAATCGAATACCTCCTTCACTTTGCTTGTTATAATAGTGGTCGCACTTATATGAAACCACCGCAGTTTCACTCAAAACTGAAAAACCGTGGGCAAAACCCTGTGGAACCAATAATTGCTTTTTGTTCTCTGCCGATAATAGAACACCAAAATGTTTTCCATAAGTAGGAGAATCTTTCCTCAGATCTACGGCAACATCCATAATCTCGCCTTCTAAAACTCTCAACAATTTAGTCTGTGAATAGGGTGGATTTTGGTAATGCAATCCCCTCAAGGTACCTCTTTTAGAAAACGATTGATTGTCTTGTACAAAATCGATGTGGATTCCTAAACTTGCAAATTTACTTTTGTTGTAAGATTCAAAAAAATAACCTCTTTCATCTTCGAATACAGTTGGTGTTAGGACTACTAAATCTTTTATAAAAGTTAGTTCTATTTTCATGGTATTTTATTTTGGGTGCAAGTTTAATTAATATTTATTTATTTCAGGCAATCTGTTTAAAGAAACAATTTTAAAATAACATTGCTAATTCTGCCCCTATCTTCATCCGTCAAATTAGAGCCCGAAGGCAAACACAATCCTTTTTCGAATAAGGTTTCGGCAACTTTTCCTCCATAATAAGGGTAGCTTTCAAAAACAGGTTGTAAATGCATGGGTTTCCATAAAGGACGGCTTTCTATATTTTCGGCTTCAAAGGCCAAACGTAGGACTTCTCTATCAATACCATTGGTCAATTCGTGTTCAATAACAATGGCACTCAACCAATAATTGGAAAAATAATTTTCATTAGGTTCTGCAAAAACAGTAACTCCGGCAATAGATTTGAATAATTCTACATAAAAATCATGCATTTTTCTACGCAACACAATATGATCATCCAAAACTTCCATTTGTCCACGACCGATACCCGCACATATGTTGCTCATTCTATAATTGTACCCTATTTCACTATGCTGATAATGGGGTGCATTGTCACGAGCTTGAGTGGCTAAAAAAACGGCTTTATCTTTAATTTCTTTAGTTTTTGAAATTATGGCTCCTCCTCCAGATGTAGTAATAATTTTATTTCCATTGAATGATAAAACACCTAGGTCTCCAAAAGTGCCACACTTTTGTCCTTTATAACTACTACCCAAGGCTTCAGCGCTGTCTTCCAGAATTGGAATATCATAATTATTGGCAATCACGTAATTTTCATCAACTTTAAAAGGCATACCGTAAAGGTGTACTGCGATTATTGCCTTGGGTTTCTTCCCTTGTGCAATCCTGTCTTCAATAGCCTTTTCAAGTGCAATTGGACAAATATTTAAGGTTGCTGATTCACTATCTACAAAAATCGGTTTAGCACCAAGATACACTATGGGATTCGCTGATGCCGAGAAAGTCATAGTCTGACAAATCACTTCATCATCAGCCTTGACTCCCAATAAAATAAGACCTAAATGAATCGCTGCTGTTCCTGAATTTAAGGCACCAACAAAACAGTTTTGCCCTAAATAGGTTTGCAAATCATTTTCAAATCCAATAACATTGGGTCCTTCAGAAGCAATCCAATTATCTTTAAAGACTTCTTGAATATAAAAAAACTCTCTTCCTCCTTTATGAGCTTCTGATAAAAAAATCCTCTTTTTATTCATTATACTGAAGGGTTATTTCGCATCAATTCAATTTATTACAATAATAAAAACCAACAACAAATCAATGACTAACATTCTTAGTTTTCAATACCTTAAAAAAAGTAAACACAATAATTTTCAAATCAAACCATAATGATTTTCTCACGTTATAATCTTTTTCGAAAGCCACTTTATCTTCTATAGCAATTTCATCCCTCCCATTGATCTGAGCCCAGCCGGTCAAGCCAGGAACCAATTCATGTACACCACATTCGGTGCGTAGTGCCACCAAATCATCCTGATTAAACAATGCAGGGCGCGGGCCGACAAATCTCATGTCGCCCTTGAGGATGCTCCAAAGCTGCGGCAGTTCATCGAGGCTGGATTTGCGTAAAAAGGAGCCGATCGGGGTTAAATACGCTTTGGGCTCTTTCAATAAATGCGTGGCGACGGCAGGCGTACCGAATTGCATACTGCGAAATTTTGGCATTTTGAAAATCCGGTTGTAGCGCCCAACGCGATCCGACCAATACAACGCAGGCCCAGGAGAAGTCAAGCGTACCATCAGAAAAACCACGGCAATGGGAAAGAGCAATATCAATGCAGCCACTACCGCCAGTAAGAAATCAACAAGACGCTTCATTTGTTCAACATTTCACGCAAACCGTCCGCCAGACTG
>ERZ1034365.161-NODE-161-length-37536-cov-7.695187_pt1 | contig 37536 bp, 31 predicted proteins | sample MGYA00520615_ERZ1034365 | MGnify/ENA primary metagenome ERZ1034365 (study PRJEB33736, sample SAMEA104284505) | Azolla filiculoides | biome: Urban; feature: Water surface; material: Ditch water | place: Netherlands | collected 2015-10-28 | depth 0-0.1 m ...
CCGAACATACTTTGGGAATGATTTTGTCGCTTTTCAACAATCTGAATCAAGCCGACAACGAAGTAAAATCAGGACATTGGAACCGAGAAAAAAACCGTGGTCACGAACTCGATGGTAAAACCGTGGGGATTATTGGTTACGGCAATATGGGAAAATCTTTTGCCAAAAAATTGCGAGGTTTTGAGGTAGAAGTTTTGTGTTATGATATTTTGGAAAATGTGGGCGATGAAAATGCACGACAAGTTTCGCTCGAAGAATTACAACAAAAAACCGATGTTTTAAGCCTACACATTCCTTGGACTCCCGAAACCGACAAAATGGTTGATGCCGATTTTATCAAGGCTTTCGCCAAACCGTTCTGGATTATAAATACTTCCCGAGGCAAAAATATTGTCACTGCCGATTTAGTCGAAGCAATGAAATCAGGTAAAATACTTGGTGCCGGCTTGGATGTTTTGGAATATGAAAAACTGTCTTTCGAAACCCTTTTTCAAGACAAAGATACTCCCGAAGCTTTTCAATATTTATTGAATGCAAAAAATACAATTCTAACCCCACACATTGCTGGCTGGACTTTTGAAAGTCACGAACGATTAGCACAGGTTATTGTTGATAAAATCAATAAACTATATTCTTAAAATTCATTAAATCAAAAAATTAAGATTTTATAATACTACTTTTCCTTAAATTTTATATATTAGCACTTCAAACGGAGTTCAGAAACCAATGAAAAACGAGGAGCAACCGAAAATCCACAAGAGTAGGGAGAAACTAAAATTTATTAATTATGATTGAATATTACAAAAAAGTGGTTTTTGAAAACTACGCAAATTTTAAAGGAAGAGCAAGACGAAGCGAATATTGGTATTTTCAATTGTTTAATTTAATAATTTTATTGTCATCACTAATTATTGGTGCTGTAATAGGTTCGTTATTTGATAATACATTTGGAGGAGTTGTAGCGGCCTATATTGTATTTGCGATATACACTTTATTGACCATAATTCCTGCTTTTGCAGTAATAGTAAGAAGATTGCATGACGTAGATAAGAGTGGATGGTTTTATTTTATTATATTAATTCCTTTAATAGGTTCAATTTGGTTGTTAGTTTTATTTTTTACAGAAGGAACTATCGGTACAAATCAATATGGATCAGATCCTAAATCTCAACTGGATTCAATCAGCGAAATTGGTACAACCGAAGCATAATTAATAATTGAAACCTATAGCATTTCAATAAATTTTATAATTTTACCAAAAACAATAAATCTATGGAAACCATTACAGAACATTGGAACAAGCCAAACAACCCAATACCAGTATTCAAAGTTGACCCTATTTTAGTATTAATCCTCGGATTTTTAACCTGCGGACTGTATCATATCTATTGGAATATTAAAATTGCTGAAGTCTTGAATGCAGTAGCAGAACGGGAAGTTATTTCGTCGCCAATTGCCATTTTTGCGGGATGTTGTTTTCCTATAAATATTTATTTCTTTTATTTGGCAGGAAAAGACGGATTGCCACAAGTCTATAAACGCATTGGTCATCCTCAGAAAGACGATTCTACTTTATTGATAGTTTTAGGGTTTTTCTTTCCAATGGCAGCAGCAATGATTGTTCAAAATGACATCAATAAATTATACAATTAATATAAAGTCAAAACGTAAAATTTACGGAATCATCGGCGCCTTTATCACGCTGATGGTTCCGTTTTTTTTAATTGTTTTTCATCAGGACAATCATCTCGAAACGGCTCAATCGCTTTGCCCTTTAAAGATGCTTACAGGATTTCCGTGTCCGGGTTGCGGAATCACAAAATCTTTAGTTTATTTCTATGAGGGTGATATTCAAAAGAGTTTGTATTATCACATTCTAGGGCCCTTTGTGATTTTATTTTGCATAGTTGTAATTGCGCTTCTTTCGACAGAACTTATAACCCAAAAAGAATATTTCAATAAATTGCTTTTCAATAAAAAATTAGCCTACGGATTGGCACTATTTCTAGCAACGTATCACTTCATCAGAATCATTTATTTCATCAAGAATCATTCGATTGACGATATTATGCGTCAGTCTATTTGGAGGTAAAGAGTTAAGCCGCCTTCTGCCATCTGATTACTCTTCCTTCTCTGCTAATTTTCTTTCTAATTCTGCTTGAAATTCTTCCATAACAGGTTTTACAGTACTATCTGGAATTTCAGAAATCCGAATGTACATCAATCCGTCAATAGCGTTATTGAATAGTGGGTCAACATTAAAAGCAATGACACGAGCATTTTGTTTGATGTATTTTTTGATCAAAACGGGCAAACGCAAAGAACCTGGCTCTAACTCGTCAATCAATTTGTCAAATTTGTTCAAATCGGCTTCGGCTTCATCAAAAATAAAATCTTTATCGGCATCTTTTAGTTTGACTTTAAACTCCTTTTTAGGATGAATGTATTGAGCAATATAGGGGTCATAAAAATTAGACTTCATAAATTCAATCATCAGCGATTTCGAAAAATTCGAAAATTGATTGCTGATACTCACACCTCCAAGCAAGAATTTATGTTCAGGATGACGCAGCGTAATGTGAATAATTCCTTTCCAAAGCAAGAAAAGAGGCATCGGTTTTTGTTGGTATTCTTTGATGATAAAGGCACGACCCATTTCGATAGAATGGTGAAGCATGTCGTGTAATTCGGGTTCAAACCCAAACAAATCTGTTAAATAAAACCCTTCAATTCCATATTTTGGATAAATTTCAGAACCCAATCCCATTCGATAGGCTCCAGCAATTTTTTTGGCATCGCCATCCCATAAAAACAAATGACGATAGTGGGTATCGTAGGAATCGATATCGGTAGATTCATTGGTTCCTTCGCCCACTTCTCTGAAAGTAATTTCTCGTAATCGACCTATTTCCTGAAGGATATTTGGCATTTCTTCGGCTTTGGCAAAGAAGACTTCATAGTTTTTACTTTCCAATAATCGACAATCTTTTTCTCTTAGGGAGTTTACTTCTGTAATCATTTTGTCTTGATTAACAGCAGTAGCTATTTTTTTTGGATTCTTGGGTAGTTTTAAATTTGGTTTTGGCAAAAATGGTGTTTCCTTTTCGAAAGGTTTAGCCAACATATAGGTTTTTCGCCTTAAAAACTCTGAATACTCATCTATTGAAGTGAGCTCGTTTTGTTCTGACACTGAAATTGGTTTTCCAATTCGAACTTTGATTACCCTATTTTTTTGAGTTAATAATTCTGAAGGTAATTTGGCAGTTCGCAAAGTGTCGCTTATTTTAGAAAGAAAGTAAAACAATCCACTATTTTTAGCATGAAAATAGATAGGAACAACAGGAACTTGAGCTTTTCTAATCACCTTTATAGCGCCCTCTTCCCATTCTTTGTCAACAACAAGTTTACCATCTCTGTATGTCGAAACTTCGCCAGCTGGAAACATTCCTAGTGGTTTTCCATCCCTCAAATGGCGTAAGGTTTCTTTAATTCCAATCACACTCGACTTGGCATCTTTATGATTTTCGAAAGGATTTACCGGCATGATGTAAGGCTTCATCGGATCGATGCGATGCAAGAGAAAATTGGCTATAATTTTAAAATTGGGCTCTTGTTCAAGCATTAATTTCAAGAGTAAAATACCATCAATTCCTCCAAGCGGATGGTTAGAAATAGTGATATAAGCACCATCTTTTGGTAATCTTTTAAAATCTTCTTCGGGAATTTCAAATTTTATTTGAAACTCATCCAATATGGCATTCAAAAACTCCACTTCTGATAAGTGTTTGTTTCTGTCATATATTTTATTTAGGGTCGAAATTTTTAAGACTTTCATCAGCAACCATCCCGAAAAAGTACCTAAAATCCCATATTTATCTGTGTTTATTGCTTTTGCAACTTCTTTTGCGGTTACTAAACCCATAGGTAGCGTATGTTTTTTTGAGCAAGAAACAAAGATAGCAAAAAACTCTATTTTCTATCTATTTTTGGCATCAATCTTTATACTTTTCATTACTTTTGAAACACTAAAAATATTTCAATGAAAATTATTTCTTATAATGTTAACGGTATTCGATCTGCAATCTCCAAAGGTTTTATCGATTGGTTACAACAAGCCAATCCCGATGTAATTTGTCTTCAGGAGATAAAAGCTACTCCAGAGCAAATTCCGTTATTAGATTTTGAACTCGCCGGCTATCCTTATCATTACTGGTTTCCCGCTACCAAAAAAGGCTACAGCGGAGTGGCCATTTTGTCGAAAATCAAACCCAACAACGTAGTTTTTGGAACTGGAATCGAGCATATGGATTTCGAGGGCAGAAATATCCGAGTTGATTTTGATGACCTTTCGGTAATGAGTTTGTATTTGCCTTCCGGAACCAATAGCGAAAGACTGGAACACAAGTTTATGTATATGGACGATTTCCAGAATTACATCAACGAACTGAAAAAAGAAGTTCCCAATTTGGTCATTTGTGGCGATTACAATATTTGTCACGAAGCAATAGACATTCACGATCCCATTCGAAACAAGAAAACTTCAGGATTTTTGCCCGAAGAAAGAGCTTGGTTAGACGGTTTTATGAAAAGCGGATTCATCGACAGTTTCCGACATTTGAACAAAGAACCCAATAATTATACTTGGTGGACAATGCGATTTCCATCGGCAAGGTTGGAGAACAAAGGTTGGCGCATCGATTATTGTTTAGTTAGCGAACCTTTAAAACAAAAAATCAAAAGAGCCGTTATATTACCCGAAGCCAAGCATTCAGACCATTGCCCGAGTTTGGTTGAGATAGAATAATTAAAATGGTAATTTCAATGGCAATTTTAAAAATTAAAATAAAACAATATAAAATGATAAAAAGAATTTCCCTCGGATTGCTGATTATAGCACTTTCTACTTCTTGTGTTTCTAAGAAAATATATAATGATTTAGAAAGCAAATATGCCGATTTGAAGAAAGAAAACAGAAGTATTTCTGATGAAAATGAAGAGCTAAAAAAAGCAAAAAACCAACTCGAATTGGATCAAGCAGCAACGAATAAAGAATTAGAAAAAGTAAAAGCAGAACGCGATAAAGTGCAAACCGATTATGCCGCTTTAAACAAAAAAATGGATGTTTTGAAAGCATCTTATGCTGCTTTAGAAAAAAACAGTGATGAATCTTTGAAAGCTAATATGGCCAAAAACCGTGAGTTGTTGGAACAATTGGGAGCCAAAGAAAAAGCATTGGCTTTAGAGCAAGAAAAGTTAGATAAAAACGCAAAACGTTTGCAAGAATTAGAAGATTTGATTGCTGCCAAAGAAGCTAGTATGCGAAAACTAAAAGAAACCCTTTCGAAAGCTTTGAATGGATTTGAAGGAAAAGGCTTGACAGTAGAGCAAAAAAACGGAAAAGTATATGTTTCTATGGAAAACAAACTCTTGTTTAATTCAGGAAGTTGGGCTGTAGGATCTGAAGGAAAAAAAGCCGTTGTTGAGGTCGGAAAAGTATTGGGCGACAATCCAGATATTTCCGTTTTGATTGAAGGTCATACCGATGATGTTCCCTACGGAGGTTCAGGTCCCATTGCTGACAACTGGGATTTATCAACCAAAAGAGCGACAGCAATTGTTGCGATTTTAAGCGAAAACAAAGCAGTCAACAAGCAGAATTTAACGGCTGCCGGAAGAGGAGAATTCTCGCCATTGGCAAGCAACGCAACAGCCGAAGGAAAAGCAAAAAACCGTAGAATCGAAATTATTTTGACACCTAGATTAGACGAAATTTCTAAAATGTTGAATGATATTAATTAATTTGACGAAAGTCAAAAGTTGTAAAGTCGAAAGTCATAAAGAATTCCCTTTACGACTCTCGGCTTTTTGACTTTATAAATTTTAAGACTTATGAAATACACTACTTTACCCAATACCGACATAAAAATCAGTAAAATTTGCCTTGGCACAATGACTTTTGGTGAGCAAAACACCGAAGCTGAGGGTCACGCTCAAATGGATTATGCTCTCGAAAAAGGAATCAATTTTTTTGATACGGCCGAAATGTATTCTGTTCCGGGACGCAAGGAAACTTATGGAAGCACCGAGAAAATCCTTGGAACTTGGTTCAAAAAATCAGGAAAAAGAGAAGAAATTTTTCTAGCTTCGAAAATTGCCGGTCCTAATCCTGGCTTGGCTTACATTCGAGAAAATATGGATTTTTCTCCAGAAAGTATTGCCTTGTCCATTGACAAAAGTTTGACTCGCTTGCAAACCGATTATATCGATTTGTACCAACTGCATTGGCCAGAACGCAAAGCCAATTTCTTTGGACAGCGTGGTTTTAAAGTGCAAAACGATGCTTGGGAAGATAATATTCATTCGGTTTTAGAAACCTTGGAAAGTTTTATCAAACAAGGAAAAATCAACCACATCGGACTTTCAAATGAAACGCCTTGGGGAATTATGCGTTTTTTGGAGGAAAGTAAATACAATAATTTACCTAGAATTAAAACCGTTCAAAATCCATATTCGTTGTTAAACCGATCTTTCGAAGTAGGTAATGCCGAAGTTTGTTGGAGGGAAAATGTGGGATTGTTGGCTTATTCGCCAATGGGTTTTGGAGTTTTGTCTGGAAAGTTTTTGTCTGGTGAAAGTCATCCGAATTCCAGAATCAAATTATTTCCACAATTTGCCCGATACAACAGCGCACAATCTGCCGAAGCCACAAGATTGTATAATGAAGTTGCCCATAAAAACGGTTTGAGTTTAACTGAATTGTCTTTGGCTTTTGTCAATCAACAAGCTTTCGTAACCAGTACCATAATTGGTGCCACCACAATGGAACAATTAAAAGAAAATATCGCCGCAATTGATGTGGTTTTGTCTGATGAAATCTTGAAGGAAATCGATGCGGTTCAGGCTGTTATTCCTGATCCAGCTCCTTGATTTCACTGTAAAATTTCACCGCAAAGGAAGCAAAGTTTTTCGCAAAGTTCACAAAGTATTTTTTTTGTATTTGTTAAATTACAAACCCGACAGGTTTCAAAAACCTGTCGGGTTTGCTTTTATAAAAAGGAAAAACCTTCGTGAAACTCCGTGCTTTCTTTGCGCCCTTTGTGGTTAAACTTTAAAACTCAAAAGGTGTTTCCACAGCCAAAGAATCTGCTGGAATCGAATCTTGTACTTTTATATTCAATAACGAATGGGCATTTCCGGTCAGTTTCAATGGAATGGAAGATCCAATGGTGTCTTCGGGAGTCAGAATTCCTCTGCGCAACATCAAATTGCTTAGGAATTTTTGCTGTTGGTTAGCATAAGATTTCAAGTTGCCTTCGTTGTCAAACTGCCACATAAATTTCTTTGGTTTTGGAACAATCGTGGCCAAAAACAAACATTCTTTTAGGGTTAAATCGGCTGGTGTTTTTTGGAAATAAAAATGGGCTGCTTCGCCAATGCCATATACATCAGGACCCCATTCGATGATGTTGAAATAGACTTCGAGCATTCGTTCTTTGCTTGCGATTCGGTTGTTTTCGAGGATATAAACTAGCAAGATTTCTTCCAGTTTTCGGGAAACCGTTTTTTCTCGGGTAAGAAACACGTTTTTGATTAATTGCATACTGATGGTACTGGCGCCACGAGAGAATTTTTTGGTGCGAATGTTTTTCAGAATTGATTGTTTGAAGGCTTCATTGATAAAACCACGATGCGACATAAAGGATGGATCTTCGGAAGTCAACACGCATTTTTGCAAATAAGGCGCTATTTGATCCAAAGGCGTATAATTTGGATTTTCTGAACCCACTAAAACAGGTCGTTGTAGCACATTTTGGATGATGGCACGATACACAAATTCACCATTGAGTTTATTCAAATTGGCTTCGCCGTATTTGGTGATTTTCAGGTTTTCTTTTTTCAATTTACTGTCAAAAACCAATTGATTGGGTTTGTTTTTATTGAATTTAAAATCCAAATTGTATTCGAAGTTGCCTTCGGCTTCCATTCCTTGAAAATGGGTAAACAAACCATCGGGAAGCGACACAATAAAATCTTGCGCTTTCATTTTCGGAATGGCCACTTTGAGTTTGTAAATCGTGTCTTCCTCGGTTTCATAAGCCAAATAAGGATGGAATTTTATTTTGTTGAATTGAACCGTAGAACTGCTATCAATAGAAATAAAATCGGAACCCAACAAGAATCGATAATCGAATTTTGCGTTTTTAATCACCACGTCTTTGCTGGCAATTTTCTTGTGGTTAATCATTAAATTCGCAATAGAAGCAAAGCCATCAATATGCAATTCGCTACCCGATTTGTCAATGTTTTGAACGTTCAATCTAATGGAATCAAAACTCGATTTCAATCCGAATCGTTCGTCTAGGTAAGGCAATTTGATAGCACCCGTATCGATATTTACAATACGAATATCGGCCGTTTTATTTCTTGGATCCGCAAAACCTGCAATTTGAATTCGTTGTATAAAAGCTTTGGTTGCGACTTGAACAGAAGTTTCCAATTGCTTGTTTGCTAATCGCAGTTTTTGAAAATTAATAGTCGTTTTTTTTCCGTTATCATCCAATTTGAACGAAAGATTTTCCACTTTCATGTCCGTTGGAATCAGATTCAATACTTTCGAAATGATGCGATAGCCTAATTTGGCGTAATCTCTTTTTTCGTTGGAAGAAGTGGTGGTTTCGTCTTTTTTTAGAAAAGCATCGAAATTGCGTCCTTTTTTATTTTTGACCAATTGCACATAACCGTTTTCGATTTCCAATGTTCCCAATTGCACGTCGCCCACCAGCAAACGCCATAAATTGACGCTGGTTTTCATTTTATGGATATGAAACAGCGTGTCGGCATTTTTGGGAGCCAAAACAATTTCGGAAAAATTCAAACCTGAAAATCCCACAAAAGAAGCTTCTTTTACAGAAAAATCACTGTCGTATTCGCTTGCCATTTTAAAGGAAACCTTGGCGATGGTTTGTTTTAATAAGGCATCACGAAAAACAAAAAGAGCAATAACCATAATCAGCAAAGTGGCGATTGTGATTTTTAGTGCTAAAATTATTTTTTGTTTTCGGGTTCTCATAAAGTTTTTGCCAGTTGAAATTTCAAGCTATAAAGGAAAGGAAAATAATTCTAAAGAAAATAATTTTATAGTTTTCTTTAGAGTTTACGTTGATGTGTTGAAAATAATTAAAAAGGCAACATCAACTGAATGAAATTGCCTTTTCTGAACGATTTTTCAAAATAAAAGCCTTATTTTTTCATATATTCTTTATCCAAAAACAAGTATCGAGCATCATTTTCAGCTTTTGAGGCTTTTGATACTATGTCAATTACCATAATTTCTGGATTTTTTTCGTCTTTTGCTATTGGCCAAAGGGGTAATTTTTCGCCATTTGGATTTCCAGTTTTAATAAAGTTAGCGAAGTAATTCATCATCGTTTCTGAAACCTTATAATCGTCATCCGTCCAAGCATATTCTTTATTAGTAGCTAGATTTCCCATCGCATATTCAATCTCAGCCGAGTGAACAGCGCCTTTTGGTTTGGGAGCTTTTGGCGTATTTTTATCTTTTTTGATGACGCCACCTGCAAGACCAGCTTCTAAATCTTTGTCACGCATTTCGGGTCTAGGTTTCGAAAAATAATAGCGATAAATGTTTTGTGAACTATTTTTTCGATGCAAATCAAACCATTTCCAAGTGCTGTAAGCAATAAATCGGTCGCCTGCTAAATCGGTCGCAGATTGCTCCGTAACTTCGGGAGTTCCTGCTGGATATAGTTTTAAAACTTCTTCCGCCTTGTCGCCGTATAATTCCTTGATTTTGGCAATATAACTTTCATTGCTGAGGTCTTTCCCCATTGCTAAAGCGCGATAAGTCATTTCCTCTGAATTCCATCCCAATAATAATGGAACCATGGCTTGTTGTTTGTTTTCGAAGATCTCAGGTAAAGATTTAGTTAGAAAATACCCGTCAATAGTAGTTTTGAAGGAGGTTCTATTTGTTCCGTTTGATTTTTGATACAGTTCTAAAGTTGACATAGCACGAAGTTCTTTCAATGATTTCGCTCCAATTTTCTGGGCAAATTCTGAACCTGTTTTTTCGGCTTCAGCCAATGGAATTGGAGCTAAAGTAGGAAAGATGGATGCGCCGCTTTCGCCAATAGCACCAGCAATAAGATTTTTTGATAAAGGCGAAGCCATTTGAGCACTTACGGAAATGGAACCCGCCGATTCCCCAGCGATGGTTACACGTTTTGGGTCGCCACCAAATTGTGCAATATTGGCTTGAACCCATTTTAAAGCAGCATTTTGGTCTAATAAGCCATAGTTTCCCGAAGCGTGATTAGGAGATTCCTTGGTCAATTCGGGATGAGAGAAAAAACCAAAAATTCCCAAACGATAATTTACCGTAATTGTTACGATTCCTTTTTTTGCCATATTTTCGCCATCATATCGATATTCCGAGCCATCGCCAGCAGCAAAACCACCTCCGTAAAAATAAACTAAAACAGGCAATTTTTCGTCCGAAGATTTGGCAGGTGACCAAACGTTTAAGTACAAACAATCTTCACTGATACCGTCACTTCTAAAACCCATATCACCATATAAATAAGGCTGAATGGCTCGTGGGCCAAATTTTTTGGTTTGTTTTACACCTGTCCAATTCGCAACAGGTTGAGGCGCTTTCCAGCGTAAATCACCAACGGGTGGTTGTGCAAAAGGAATTCCTTTGAAACTTTGAATGTATTTTGTAACATCAAATTCGCCTTCAATTATGCCATTTGTAGTAGTGATTTGAACAGGAAAGGCATTTGGATTTACGGACTGTTGCGCATTCGAAAAGATTGGAATTACTATAAACAGCAACCCGATGAACGAGGTTTTAAGATTCATAATTTATGTTTTTTATATACTAAATTTACTAAAAGAATTTAACAGCGATAAAACCTAAGGCAGTTCCTATTACAAGAGTAAAAAATATGTTTCTAATTCTTTTATCTTCTGCTTGTTCAGTTTCTAAATCTGTTTTGCAAAATTTAATGAATACCCACCAAATAAAACCTCCTAAATAATGTAAAAATGGAAATCTCATAATTAAAACTTCTTATATACTTTTCTAACCAAACAACTCGCTCGCCACATCTTCAATTTTCGCCACTAATCTTATTTTTATTATCGTGTTTTTCAAAGCGATTTTATTGTATTTGGAAACAAAAATGGTAGAAAATCCTAATTTTTCCGCTTCCTGAATGCGTTGATCGACGCGGTTTACTGGTCGAATTTCGCCCGAAAGTCCCACTTCGCCAGCAAAGCAAAAATCTTTATTCACAGGAATATCTTCATTGGATGATAATATGGCGGCCACGACAGCTAAATCAATCGCAGGATCATCTACCGAGATTCCGCCTGTTACGTTCAAGAAAACGTCTTTGGCGCCAAGCCTGAAACCAGCTCTTTTTTCCAAAACGGCCAAAATCATATTCAGCCTTTTGGCGTTGTAACCCGTGGTGCTGCGTTGTGGTGTTCCATAAACTGCGGTGCTGACCAAGGATTGAATTTCGATCATCAGCGGGCGCATTCCTTCAAGAGTGGTGGCGATGGCGGTTCCTGATAATTCTTCGTCTTTGTGCGAAATCAATATCTCGGAAGGGTTCGAAACTTCTCGTAAACCGCTGCCTAGCATTTCATAAATTCCGATTTCGGCAGTAGAGCCAAAACGGTTTTTGTGCGAACGCAAAATGCGATAGACGTGATTTCTGTCGCCTTCAAATTGCAAAACGGTATCGACCATATGTTCCAAAATTTTTGGTCCAGCAATGGTTCCGTCTTTCGTAATATGACCAATGAGAATAACGGGAATATTGGTTTCTTTGGCGAATTTAATCAACTCGGCAGTGGTTTCCCGAATTTGAGAAATACTGCCCGGCGTCGATTCGATAAAATCGGTATGAAGCGTTTGAATGGAATCGATGATGACGATTTCGGGTTCGATGGCTTCAATTTGTTTGAAGATATTTTGGGTTTTGGTTTCGGTTAGAATGTAACAATTGTCTCCGTTTGGCGTGATTCTTTCGGCACGCATTTTAATTTGTTTTTGGCTTTCTTCGCCCGAAACGTATAAGGTTTTATAAGGTAATTTTAAAGAAATTTGGAGCAGAAGCGTGCTTTTCCCGATGCCAGGTTCGCCACCCAAAAGGATTAATGAACCTGGAACAATTCCTCCACCCAATACACGATTGAGTTCGCCGTCGGTGGTGTTCATTCGGATTTCCTCGGCAGAATCAATTTCGTTTATTCGCAAGGGTTTTGGTGCTTTGGAATTAGAAGTCGATTCGCTTTTCCAAGCTACTTTTTCCTCTTTTTGGATAATTTCCTCGGCTATGGTATTCCATTCTTTGCAAGAATTGCATTGCCCTTGCCATTTCGAATATTGCGCACCACAATTTTGGCAAAAAAAGGAAGTTTTTACTTTGGACATTATTTCTTTTTTGGAGTTAGACTTTGCATTTCATCAAATTTTTCCATCATCATATCTTTTGTTAAATCGCCAATTTCTTCTAATTGCGAAGCTTTTTGATAGCTTTTTGCTGCTCGTTTTGAATCTCCATTTTTTTCATACATTAATCCTAATTCATAATCGGACAGCATTGATTTTGGATAATTTTTTCCAGCAATTTCTGCTAATTTTTCTAATTCAGAATAGGATTTGTTCTTTAGAATTGCAGCTTCTATGGCTTTAAAATCAGATATTCTAACTAGAATTTTGAGTCCTAATGTTTTTGTGATTAAGTCATATTTATCGGTTAAATATTGGGTTTGCCCATTTGGAAGAATTGCAATTTTTTCTGAAAATTCGGTCATCGAAATGGGTTTGTAACAGTCGAAAATTTGGTACAAAGCATTTGGTATAGAATGCAAAACCGAAGAGTAATGAGAGGCACCTTTGAAGGAGTCATATTTGTAATTAATCAAAGGATTGTTGACGGTTTTGATATTTGTATCCAGTTTATTTACCGATTCTAAAATATCTTTTATGTCGCCGTCGCCAGTAGATTGATAGTAGAAAAGAGGCTGTTTTAATGCCGAAAATCGTTCTGGAATTCGGGTGTCCATTTCAGGTACAAGTTCTGGGCTTAATGAAATGTAGGCGTTGAATATAGAGTAATCTTTGTAGAGAAAAAAGTTCAAATAACCTGCTGTTGTGTCGTGTCCAGCAATGATTCTAAAGGGTGCAACTCGGTATTTTTTTTCAATATAAGGAAGTAATTCACCACCAATAAAAGTGAAGAAATTAGCTCCTTTTCCAGCAGGCAAACTGTTTGCGTCGTCATAATTGCTATCGTCAATTCGTTCTTCGTTTGTGTTTTGGTTAATTCCAACGATGATAGTTTCGGGCATATCTTCCCAATAAGCACCATAATTTAAAGCGCCATAAAACGGGTCGAACAAGTAATCGCTGTCAAGCAAAACGAGTATTGGATATTTTTTATTTGGGTTTTTTTCGTAGGATTCTGGCAGCCCAATAGTGATTTGTCTGCTTTCGCCCAATTGGGTTGAAACGAATGTTTCAGTCGTTTTTTGCGAAAAAACAGTGATTGAAAAAAACAAAAATAGTAGTAACTGTTTCATAATTTCTGGGGTTTAGGAAATTAATTTCTTTCGAATTTATAGCAATCGAAAAGAGCAGCAATATACTATTTTTTTAGTTGCTTTTTTAAAAAGTAAACTATCTAAAAAGTGAATATGTCCAAAATATTCAAGCAGGAAAAGAATTGAAAACTGTTGGATTGATAATGGTTTTTATGTCAACGAATTGTCGTTTTCATTCGGAAAAATAATCCAAGGCTTGAAGGTTTTGGCTTCTTCAAAATCTAAGGTTGCATAGGAAATGATAATAATAATATCGTCTTTTTGTACTTTTCTGGCAGCGGGACCATTAAGAGTTATTTCGCCCGAATTTTTCTCGCCTTTGATGGCATAAGTTTCAAGTCGTTCGCCATTATTGATGTTTACAATGGATACTTTTTCGCCTTCGATAAGGTTTGAAGCCTCCATTAATGCTTCGTCAATAGTGATGCTGCCGATATAATTTAAATCGGCTCCAGTGACTTTTACACGGTGTATTTTTGATTTTACTACTTGTATTTGCATGGCGCAAAAGTAAATTAATTTAATGAAATGGTATCAATCAATCGGATATTATTAACAAATACGGCTATAAAAGCACGGTAATTCTTGTTTTTATTTTTTCTTAAACAAGGCAAAAGAGTTGCTTCATCGGCAATTTGAAAATATTCTAAAGTAAAAGTAGGGTTATTTTCGAATGATTTTTGAACATAATCAGTTGCGATTTTGGCGTTATATTTTTGAAATTTTTCTTTAGATTCAATTAATGTTTTAAAAATAATTGAAGCTTCTTGTTTTTCTTTTGGAGTTAAAAGAGCATTTCTAGAACTCATTGCCAGTTGGTTTGGTTCTCTAAATATTGGACAACCAACAATAGTAACATTCATTTTGTTTTTGGCAACCATCTTTTTTACAATTTGCAATTGTTGAAAGTCTTTTTCGCCAAAATAAGCGTTTGTGGGCTCGACAATTTCAAAAAGACGTTTTACAATGGTGCCCACACCGTTGAAATGACCTGGTCTGAATTTTCCTTCCATTTGATTTTCTAAACCGTCAAAATTGAAAGATTGAGAAATGGTTTGTCCTTCATAAATATCATCGGTTGTTGGGGCAAAAACAATAATTTCGGGGTTTAAAGTCGCTATTTTTTTGACGTCTTCTTCTAATGTTCTCGGATATTTTGCTAAGTCATCGGGATTATTAAATTGTGTGGGATTCACAAAAATACTCACCACAGTAGTGTCATTATTTGATATTGATTGTTGCATCAATGACAAATGACCTTGGTGTAAAGCACCCATTGTGGGTACAAAGCCTATCGAGGACTGATTTGTTTTAATAGATTTTAAAAAGTCTATTAAAGCAGCTTTTCCGTAGAAAATATGCATAGGTGTTTTATTGAAATAATTTGCAAACATAATATTTTAGTCGAGAACTGCATAAATTTTTGTAATTTTGCATGGTTTTTATTGCCAATAAATTAAGTAATTTACAATATGGAAGATAAGAGGATATTATATGTATCATCTGAAGTGGTGCCTTATCTAGCTGAAAATGAGGTTTCTTCAATGTCTTACGAAGTGCCAAAAATGATTAATAATCAAGGCGGACAAATCAGAATTTTCATGCCGAGATATGGAAATATAAACGAAAGAAGACATCAATTGCACGAAGTAATTCGCCTTTCAGGTATGAATTTAGTTGTAAATGACTTGGATATGCCCTTGATTATAAAGGTGGCTTCGATTCCAAAAGAAAGAATTCAGGTTTATTTTATTGACAATGATGAATATTTTAAACGAAAAGCGACATTCACGGACGAAGAAGGCTTGATGTTTCCTGATAATGATGAACGAGCCATTTTCTTTGCCAAGGGAGTTGTCGAAACTGTGAAAAAATTAAATTGGGTTCCAGATATTATTCATGTTCATGGTTGGATGGCTGGAATGTTGCCTATTTATATGAAGCATTTTTATAAAAATGAAGCTTTATTTTCAGAAACAAAAATCGTAACATCGGTTTACAGTCAGTCTTTTGAAGGCACATTAGATATAGAAATGATTAATAAAATTAAGTTTGATGGTGTTCCAAACGAATCTATTTCAGATCTTGAATCGCCAGATTACGAAAATATTATGAAGGCTACTATCAATCATTCGGATGCCGTAATTATTGCTTCAGACAACTTGTCTTCAAGTTTAACAAAATTTATAGAATCTTCAGGAAAACCTTTTTTACCTTTCGCCTCGAAAGATAAATTCGCTGAAACGTATTGTAATTTCTATAAAAATTTTGTTCTATAAATTAACATTCTCAAGTAAACATGCACAATAATTCCATTTTCAAGTCTCTATTATTTCTTGTTAGTATCCTGTTTTTCGTTTCGTGTGACAAAGAGTACAGTGCAATTGGAGACGCATTAATTGGTGAAAATCACTTCGAATTGGCTAAATATACCACAAGTGTAATAGCTTATAACGAAAAAATCACCCCTATTCAATCAAGTAATCTTCCCATAAATGCTTTGGGAATATATGATAATCCAGCTTTCGGGAAAACTACTGCCAATTTTGTTACACAACTAGCATTAGCTAATGTTAATCCAACTTTTGGGCCTAATGCAGTAATTGACAGTGTTGTTGTTGATGTGCCCTATTTTAGTACATTAAAATCTACTAATGCAACAACAGGTAATAGTGAGTATGAATTAGACTCTATTTATGGAGAGCCAAAGGCCAAAATAAAATTGAGTGTATATGAATCGAATCGTTATATGGGAAAACAAAACGGAGTAGATCAGATTTTTTATACCAATCAAAATTCAGAATTTGACGGTTATAAAGTTGGAACACGATTGAATGATGATACATCAAAAAAGGAACAAAACGACGAGTTTTTCTTTAACCCTAGAGAGAATAGATTTGTTACTCCAGCCTCAGCCGATGGTAAAACTCCCGCAGCAACTACCCGAACCGCTCCTAGTATGCGTTTGAATTTGAATATTGATTTTTTTAAAAATAAAATACTCAATGCTCCAGCAGGAAGTTTGACTACCAACGATGTTTTTATCAATTATTTTAGAGGCTTGTATTTCAAAGTAGAACAATCAGGCACAGATAAAGGCGCTCTGGCCAATATCAATTTTGCAAAAGGAACAATCACTATTAAATATAAAGAGGACACTTCTACGACTAATACAACAAAAGTTGAAAAAACTTTAGTCATTAATATGTCAGGTAGCACAGCAAATTTACAGGAACAAACCAATACAAATGCCAATTATAATACAGCCACAAGCAATCCAAACCAAAGTATAGGTGACGAAAGATTGTATTTAAAAGGAGGCGAAGGTTCGCTAGCAGTACTGAACCTTTTTGATCCAGCAGATAATTATAGTTATGAAGTTCTTAAAAATTCAAACAAAGAACCAATCGATGAAAATGGGAATGTTATTCCTCTTCAATCTAATGGAGATCCAAAATCTGGTTATTTTTTAATTTACACCAAGAAAAACATTTCAAATGGAGTTTCGGATGAATTAGAAGACATTAGATATCCATTAATTGATGATACTCCAGGTCAAATTTATCACTCCATTAAAAGAAGATGGTTAATTAACCAGGCTAATTTGGTTTTGAATGTTGATGCAGACAACACAGAATTTAAAAAAAGCTATGAACCCAATAGAATTTATTTGTATGATTATACTAATGACGCTACTGTTTTAGATTATTATTTAGCAGCAGCAACAAACGATAAAAATACCTCAAAATATGCGTTTGGCGGATTTTTAACAAATGATGTAACAACTAAAAGAGGGGCGTCATATAAAATTAATCTTACCAATCACATTAGAAATTTAATAATAAACTCCGATGCAAAAAATGTCAAGTTGGCTGTAGTTGTTACTGAAGATATCAATATTGCAGATTTTTATAAATTGAAAACATCAAGTGGACTGTTTACTCAAGCGCCAAAAGCTAGTGTAATGAATCCATTGGGAACTATACTTTATGGAACGGGTGCTACTTCAACTAATTTGCCCGCTGACAAAAAATTAAAACTCGAGATTTTTTATACAAAAACTAATTAAACCTAATCTATGTGTGGAATTGTTGGATATATTGGCTATAGAGAAGCTTATCCTATTGTAATAAAAGGATTAAAAAGACTAGAATACAGAGGATATGATAGCGCAGGCGTAATGCTGTATGATGGAAATGATATAAAGCTTTCTAAAACAAAAGGAAAAGTTGTTGATCTAGAAGCGAAAGCCTTAAAAGAAATTTCAACTAACGGAACAATAGGAATAGGTCACACTCGTTGGGCAACTCACGGTGTGCCAAATGATGTGAATTCCCATCCTCACGTTTCGAACTCGGGAGATTTAGTGATTATTCACAATGGAATTATCGAAAACTATGCTCCTTTAAAAGTAGAATTAATAAAAAGAGGCTATGTTTTTCACTCAGATACTGATACTGAAGTGCTGGTGAATCTTATAGAAGAAGTTCAAAAAAAGGAGAATTTAAAATTAGGAAAAGCAGTTCAAGTAGCCTTAAATCAAGTGTTTGGTGCCTATGCAATAGCTGTTTTTGACAAAAAAAACCCTGACGAAATTGTTGTTGCCCGTTTGGGAAGTCCATTGGCGATAGGAATTGGAGAAGGAGAATATTTTATCGCATCAGATGCTTCACCATTTATCGAATATACTTCTAATGCAGTATATTTAGAAGACGGCGAAATGGCTAATATCAGATTGCATAAGCCTATGAAAATAAGAAAAATTAAAGACGATTCTTTAGTTGATCCTTATATTCAAGAGCTTCAAATGAATTTGGAACAAATAGAAAAAGGCGGTTACGACCACTTTATGCTAAAAGAAATATTCGAACAACCTGATGTAATAACCGATACGTATCGTGGAAGACTTCATGCAAACGAAGGAATTATTCAAATGTCAGGTGTTGAAGATAATTTAGAAAAATTTCTTAACGCTGAGCGAATCATTATTGTAGCTTGTGGAACTTCTTGGCATGCAGGTCTTGTTGCAGAATATATTTTAGAGGAGTTTACAAGAATTCCTGTTGAGGTTGAATACGCATCAGAGTTTAGATATAGAAATCCAATTATAAATAGCAAAGACGTTGTAATTGCTATTTCTCAATCTGGAGAAACTGCCGATACGATGGCAGCAATAAAATTGGCCAAAGAGAAAGGTGCCTTTGTTTACGGAGTTTGTAATGTTGTTGGTTCATCTATTTCTAGAGAGACCCACGCTGGTTCACATACACATGCCGGTCCAGAAATTGGAGTTGCATCTACCAAAGCATTTACTACTCAAATTACCGTTTTAATAATGATGGCCTTGCGTTTAGCCAAAGCTAAAGGAACATTGTCTAAAACCGATTTTCATAGATATTTACAAGAATTAGAAATTATTCCTGAAAAAGTAAAAGAAGCCTTAGAGACTAACGATAAGGCCAAAGAAATTGCTGCAATTTTCAAAAATTCTCATAATTGTTTGTATTTAGGAAGAGGTTATAATTTTCCTGTTGCATTAGAAGGCGCACTAAAACTCAAAGAAATCTCCTATATTCATGCCGAAGGGTATCCTGCAGCGGAAATGAAACACGGCCCAATTGCCTTGATAGATGAGCGTATGCCAGTAATTGTTGTTGCGCCTAAGCAAGGACATTATGACAAAATTGTTAGTAATATTCAGGAAATTAAATCCAGAAGTGGAATTATAATTGCTGTAGTTACAAAAGGAGATACCCAAGTGAGAGGATTGGCAGATTATATCATAGAGGTTCCCGAGACTTCCGATGCTTTATCTCCATTAATTACCACTATTCCTTTACAATTATTGTCTTATCACATTGCTGTTTTGAGAGGTTGTAATGTAGATCAGCCCCGAAATCTTGCAAAGTCAGTGACTGTTGAGTAAGTAATATAGTATATATTATCATTAAAAGCGAGGTTTTTCACCTCGCTTTTTTTATGCATTTTTTTGAGAAATATCTATTTTCAAAACATTATCATTGTATGCATGCATAACAAATCACATCATTTTAACTAAATACCCTAAATTAATTTAATGATTTTTCATATAGCTGTTTATATTGAAATTATATATTATTAAATTATTTTAACGTTTTTTTAATAATATGAAAAATATTTGTACTTTGGCTGCATTAACTAACAAAATTCAATCAAATGAGAAACTATTTACTTGTTTTGTCGTTGTTTTTTTGCGGCATCTCTTTTGCTCAAAACACAATAACAGGTTCTGTTACAGAAAGTAATAATCAACCTATTCCTGGTGTCAATATAAAAGTAGTTGGAGACAAGGCAGGAACTGTCTCGGATGCAGATGGAAAATTTACTTTAACCTCTTCATTAAAACTGCCTTTTACATTAGAAGTTACAAGTTTGGGACATCAAACTAAAAAAGTAACCATTACTTCAAACAACCAAAATGTCACAATAAAACTTACCGATTCAGAAACAACTTTAGATGAAGTTGTAGTTGCAGCATCCAGAACTCCTGAAAGAGTTTTAGAATCTCCAATAACTATTGAAAGAATGGGAATTAAGGAAATCAAAAAAACGGCTTCCCCAACTTTTTATGAAGGATTAGAAAACCTGAAAGAAGTTCAAATGAATACCAGTAGTTTGACTTTCAAATCCATCAATACAAGAGGTTTTGCAACTGTTGCAAATACTCGTTTTATGCAATTAGTTGATGGAATGGATAATTCCTCACCGTTATTGAACTTTGTATTGGGTAATATGATTGGAATTTCAGATATTGATGTTCAAAATGTAGAGTTATTGCCTGGAGCATCTTCGGCATTGTATGGTGCAAATGCTTTTAATGGAATAATGTTTATGAATAGCAAAAGTCCTTTTACTTATCAAGGTATTTCGACGTATTTAAAATATGGAGCTACAAGCCAAAAAGCAGCAGGTACTAATGACTATCATGATTTTGGAATAAGAATGGCGCATGCCTTCAATAAGTATTTTGCCGCAAAAGTAAATATGACTTTTATGAAAGGAACCGATTGGTTTGCAGTAAACTATGATGATAAAAATCGTCAAGGGCAAGGAATAACCAGAAGTGATGTGAATTATGATGGTATGAATGTTTATGGTGATGAAGCTTCTACAAATATAAAAGCTGTTGGTCAATCACTAGCAGATTTAGGATTGATACCAGCTTCGGCAGTAAATTTATTGCCTAATTATAATGTCAGTAGAACAGGTTATAATGAAGTAGATTTAACCGATAACAAGGCTGCTAACACTAAAATAGATTTCTCTTTTCATTTAAGACCTCTTGGAGACGAAAGATTGGAAGTCATTTGGCAAAGTAAATTTGGTTTTGGAAATGCAGTTTACCAAGGAGCCAATCGCTATTATTTGAATAATTTTTATATGTCGCAACATAAAGTTGAAGTTAAAGGGAAAAACTTTTTTGTTAGAGGATATACCACTACAGAAGATGGCGGAAAATCATACGACATGCTTTTTACAGGATTGAATATAAATAGAAAATGGAAAGATGATAAAACTTGGTTTGGTCAATATGCAGGGGCTTTTGTTCAAGCTACATTAGCAGGACAAACTCCAGAAAATGCTCATATTATATCTAGAGGTGTTGCCGATACGGGTAGATTTATGCCTGGAACTCCTGAATTTCAAAACGCATTTAATCAGGTTATTAATGATCCTGATGTGTTGACAGGATCTAAATTAGTTGACAATTCTAGAATTTATCATTCGGATGCTAATTATAATTTTAAAGACCTCATTAAATTTGGCGAAATTCAAGTAGGGGGTTCTTACAGACAATATCAATTGAATTCACACGGAAGGATTTATACCGATGCGAATGGGCCAATTTATTACAACGAATATGGTGTTTACGCACAGTTACAGAAAAAATTCTTGGAAGATAGATTCAAGTTTACTGGATCGCTTCGCTATGATAAGTCCAAAAATTTTGACGGAAGTTATTCGCCAAGAGTATCATTGGTTTATTCTGCAGGTGAAAGAAAACAGCACAATTTTAGAGCTTCCTATCAAACTGGTTTTAGAAACCCAAGTACACAAGACCAATATATTGGTTTCAATGTTGGAAACGCTGTGTTAGTTGGATCTGCTCCTGATAATTTATTGCGATATTCAGAATCAAGACCTGTTGCAAATGGTTCGCCAGCCATTGGACAAGTTTATGCAGGTGGTTCATCTGTAGTAATGACAGGTGAAAATGCCTATCTAAATTCCTATACAAAATCTTCGGTTGATGCTTTTGCAGCCTTTGCAGCCGCCAATCCAGGAAATACACCCGGAGCAGCCGCATTATTGAAAAAAACAAATGTAAATTTTGTTAAACCAGAAGAAGTTCAGGCTATCGAACTAGGCTATCGTTCACAATACAAAGAGGTGAATATTGATGTAAATGGATACTATAATACCTATAACAATTTTATTGGAAACCTAACAGTTGTTGCTCCATTATATGGAACAGCAAGTGAAACTTTCGATTTTGCTCAAGGTGCTCCAACTTATGTAACAAATCCAGCGGTACAAACTTTACACGCTCTTGGTAACGGAAATTATAGAGCTTATCAATTATACACCAACACTGCTTTAAAGATACAATCATTAGGTTTTGGAATCGGACTTTCTAAAAGAATGTTTGGTTATTATGATTTTGGAATGAATTACAATTATTCACAATTTGATTTTGATCAAGCCAAAGATCCAGGTTTTGAAGCGGGTTTCAACACGCCAAAACACAGAGTTAAAGCCTCCATTGGAAATGAAAAACTATTCGAAAACTTTGGATTTAACGCAAGTATAAGATGGAATAGTGAATATCTATGGGAATCTACTTTTGCAGATGGTATGATAGAGTCAGCTACAGTTGTTGATGCTCAAATTAATTACGGTTTGCCAAAACTGAAATCTTTATTAAAATTAGGTGCCACGAATATTGGAAGTAAAGAATATACTCAAGTATTAGGTGCCGGAGCAATAGGGCAACAATATTTTATTTCTTGGACTATTAATCCGTAATTCAATCATTCAACAACATATATAAATAATAAGATTATGATAAAAAATTTCAAATGGCTTTTATTGGTTGCTGCAACCTTTATGGCATGTAATGATAATGATGTTGAAACTGTAGTTTATAATACATCCGATGGATTAGCCCCAACGGCAGGAAATGCAAATTTTTCTAAATTTGTTTCCTTAGGTAATTCATTAACCGCAGGGTATTCAGACAATGCTTTGTTTATTGATGGACAAAAATCGTCTTACACTTATATATTGGCTCAGCAATTTGCAACAGTTGGAGGCGGAGAATTTAAAATCCCTTTTATGGCCGACAATATTGGAGGATTCAAAATCAATGGAGTGCCGTATGCTGGGCCAAGACTGGCTTCAACAGGAGGTGGAGCACCAACTCCAGTTTCTGGAACTCCATCAACAGAAATTATGACTTCAATAGTTTCTGGAGGGCCTTATAATAATTGTGGTGTTCCAGGTGCTAAAAGTTTTCATTTATTATCACCAAGTTACGGTAGTTTAGCTGGGATATCTTTAGGAACTGCAAATCCTTATTATGTTCGTTTTGCTCCAAATGCTACCACATCGGTTTTAGCCTATGCAGCTTCTCAAACACCTACATTCTTTTCGCTTTGGATTGGAAATAACGATGTTTTGGGCTATGCAACTTCAGGAGGTGATGATTCAAATCCTATAACTCCCTCTGCTGGGGCTGCAGGAGTTGGTTTTGATGCTACATATGATGTATTAGTAAATACACTAACTGCATCTGGTGCAAAAGGAGTTATTGCCAATATTCCTTATGTAAATACAGTTCCTTTTTTTACCTACATTGCGACAAATCCAGTGCCATTAAACGCTACACAAGTTGGATCTCTAAATCCATTTTTCGGAGCTATGAATAGTATGTTGGCTTCTGTTGGACAAGCGGCTCGTTTTCAAACGCTAACGGCCAGTTCAACAAACCCACTTTTAATAGCAGACGAAATGTTGACTTACGACGCAACGGCATTATTTACAGCTGCATTTCAAGGAGCACCATTCAATTATCCACTTTCAACAGCTTCTTTTTTAGGTGCTTTGTATGGAAAAGCACGCCATGCTAGTAATGCATCTGCCACTAGAGACTATATATTGTTAACCTCTGGCGCAACAATTGGTACAACTAAACCAGGGTATCCTGCAAATAACAATACGATTGGAGTAACTTATCCAATGGAGGACAAAGCTACATTAACTTATAGCGAAGTGGCATTAGTAAAAACAGCTACTGATGCATACAATGCTAAAATTAAAGCTGTTGCAGCGGCTAAAGGGCTTGCATTTGTTGATACAAACGCTTTGATGACCCAAATTGCAAACGGAGGTGTTTCAGCAAATGGATATACGGTTACTAGTGCTTTTATTACAGGAGGAGGATTTTCGACAGACGGTGTTCATCCATCGCCAAGAGGATATGCTTTAATCGCAAATAAATTTATCGAAGCTATAAATCTAACATACGGTTCAAATCTAAAAGGGGTAAGTTTAGCCGATTATAGAATTTTATTTCCAAAGTCTCTTTAAAAATTAAAAAAATAAATTAAAAAACCATCACATCTAATGTGGTGGTTTTTTGGTTTTTAGTCCTTTTTTAGGGTTTATTTCTATTCTTTGAGAAGAACTTAAAATAAGCTCTGTTTTTTTATAAAAAAAGTATTGATTTTTATGTTTTAAAAAATTATCTTTGCCACCTGAAAAACAAACCTACTCGATTAGTGTCGATTAGTTGTTATTCATAAACCTGAATAGCTATTTAATAAATACATAAGCAATGTCAAAAGTAATAGGAAAAGTTGCCCAAATCATCGGACCAGTTGTCGATGTAGTTTTCAACGGAAAAGATGTTGAACTTCCAAAAATTTATGATTCATTAGAAATCACAAAAAAAGATGGAACTATATTAGTTCTTGAAGTACAATCTCACATTGGTGAAAACACCGTTCGTACCATTTCGATGGATTCAACAGACGGTTTGAGCAGAGGTTATGAAGTAGTTGGAACAGGAGCTCCAATTCAAATGCCAATCGGGGCAGATGTTTACGGACGTTTGTTCAATGTAATCGGAGATGCAATTGACGGTTTAGGAAATTTACCAAAAAAAGGTGCTGATGGAATGCCAATTCACAAAGCAGCTCCAAAATTCGAAGATTTATCAACTTCATCAGAAGTTTTATTCACAGGTATTAAAGTAATCGATTTGATTGAGCCTTATGCAAAAGGAGGAAAAATTGGATTGTTCGGTGGTGCTGGTGTTGGTAAAACAGTATTGATTCAAGAGTTGATTAACAATATTGCAAAAGGTCACGGTGGACTTTCAGTATTCGCAGGAGTAGGAGAAAGAACACGTGAAGGAAATGACTTACTTCGTGAGATGTTAGAGTCAGGAATTATAAAATACGGTGAGGAATTCATGCACTCTATGGAAAATGGAGGATGGGATTTGTCTAAAGTAGATATGCCAGGAATGAGAGAGTCTAAAGCTACTTTCGTTTTCGGACAAATGAACGAACCTCCTGGAGCTCGTGCTCGTGTGGCACTTTCAGGATTGTCTATCGCAGAATATTTCCGTGATGGAGCAGGTTCAGACCAAGGAAAAGACGTTCTTTTCTTCGTTGATAATATCTTCCGTTTTACACAAGCAGGTTCTGAGGTATCGGCACTTTTGGGTCGTATGCCATCTGCGGTAGGGTATCAACCAACATTGGCAACTGAGATGGGAGCCATGCAAGAGCGTATTACTTCTACAAACAAAGGATCTATTACATCTGTACAAGCGGTTTACGTTCCTGCGGATGACTTAACTGACCCGGCGCCAGCAACAACATTTGCTCACCTTGATGCAACAACTGTATTGTCTCGTAAAATTGCTGAGTTAGGTATTTATCCAGCGGTAGATCCATTGGATTCTACTTCTAGAATATTAGCCCCACACATTATTGGTGATGAGCATTATAACTGTGCACAAAGAGTAAAAGAAATTCTTCAAAAATACAAACAATTGCAAGATATTATCGCAATTTTGGGTATGGAAGAACTTTCTGAAGACGATAAATTGGCAGTATCAAGAGCTAGACGTGTACAACGTTTCTTGTCTCAACCTTTCCACGTAGCCGAGCAATTTACAGGTATTCCTGGAGTTTTGGTTGATATTAAAGATACCATCAAAGGATTCAACATGATTATTGATGGAGAATTAGACCACTTGCCAGAAGCAGCTTTCAACCTTAAAGGAACCATTGAAGACGCTATCGAAGCAGGAGAAAAAATGTTGGCAGAAGCGTAATTGGTTGTTAGTTGTTAGTTGATAGTCGTTAGAAAACAACCATCAACCATCAACCATCAACTATTAACTAAAAAATTATGATTTTAGAAATAGTATCACCAGAAGCAAAATTATTTTCAGGAGAAGTTACTTCGGTAACCTTACCTGGAGTTGATGGTAGCTTTCAAATTTTGGATAATCACGCTTCGATTGTTTCTATTTTAGGAAAAGGACTAGTGAAAATTGCAGCACCAAGTTTTAATTTTTCTGAGGAAGTAGAGGCTAAGTTTACGAAAGTAAATCCACAAACTTATACTTTGGCTATTGCTTCGGGAACAATCGAAATGAAAGACAATAAAGTAATTGTTTTAGCTGATTAAGACAATTTCAAGGCAAAGAATTAAAAGTCATACAGCAATGTGTGACTTTTTTTATGTCAAAAAATCCGTGTTTATCCGTGTTTATCCGTGTTTTTGCTTTGGCAAATCTGTTTCATCTGCGTTCCATTTTTTCCTAACTTTACCCTTATGAAGTTTCCAAAAAATCTCGAAACAAAACTTGAAATCCGCAAGCGAAACAATGCTTTGCGAAAATTGGCTGCGCCCAATAATTTAATCGATTTTTCCTCCAATGATTACATCGGGTTTTCAAAAAACAAAGCCATTTTCGAGGAAATTCACCAGTATTTATTGGATAAAGATTGTCTCCAAAATGGGGCAACCGGTTCTCGATTAATATCAGGAAACCACAAAATGTATCAAGAAGCGGAAAATTATATTGCCCAATTTCATCAGTCGGAATCGGCTTTGATTTTCAATTCGGGTTACGATGCTAATGTGGGTTTTTTTAGTTCCGTTCCTCAAAAAGGCGATTTGATTTTGTATGACGAATTGTGTCATGCTTCCATTCGGGATGGGATTATAATGTCGAATGCTAATTCCTATAAATTCAAACACAATGATTTTGAGGATTTGGAACGTTTGCTTCTGAAATTTCTCCCAACACCCAACACCCAGCACCCAACACCCATATACATTGTAACCGAAACTGTCTTTTCTATGGATGGCGATTGTCCGAATATGGAAGAGTTGGTAGCTGTTTCTGAAAAATACGGCTGTTATTTAGTGGTTGACGAAGCACACGCTTTGGGAGTTTTTGGAGAAAATGGTGAAGGACTAGTTCAAATGCTGGATTTGCAAAATAAAGTTTTTGCCCGAATAATGACTTTCGGAAAAGGATTGGGTTGTCACGGTGCTGCCATTGTGGGAAGTCAGGAATTGTGTGATTATCTAGTCAACTTTGCACGAAGTTTTATTTACACCACGGGACTTTCTCCGCATTCGGTTGCCACAATTTTAGTGGCTTATCAAAATTTACAATCCGAAAAAGAAACCATCGAAAAACTTCGAGAAAACATCGTTCATTTCAATCAAGAAAAAAACCTATTAGGATTGAAACCGATGTTTGTTAGAAGTAAATCAGCCATTCAAAGTGCCATTATTCCTGGAAACGAAAACGTAAAATCGATAGCCCGTCAACTTCAGGAAAAAGGATTTGACGTGAAAGCCATTTTGTCGCCAACGGTTCCGGTAGGACAGGAACGATTACGGTTTTGTTTGCATAGTTTCAATTCGAAAGAAGAAATCTCTGGAGTCTTAAGTTTGTTGAGTACTTTTGTTTTTTAAAATTTATGGAAGATATTTTTGAATTAATAGGGACATATCAATATTCATCAGAAGCAATAATTTATAAAGGAAAATTAGAGTCGGAAGGCATTGCCGTTTTTATGCGGGATAATTATACTGTCGATTCCAATCCATTATACAGTAATGCCGTTGGTGGAGTAAAACTTTTTGTTAACCAAAAGGATTATCCGAAAGCGAAAGACATTATTTCTCAAGTGAGCCAATATTCATTAGATGATGATCATAAATTACTGAAATGTCCAAATTGTGGGGCAGAGCAAATAGATATGGTCACTTCCGTAAAAGATTTGAAATCGCTTATCATTTACATTTTTTCATTGCTTTTAGGAACATTGCCTTTTTATTCCAAGCATAAATACAAATGCAATAAGTGTAATTTTGAATTCAATTAAATGAAAATATTTGTTACAGGAATCTCTACTGATGTTGGCAAAACCATTGCCTCATCCATCATTGTCGAAGCACTCCAAGCCGATTATTGGAAACCCATTCAAGCTGGTGATTTGGACAATTCTGACAGTCATAAAATCAAAAGCTATATTTCAAATACGGAGTCAAAATTCCATACTAATGCTTATGCGCTCAACACGCCAGCCAGTCCACATTTGGCAGCTGAATTAGACGGAATTACGATCGATTTAAAAAATAGTAAAGAACCTGAAACCAAAAATCATTTGGTTATAGAAGGAGCTGGCGGTGTTTTCGTTCCATTAAACGACAATGATTGCGTTATCGATTTAATCCAAAAAGATTATAAAGTTATTGTTGTTTCTCGCCATTATTTGGGAAGTATCAATCATACTTTATTGACGATTGAGGCTTTAAAAAACAGACAACTAAACATCGATGGAATCATTTTCAGTGGTGATGAAAATAAATCTTCCGAATCGATAATTTTGAATAAAACTGGAGTGAAATGTATTGGAAGAATAGAACAAGAACCTTATTTTGATAAAAATGTCATCAAAGAATACGCCGATTTGTTTCGAGAGAATTTATTAAATCTTTAAAATTTCTTTGTATATCTCTGTGTTTTCTTCGTGTATCTTTGTGAAATAAATTTTTCGAAATGAACTTAACCGAAAGAGACCAAAACAATATTTGGCATCCTTATACCCAGCATAAAACCGCAGCGCTTCCCATAGCGATAAAAAAAGGAAAAGGCGCACTACTTTGGGATGAAAACAATAAAGAATATATCGACGCCATTGCTTCTTGGTGGGTAAACCCTTACGGACATTCCAATACATTTATTGCCGAAGCAATTTACAAGCAATTGACCACTTTAGAGCACGTTCTTTTTGGCGGATTCACTCATGAACCAGCGATAGTTTTGGCTGAAAAATTGTTGAAAATTTTGCCGAAAAACCAACAAAAAGTCTTTTTCTCCGACAATGGTTCGACTTCGGTGGAAGTTGCGATTAAAGTAGCTTTGCAATATTTTTTCAATAAAGGAACAAAGAAAACCACGATTATAGCTTTCGAAAATGCCTTCCACGGCGATACTTTTGCGGCGATGGCTGCGAGTGGAATTTCCTTTTATACCCGAGCTTTTCAAGGAATGTTTATTGATGTGGTGCGAATTCCTGTGCCAACTAAAGGTCAGGAACAAGAAAGTTTTGATGCCTTGAGAAATGTTATTAAAAAACATAATTGCGCGGGATTTATTTTCGAACCCTTGGTGCAAGGAGCAGCTGGAATGGTAATGTATGAGCCAGAATCATTGAACGAACTAATACGAATTTGTAAGAAAAACAAAGTCCTCACGATTGCCGACGAAGTAATGACGGGTTTTGGAAAAACAGGAAAAACGTTTGCTTGTGATTATCTAACCGAAACGCCCGATATGATGTGTTTGTCCAAAGCATTGACTGGCGGAACGATTCCGATGGCGATTACGACTTTTACGCAGGATATTTTTGAAGCTTTTTATGATGAAGATATCAATAAAGCGTTATTTCACGGACATACTTTTACTGCCAATCCAACGGGTTGTGCGGCAGCTTTGGCAAGTTTAGAATTGTTGCAAACTCAAGAAATGCAGGATAATATTGCCCGAGTAAATCAAAGACATTTGGAGTTTCAAAAACAGATTGAAACGTATCCAAAAGTGGCTACAACCCGAGTGTTGGGAACTATTTTTGCCTTGGAAATCAAAACCGAAAGCGACGCTAGTTATTACGGAAGCTTACGAAATAAACTCTACGATTTCTTTATTGAAAATGGAGTGATTTTGCGCCCTGTTGGGAATATAGTTTACATTTTGCCACCTTATATCATTACTGATGAACAATTGCAAAAAGTGTACGAAGTGGTCGAAAAAGTATTGAAAATAGTTTAGAAATTATTTCTATAACCAATTAATATGATAGTCTTTGATCATGAATGAATACCGAATTGCATATAGTTTGCTTTAATAGACTAAATGCAATTCAGTATTCTCATAAATATTTTTATTTTCCTTTTACAGTTGCTTCCACATTTCTTTCGATAGTGTGTCCAGGACGAGACCATTTTGGTTTTTCGCCAAGAGGAGCAAATTTAGAATCGGCCGCTTCAACAGAAACTCTTTTATAGGTTTTTGCAAAAGGTTGTTGGTTTTTCAATCCCAATAATTCAAACATTTTCATGTCTTCGTTTAAGTCATTATTAGGAGTAGTAAGTAATTTATCACCTGAAAAAATAGAATTGGCACCAGCAAAAAAGCACAAAGCCTGACCTTCACGATTCCAATTTATTCTTCCCGCAGAAAGGCGCACCTGAGTGGCTGGCATTACTATTCTTGTTGTAGCAATCATTCGAATCATATCCCAGATTTCGACAGATTGTTCTGCTTCAAGTGGTGTTCCTGCAACTGGAACTAGTGCATTTATTGGCACCGATTCTGGCATTGGATCCAAGGTAGAGAGAGCTTTAAGCATTCCTGCTCGGTCTTCGATGCTTTCACCCATTCCGATAATTCCTCCACTACAAACTGTAATATTGGTTTTACGAACATTTTCGATGGTTTGCAAACGGTCTTCAAATCCACGGGTTGAAATGACTTCTTTATAATATTCTTCAGAAGTGTCGATATTGTGGTTGTAGGCATATAAACCCGCTTCGGCCAATCGTTGTGCTTGGTTTTCGGTAATCATTCCTAGCGTACAGCACACTTCCATATCCATTTTGTTGATGGTACGAACCATTTCTAAAACTTGGTCAAATTCAGGGCCGTCTTTTACATTTCTCCAAGCAGCACCCATACAAACTCTTGATGAACCTCCTTCTTTTGCTTTGACAGCTTGTACTTTTACATCTTCAACAGTCATAAAAGGATTGGTTTCAATATTGGTGTGGTAGCGTTTGGCTTGTGGACAATACCCACAATCTTCCGAGCAACCTCCAGTTTTTAGTGATATTAAAGTAGATATTTGAACTACGTTTGGATCGTGGTGTTCTCTGTGAATGGTGGCTGCTTCATAAAGCAATTCCATTAGGGGCTTATTATATATGGCAATAATTTCTTCTTTTGTCCAGTCGTGTCTTGTAATACTCATCGATCTTATTTTTTAGTGTGTCAAAAGTAGTTAAATTGTTCCAATCAAACAATGATGTAGTATTGAAAAGTATTGGACTTTAATTGTGGGGATTGTCTTCTTATTGCAGTTTTTCAACAATAGCAAGGCAAATAAATTAGGTAGAGTTTTATTCGAAGAAAAATAAAATTTAGTAGAGTTTAAAGATTTTCTATATAAGTTAAAGCTGCATTTTTGTCTTTCTCTAATTGTTCTTTTAGTAAAGCTACCGACTCGAATTTATGTTCGGATCGAAGATATTTCAGGATAGAAACTCTTATTTCTTGATGGTATAAATCAGCATCAAAGTCAAAAAAGTGGATTTCAATAGCAAGCTGTTTTCCTTCAACAGTTGGATTAAATCCAATATTCATTATTCCGAAGACAGTTTTTTGGTTGATGATGCTTTGTACAACATAAACGCCTTTTTTGGGAATGAGTTTGTAATTTTCTTTAATTTGGAGGTTTGCCGTGGGAAATCCTATGGTTCTTCCTAGTTGTTTTCCTTTAGCAACTGTTCCAGTAAGGAAATATTCATAACCCAAAAACTCATTGGCCAAAGCCATATTTCCTTCGGTTAAGGCATTTCTGATTTTGGTCGAACTTATCGAAACGTCCTGTATTTCTTGAACCGAAATTTGTTCTACTTCAAAATTATATTTTTCACCAAAAGCGATTAAATCGTCAATATTGGCTGTTCGGTTTCTTCCAAATCGATGGTCGTGACCAATTATTATTTTTTGAATTTGGAATCGATTAACCAATACATTTTTGACAAAATCTTCGGCAGATAATTGAGAAAAGGTTTCGTCAAAAGGATGGATAACTAGGTTTTGAATGCCTATTTTTTCTAATAAATCTATTTTTTCGTCGATGGTGTTGAGTAATTCCACATCCGATTGTCCTTGCAATACCATTCTTGGATGCGGAAAAAAGGTAAGTACCAGGTTTTCGTACTTGCCATTCTCAGTGTTTTGAGTTAGTTTTTCTAATATTTTTCGATGACCAATATGCACGCCATCAAAAGTGCCCAAAGTGAGAACGGTTTTTTTAGCGCAATTGAAATCATTTATAGAATTGAAAACGGTCAAAGCAATTTGTTTTTAGAATGCTGCAAATTTATGCTAATAAAACAGATAAAAAAAAGAGGATTGATAGATAAATCAACCCTCTTAATTGGTTTGTGTTATGAAATTAGTCTTTGATGAACTGCAATGTTTTTGCTTGGTCGTCTTTGGTAACTGTTATAAAATATATCCCTTTGCTATAAGATGAAGTGTTTAGTGTTAAATCGTCTGCTTTTGAAACTGCTTTTCGGCTAATGATTTGACCTAAGCTATTGCTAATAGTTAAACTTGTTGGCAAACCAAAATTACTTGGAACACTCACATTTAAAATCCCTTTTGTAGGGTTTGGATACAGATATATTTCATTTAATGCCTCGAATGTATCAGTTCCTAAGGTGTTGTTTGTAATTGTTATGCTTTCGCTTGATGAAAATGAAGATCCAGATTTAACGGTAATAGCGCCATTGTTAGTCTTAATATCATAATAGCCATTTCCATCGGTTCCGCAACAAATTCCATCACTTTGAGAGTCATTTATTGTAAAAGTATAACATTGGTTAGAAGGCAATGTCCAATTTTCGGTTATTAAAGAGGGTAAAGGTAAAGAAGGCTTATCTTCATACGGACCACCACTATATAAAGTGGTACCAGAACTATTTTTTAAACTCCAAGTAGTTTCGCTTCCCCATAAATCTTGTTGTAATCTAAAGACATAATTAGTATAATTATAGTTAGTGGGTACGTTGTTAAAATAATTCTTGCTGGCAGTATTATTAGTAGTTCTTTGGTCTGTTCCTCCGTTGGATGTTGCTATGCTAACATTTAAAGTGCCATTAAAATTAGTGTTAGGAAGTGTTATGTCGGCAAATTGGTTTTGTGTTAATGAACCGCTCCAAGTATAGGTTTGGTTGGAGCCTCCGTTTATGTTGTAATTTAAAGTTACAGAAGTTAAAGTAGAGGTTCCTCTATTATAAATAGACACTTGTTTGTTTGTTGGTGCTGGTGGAGTAGCGCAACCATAATCAATATTGCTATTGAAGCTCAGTATTTTAACTTCGGCATCAGTGGCAAACAATGACATTGCATCATCCTTTGTTGATGTTTTTAAAGTGCTTCTTCTGGCGGCATTATTCATGATAACCGCTATTCGATCTTTTTGATTTTGAGTAAATATGTTCATACAATCATCGTTTGTATAGTCCATATAATTCTCTACCATATCATTTCCTGGATTTGCAGGACAAGAATCATAGATATTACAGTCATAATTTTCCCATCCTGCTTGTGGAGTATCTGCACAATAATCGGAGGCATTGCAGTCTTTGGTATTACTATCACGACTACCTCCGTCTCCCCATATGTGTAATAGTCCAAGCCAATGCCCCACTTCATGCGACATAGTTCTCCCTTTGTTATATAAAGAAGTAACTAATAGAAAGGAACTGCCGTAGTCTTTGCTTCCAAAAACATCGTAACTGGAAACAACTCCGTCAGTGTTAGCGCTTCCGCCAGAAGAGTTAAGTCCAGCTAATCCAGAGCCATCAGGGAATTGTGCATAACCCAAAACGGTATTGTCAGTAAATTTAAGACTCCACATGTTTAAATACATTGTTGGGTCCCAAATAGTGGCAGGCTTTAGGATATTTTCAATGTCGGTATCAGACCATGAAGACTGCAAAAAACTTACTCGGTCAATTCCATTTGTCGGATTTCCACTGGGATCTTGCTGAGCAAGAACAAACTCGATTTCAACATCTGCTCCTACGGGATTTGTGTTGTAGCCCGGAGTGCCAAGCATTCTTCTAAAATCCTGATTAAGTACAGTTATCTGAGATTGAACTTGTGCATCGGTAATATTAGGAGCTATTCCAACGATTTGACCGTTGTGTACTACGTGAACTACCACTGGAATTGTAATTATTGTTGCTGCTGTTTTAGAATTGGCTTTTGTGGCTTTGTATTTAGAAACCAAAGGTGCCAACCATGTTTCGAATTGAGCATTGGACATTCTCTTGGGATTTTTTTCTTGAAGAAATTGCTCATACTCTGTTGAAACGCATCTAATCTTATCGCTATTTGGATTTTTTGATGATTTAAGCGTTTGTCCAAAAATTTTTTTGGTTGTTGTATTTTTGTCTTGACTGTAAATGTTGCCAAGAGTTAGCATACAAAAAAATATAAAAATGAACTTGATAGATAGAGGGGTTGTTGTTTTCATTATCTTAAAAAATTTTGTCAAAGTTAATGATTTTACCAAATCGCAATTATAAATTGACAAAAATTAGGCAAACTCTGCTTTTTTGGAGGTTAAATTTCCAAAAATCAGAATTGTTTATCATTTTCCGTTAAAAGTGGTCATTGTGTTTTCAATGCCTGCGGTTCCAAATGATTTTATAATTTCTGAAGCTAATTCTAATCGCTCTGGTAGTGCTGCTTTTTCAGTGTCGTCCCATTCTCCTAGGACATAATCTACTTGTTTTCCTTTTTTGAATTCGTCGCTTATTCCAAAACGAAAACGGGTGTATTCTTGTGTATTCAGAACAAGATTGATGTTTTTGAGTCCGTTGTGTCCGCCATCGCTGCCTTTTTTTCGAATGCGAATAGTTCCGAAAGATAGATTCAAATCATCGGTAATGACCATAATGTTTTCTAGTGGAATATTTTCTTTATCCATCCAATATTGAACGGCTTTTCCGCTCAAATTCATATAAGTATTGGGTTTCAAGAGCAAAAAAGTACGTCCTTTGAATTTGTATTCGGCCAATGCTCCTAGTTTCACTGTTTCGAAGCTGATTCCTTCTTTTTTGGCTAAAAAATCAACCACTTTAAAACCAATATTGTGTCTTGTGTTGACGTACTCGGCTCCAATATTACCTAATCCGACGATTAAAAATTTCTTACTCACGTTTTGTAAATTGTTTTTTTGGTGTTCGTGAACCTCTAGTTTCCTATAATCTGTATTTTCAACTGTTTTTGTTTTTGAAAACAGTGTATTTAACCATTTTATCATGGTGTAAAAGTAATAAAACTCAGTTAGACTGTGAATAGAAAGGAAAACAAAAAAGCACCAATCTTTCGATTGATGCTTTCTTGAATTATTGAAAAAAGTATTATTTTTTCTTTCCTTTTGCAGGAGCTTTTGCTGCTTTTGCTGCTTCTTGAGCTGCTTTCATAGCCGCACGAGAAATCTTCACTTGACATATCACTGTATTGTCTGGGTGCATGATTTTGAAATTTGGCGTTGGTACTTTAGTAACATATAATTTGTTACCCATTTCAAGTGGTGTGATGTCGGCTTCAACAAAATCTGGAAGATTTTTTGGTAAAGCTTTTACTTTCAATTTACGGTTGTTCATACGCAAATCTCCACCAGCCATAACTCCTTTTGAGTTACCAACGATTTTTACAGGAACTTCCATAGTGATTTCTTTGTCATCTTGAATTTGAAAGAAGTCAATGTGTAAGATTTTGTCCGACACTGGGTGTACCTGAATGTCTTGAAGAATAGCATTGAATGATTTGTCCCCAAGTTCAATCACAACTGTGTGTGCGTTTGGAGTGTAAACCAAAGTTTTGAATGCTCTTTCGTCTGCTGAGAAATGAACTGCTTGATTTCCTCCGTATAACACGCAAGGAACCGCTCCAGCATTACGTAAGGCTTTAGTAGCAACTTTGCCCACGCTTTCTCTTTCTGATCCTTTAATTGTAATCGATTTCATTGTAAAAAATTTATATAGTTAATTATTAAACTCTTGTTTTTAAGTGATTAGTAACTAGTGCTTAGTTATTAGCTAGTCATTTAGAACTAATCATTTTCTTCTTTTTTGATTGTTTCTTTTAGTAATTAGGTACTTAGCTATTCACTAATTACTAAGGACTAATCACTAGTCTTACATCAAAAACTTTCCACTAATAGAATTGTTGTGGTGTACCATGTACATTACTTCTGCAAAAAGTGTGGCACAACTCACCACTTTTATTTTTTTGGATTCTTTCTTTAACGGAATAGAATCAGTAACAATTAATTCGACTAACTTCGAATTTTCTATTTTTTCGTATGCATCTCCCGACAAAATAGGGTGAGTACAAATGGCTCTAACGCTTAATGCTCCTTTTTCGATCATTAAATCTGCGGCTTTCGCCAATGTGCCTCCAGTATCGATCATGTCATCTACCAAAATTACATTTTTGCCTTTTACTTCACCAATCAGCTCCATAGTGTCAATCACATTGGCTACTTTTCGTTGTTTGTAGCAAATTACCACATCCGATTCTAAAAACTTAGAATAAGCATAAGCTCTTTTGGAGCCACCCATATCCGGTGAAGCTATAGTTAGGTTTTCTAAACCTAAACTTTCTACATAGGGTAAAAATATAGTTGAAGCAAAAAGGTGATCTACTGGTTTTTCAAAGAATCCTTGAATTTGGTCTGCATGCAAATCCATTGTCATAATTCTTGTTGCGCCAGCAGTTTCTAATAATTTAGCCACTAATTTTGCTCCAATCGGAACCCTTGGTTTGTCTTTTCTATCTTGTCTTGCCCAACCAAAATAAGGCATAACTGCTGTAATGTGTCTAGCCGAAGCTCGTTTGGCAGCATCAATCATTAGTAACAATTCCATCAAATTATCCGCAGTTGGAAATGTTGAACAAACAATAAATACTCGCAAACCTCTTATGGATTCTTCATAAGATGGTTGAAATTCACCATCGCTATAGGTTGACATTGTCATTTTACCCAAAGGAATTCCGTATTCCTTGGCTATCTTCTCTGCAAGGTATTCACTTTGTGAACACGCAAAAATTTTAGCTTCTGGATCTGTATGTGACATTTGTTTGTTGTTTTTTTATTCCGTTACATTCTATTTAATTTGGCTTTATCATTTGATTAAATCCAGAAAAATATAAATGCCTCGGATGTAGTTAGTTAGTTGTTTTTCGTTTTACCGAGGTGCAAATTTAGGAATAAAATCGAACTCTGAAAGGAAAAATTCGAGTATTTTGTTAGAATCTTTCATTTTATTTTTTACATTTGCACCGTGTTAAAGAAAAGCGAGTTGTTTTTATAACAGTTATCTCTTTTTAATGCGTTGAAATAACTGTTGTTATTTCTGTCTGCTGAAGCCCGGATGGCGGAATTGGTAGACGCGCTGGTCTCAAACACCTGTGGGAAACCGTGCCGGTTCGACTCCGGCTCC
>ERZ1034365.162-NODE-162-length-37368-cov-5.014722_pt1 | contig 37368 bp, 54 predicted proteins | sample MGYA00520615_ERZ1034365 | MGnify/ENA primary metagenome ERZ1034365 (study PRJEB33736, sample SAMEA104284505) | Azolla filiculoides | biome: Urban; feature: Water surface; material: Ditch water | place: Netherlands | collected 2015-10-28 | depth 0-0.1 m ...
CTAGACCATGCTCGGACGCTTATACCTAACGAGGAAGAACTAGAGCATATTTTTAACGTCATGGCCTATAAGGTGCAGCACCCTGAGATTAAGATAAACCATGCCGTGTTACATGGTGGCGATGAGGGTAGCGGTAAAGATACTTTTTGGGCACCGTTCCTATGGGCTGTCTGTGGCAATAACTTGCGTAATCGTGGCATTATGGATAACAACAGCGTAAACAGCCAATGGGGCTATCAGCTAGAGAGTGAGATTTTAATTATCAATGAGTTGAAAGAGCCTGACGCGTCAGCTAGGCGTCAGCTTGCTAACCAGTTGAAACCTATCATAGCCGCACCGCCTGAGATGCTACCTATCAACCGCAAGGGCTTGCACCCTTACATGATGTTAAACCGTGTTTTCGTGTTGGCATTTTCCAATGACCCCGTGCCTATCAGCCTCGCCTCGCAAGATAGGCGCTGGTTTTGCGTGTGGTCTAACGCGCCACGTATGCAACCCGATGAGGCCGCTAAGCTATGGCGCTGGTATAAGGCTGGGGGCTTTAGTGCTATTGCTTCGTGGCTTGTGTCTCGTGATGTTAGCAAGTTTAACCCTAGTGCCGCCCCTATGTGGACTGAGTTCAAGGCCAATCTAGTTGAGCATGGTATGAGCATGGCGGAAAGTTTCTTGGTAGAGCAAATGCGCAACCGTGTGGGCGAATTTACGCGTGGCGTTATTGGTAGCCCGTTCCACTCTATCTGTGATAGGTTAGCGGGTGCCGCCCCTAGCGGTGTTAAAGTGCCACAGGCCGCGTTATTGCACGCGCTAAAAGAGGCGGGATGGGTTGATTGCGGGCGCTTAAAATCGCGAGAGTATGACAGCAAAAAACATATATATTGCGCCCCCGATTTAGCAGACATGCCTAAGTCTGAATTAAGGCGGGCGGTAGAGGTAAACGAGCCGCCAAAGATGGTTGTTGTTAAATAGATAAAGGGCCGAAAGGCCCTTTTCTTTTATATGTCTAGGATGATTGCTATCAAGGCCGCAATTATGGCCGCAAAGAATAACAGCATAATTAAGCCCTTAGATGGTTATCAGATAGCCAGCGCGATACATAGCTTTTTATAAGCCCTTGTTCCGCTACTTGGTTGAGTATAGCCGTGCCAAATACCTTTGGCCTGTCTTTTGTGTTGCGCTTAACCTTATAGGCCTTTTTAGGGTCTAGCCCTTTGAACGCGCAGGCGTCCGTATAGCTGTCAAACATAACATGCGTATTGCTGTCAGTATCAAGTATTTTATACATAGTTAATCCCTCTATAGATAATGTTTGTTTATTAGTTGCGCTTCATGTTGCGCGTTTTTACACATAAGCTCAAATTTAGCCGTTGCCGCCTCTAAGGTTTTAAACATACCATTACTGCAAAACGGGCTTTTAGTTGTCTCATGCACGCCATAACTCACGCCGTTAGCGTAAGGTTTTAACAAGCGTATTAAATTAACGTGAGAACCGTCGCTAAAATTTGCATAGGCATATAACGGGCTTTTAAAAAATCTATTTGGCAAGGTTTGATAGGCCATGTTTAATCCTCTTTTATTTCAATAGCGTTAATAGGCTCAAAGTCTGCCGCGTCCACTGTATGCCAGTCTAGATCACTACAATTTACAAAGGCCAGCTCTAACGCTTCGGCCTCTGATGATGCCTCTACCTCTGTTTGTTCGTAAACTGTCTGCCTAGTTGTAACTAAAAATAAAGCCATGATTAATACCCCTCTTGTTTTAATATGAATTGTTTGAAATTAGCGGTTGTAGATGCGACAGGGTGCGAGCTAATAAAATGCACGTCGCGCCGTGCGTTACATTTCCGCTTTTTATATTTAACTTCTAGCACTGTATAAAGTTTAGGTATATTCACGCTATAAACTCCTAAGATAATTAATAAATTCCGCCTTAGCCGCGCGGGTTGAGTAAAAATAGAATTGCCTTGTTACTAGATAGCCGTTATGCACCGCGCTAAGTTCTAACGCGCCATTGTGTTTGTTCTTTGTTATTGTGATGTCCATGTTTAGCCCCTTGTTGCCAAATAGTTGCACCTAGCGAGTGCGATGTCATACTGGCCATAAGTGCTATCGCTTTCGCTGTGTGTTAGCTTTTCACGCATTACGGTGTAGGCGCGTTGCCCTTTGAAAGTATCGCGCAAAATCCACGTCTTGCCGTTTTGGTAGAGAATGTCCGCCTCTTTTAACATGATCGTGCCCCTTTAAGCCATTAGCTCGCTGGCTAAGTCATACGCCACTAACTCAGCGGCAAACCAAACCATTAGATTTTGAAATGATGTAGCACTGTCGAAGCTGTCTATAATTATTTGCGGCATGTCGCCCACGTTTGCAATGTGTTCGCCAACGATCGCATGAATATCATCGGCAAAGCGGTTATATAGCTCTGCAGTTTCAGAATAATAAATCATTCCGCCAGGCGCGCATGAAGCGCAACCATGTTCTGCAATGTCTTTTAGTTCTTCAATTTCATATTTTGATTGTAGCCATTCAGTAAAGGTTAAATTTTCCATGTTATTCACTCCTATAATGTTGCGATAAAGATTAAAGATAAAAGAATTACAGCAAATGCCACAGCGCCCACAATATCCCAAGCGGTTAGCTTTTCGGCTGTTGGTTTAGCGTTTTTATAATCTTGCATAATCATAATTAAGCCCTTTTTAAGTGATGACCCACAATCTGCGAGCCGTTAAGTAAGAGTGTAAAGAATTCTTTTACACTTTGCAAGCGTTTTGTGCGAAATAGTTAAAAATAGTTATTTGTGGACAATGTGGACTAAAGTGTGGACAACGAATTTAGGTGTGATTGTCCACGCATGAGGCGTTGAGGCGCTTAGCTTTGAGCTGTTTGTGGATAATGTGGACAATCTTTTACTGTTACCTTTAAATTATATATCTATATGAGAATGATTATCATGTAGCGATGTAGGCGCAACAGCCAGCGACTAAAAAGGCATGGTCCACATTGTCCACATGACCCACAAAATCCGCCCCGTGTATTTTGCAAACTGCAGTTTGTGGACAATGTGGACAACCTAAAAACAAATGGTCCACATTGTCCACAAACATAAACGCCCTAGCAAAATGCACCAACCCAAACAGAGTTGTCCACATTGTCCACACTGTCCACACTAGCCCGCAAGCTGTAAGACATTTATTTACAGCCTGTTAGCTGGCAGCAGGTTTCTGTTTGCATTTTGATGGGGGGGGTAGGGCCTTGGGGGAAGGGCCTTCGTGGACGATGGTGTCAGAAGAAATTTTTATTTTTTAATATAATTAGCGCCCAGCATATAACGTGACGCGTTAATCATGAATATCTGTATATACAATGTATATACAAAAGCTGAAAATGTGTACACGTACACCTTGATGTGTACACTCAATCGACTTAAGGAGAATTACCATGTGGACAACACCAGCAGCTACAGAAATGCGTTTCGGTTTTGAAGTGACAATGTACGTGATGAACAAGTAGTAACATAATTGTTACCAAGGGGGCTTCGGCCCCTTTTGCTATTGACACCACGCATGTAAACCAATACCATGCGCTAATGACATTCCTATCGATACCTTTTACGCCACGCGAGGTAAAAGCCACCGAATCGCGTTTACAGGCGATATACGACGCAGCCAAGCTGGGGCTAAAGAACGACTCATTGGCCTTAGCTGCAGGCATGTTGCCATCCGAGTACCGGCAGTTGTGCCAGCTAGACCCCGTGGCGGAGATGGCGGCGCAAAAAGGTAAAGCAGACGGTGAGCTAGAGATGGCCCAGGTGCTGATCAAGTCAGCCAAGGACGGTGACGCTAAGTCGGCACTGGCCGTGCTACAGCATGCACACGCATGGACGGCGAAGACCGAGATCAGTGTGGATGTGTACCAAAAGATAAGTATTACTCAGGCATTAGCCGAGGCTCAATCGCGTATCATTGAAGGCACCGTCGTAGACAACCAATAATGCAACTACCTATATATAGTTCGGACGAAGAACAACTCCTCATGTCAAGGCTGTGGGATCCGCGTGTTGCGGACGACCCTGAAGCGTTCGTGCTGTTCGCGTTCCCGTGGGGCCAACCTAACACGCCATTGGCTAAGTTCAAAGGGCCGCGCACCTGGCAGCGCGAGGTGTTAAGAACAATAGCCAAGCACATCAAGGACAACCGAGGCGAGGTCGACATGTCGACACTGCGCGAGGCTGTCTCAAGTGGACGGGGTATCGGGAAGTCGGCGCTAGTCAGTTGGCTCATAATGTGGATGTTATCGACACGGATAGGCTCCAGTGTAGTGGTGTCAGCCAACAGTGAGTCGCAACTGCGGTCAGTCACCTGGGGTGAGTTGACTAAGTGGCAGGCCATGATAATAAACTCACACTGGTGGGAGATCTCGGCGACCAAGCTGGTGCCAGCGAAATGGGTGTGCGAGCTAGTGGAGCGTGACTTGAAAAAGGGTACGCGGTACTGGGCGGCAGAGGGTAAACTGTGGTCGGAAGAGAATCCTGACTCGTACGCCGGTGTCCACAACCACGACGGGATGATGTTGATATTTGACGAGGCAAGCGGTATACCTGACACGATATGGTCAGTGGGCGCGGGCTTCTTTACAGAGAACATATTAGATCGGTATTGGTTTGCGTTCAGCAACCCGCGTCGCAACCAAGGGTATTTCTTTGAGTGCTTTAACTCTAAACGGGACTTTTGGCATGGCAGACAAATTGACGCACGGCAGGTCGAGGATACGGATAAAGCGGTATATGAACAGATTATTGCCGAGTATGGCGAGGACTCTGCACAGGCGCGGGTCGAGGTATACGGTGAGTTTCCATCGGCAGGCGAAGACCAGTTTATCAGCCCGATGGTTGTTGAGGACGCTTTCAAACGTGAGAGATATAAGGATACGACTGCACCTATCGTTATCGGGGTTGATCCGGCACGTGGGGGCGCAGACAGCACGGTCATCGTCGTGCGTCAAGGGCGTGACATCGTTGCCATTAAGCGCTATCAAGGCGAGGACACAATGACTGTCGTTGGCCGAGTGATTGAGGCCATAGAAGAATACAAACCAGTGATGACCGTCATCGACGAGGGGGGCTTAGGGTACGGGATATTGGACAGGCTAACCGAGCAGCGGTACAAGGTGCGCGGGGTGAACTTCGGGTCACGGGCTAAGAACTCTATTATGTGGGGTAACAAGCGGGCCGAGATGTGGGGCGCGATGCGGGAGTGGTTACGCAGCGCCAGCATACCGGAGGATAGAAAGTTGAAGTCTGACTTGACAGGCCCGATGAAAAAGCCTAACAGCAGTGGGACGATATTCTTAGAAGGAAAAAAAGAGATGAAGGCCAGGGGCATGGCAAGCCCGGACGCAGCCGACGCGTTATGCGTGACGTTTGCGTTCCCAGTAGCCCATCGAGAATATAGGGTTGACAACGCGCCCCGTAAGTCGTATGCTAATGGTAGCGGAGCATCCAGCTCTTGGATGGGGAGTTAGCTATGCCATTAAAAAAATCATCTAGTAAAGAAGCCTTCCGTGCTAATGTTAAGGCTGAAATTGACGCTGGTAAGAAGCCAGCTCAAGCTGTCGCCATTGCGTACTCTGTTAAACGTGAATCAACTAAAAAAGGCAAAAAATGAAATTAAAACCTTTCGGTGAACGAATTGTAGTAAAGCAAAAAGAAGAAGAACTAACAACGGCCAGTGGCATTGTACTGGCCAAGCAAGCTGAGAAGAAGTTTGAAGGTGTGATTGTTGCAGCAGGCCAAGGCGCCATATTAGATAATGGCACGGTCAGAGCGATGACAGTTAAAGTAGGTGACACAATACTGTTCGGTGAGTATTCAGGACAGAAGTTTAAATACGAAGACGAAGACTATCTTCTTATGAACGAAAAAGACGTGATCGGAATATTAAATGAATGATGACATGACCACCGTTGGGGTTGTCGCTGAAGGTGCTAATAAGCCTAACGACAAAAAAGACATGCTTGCAACGATGCGAAGCCGCTTTACTATGGCGGTTTCTGCGTATTCAGAAAGCCGTGAAGACGAGCTAGATGACTTACGCTTTGAGGCAGGCTCACCGGACAACCAATGGCAATGGCCTGCGGACGTACTGGCTACCCGTGGTTCAGTTCAAGGTCAAACCATCAATGCAAGACCATGCTTAACAATCAATAAGTTACCGCAACATGTTCATCAAGTTACTAATGAACAACGCCAAAATCGCCCTTCGGTGAAGGTAATCCCTGTAGATGATAACGCTGACGTAGAAGTCGCGGAGATATTTGAGGGTGTGATAAGGCATATTGAGTATATTTCAGATGCAGATGTCGCATACGACACAGCATGTGAAAACCAAGTCACCTATGGTGAAGGCTACATCCGTGTACTCACTAAATATTGCGACGACAATTCATTTGACCAAGACCTATACATTGGCCGTATCCGCAATTCCTTTAGCGTTTATATGGATCCTACAATACAAGACCCATGCGGCAGCGATGCCGAGTGGTGTTTTGTCACAGAAGACATGACGAAGGCAGAATACGAGCGTCAGTTCCCTGATGCCGCGCCAATTTCGTCTATGATGCAGCAAGGTGTGGGCGACTCCTCACTAAGTCAGTGGTTGACAGAGAACACAGTGCGTGTTGCAGAGTATTTTTACTACGAGCATACGCCAACCAAGCTAAACCTATACCAAGGCAACATGAGCGCCGTAGAAGGCAGCCGTGAAGACAAAGAATTGAAGGCTTTAGGCTTAAAACCGCTTAAATCACGCATGGCAGACGTTAAAAAAGTCAAATGGCTCAAAACTAACGGCTTTGAAGTGCTAGAAGAACAAGATTGGGCGGGTAAATTTATACCTGTTATCCGTGTTGTAGGTAACGAATACGAAGTTGATGGCCGTTTATACGTGTCAGGCTTGATCCGTAACGCAAAAGACGCACAACGTATGTACAACTATTGGGTTTCACAAGAAGCCGAGATGTTGGCACTGGCACCAAAAGCGCCATTCATAGGTTACGGCGGTCAATTTGAGGGTTACGAGACACAATGGAAGACTGCAAATACGACAAATTGGCCGTATTTAGAGGTTAATCCTGACGTAACAGACGGTGCTGGTGCGGTATTGCCATTACCACAACGCGCTCAACCGCCTATGGCGTCTAGCGGTCTATTACAGGCAAAAGCCGGTGCATCTGACGATATTAAGTCCTCAACTGGTCAATACGACTCCAGTTTAGGTGCGACAAGCAACGAACGCTCAGGCCGTGCCATCTTAGCGCGTGAAAAACAAGGCGACACAGGCACATACCACTACGTTGACAACTTAGCCCGTGCTATACGTCACTGTGGTCGTCAGTTAGTGGACATGATACCTAAAATTTACGATACAGAGCGTATTGCTCGTATTATTGGCGTAGATGGCGAAGTGAAACGGGCTAAAATTAACCCATCACAAGCCGAGCCAGTGAAGAAAATTGTTGATGAAACAGGCATTGTGATTGAAAAAATCTACAATCCTAGCGTTGGTAAGTACGATGTATGCGTATCGACTGGCCCAAGCTACATGACCAAACGTCAAGAGTCACTAGACGCCATGAGCCAACTATTGCAAGGCAACCCACAATTGTGGCAAGTGGCTGGCGATTTATTCGTTAAAAACATGGATTGGCCTGGCGCACAAGAAATGGCTAAACGCTTTGCTAAGACCATTGACCCTAAACTACTAAGCGATGCCGACGAAGACCCAGCATTGCAAGCTGCACAGCAACAACTTGAAGCAATGGGCCAAGAGTTAGACCAATTGCACGGCATGTTGCAAAACGTCAGCAAGTCTATGGAAGCGCAAGACTTGGCGATTAAAGAACAAGAGGCTAACATTAAAGCATACGACGCTGAAACTAAACGTATCAGTGCAGTGCAGGCAAGCATGTCACCTGAACAAATCCAAGACATTGTTATGGGTACAGTTCACGGCATGATGGACAGCGGTGACTTAATTGGCGAGATGCCTGGTAGAGAAATGCCAAACGAAGGGCTAGAACAGCCTGAAGGCATGATGCCTGAAGAACAAATGCAACCTGAACAACCAATGATGCCACCCGAAGGACAAATATAATGAAAGCCTGTGACTTTGTAGGAATACTATTCTTAGCTAGAGACGTGACGCACTCCGTCCACCTAAATACTAGAAGCTACTCTAAACATAAGGCTTTGCAGAAGTTTTATGAGAGCATAATTGACTTAGCAGACGGTTTTGCTGAAGCCTACCAAGGCCGCCACGGTTTGATGGGGCCTATTTCGCTTCAGTCAGCTAAGAAAACTACAAACGTGATTGATTTTCTACAAAATCAACTAGAAGAAATTGAAGCTGATCGCTATAAAATTTGCGACGAAACAGATTCTGCAATACAGAATCTAATTGACGAAATAATAGCCCTTTACCTATCAACCTTGTATAGATTACGGTTCTTAGCATGACCATAGCAATTGCCCACTCAACGCCAGCCGATGATTCGTTTAGCGAAAGTGGTGCGGCAGCTTGGAACGCTAACCATACTTTATCGGGAATAGGAACAATGGCCGAACAGAACGCAAATTCTGTGGCCATTACAGGCGGCACGATTACTGTGACTACATTAACTGCCACGTCAGGCATATCAGGCGGAGCGTTTTAATGAATAGCTTTTTTGGTGGCAGTTTTTTTGCGGGTGGGTTTTTTCAGGGTACTATTATTGCAGCACAACAATTATGGGTCGAAATTCGATCCTTTACACAAAGTAGGAGAATTTAGATGGCAACAACTTTAAAAGCAATTACCTCGCGCTTAGGGTATCAGCAAATTACATCATTAAGCGCGGCTACAAATTTAACTGTGCCAACTAAAAACCTTAGCGGTTTAGCTGGTACTCCGTCCATCGCATTAATTACACCTGAAGCACAAGCTGTACGCTGGCGTGATGACGGCGTAGCGCCAACTGCGTCTGTGGGTATGCCACTTGCGGTAGGTGTTACATTACAATATGATGGTGATTTAACTCAAATCCAATTTATTGAGCAAACTAGCGGTGCTAAAATAAATATTAGCTATTACGCATAGGGGTCTAAAATGAACATTACTAATGACGCAAGTAGCCTAGACGCAGGCAAATTCCTTGATTACATCAAGAAAAATTTAAGCTCAGACGTAGCTCAATTGGTTGCGGCTAAAGACGAATTGGCTAAACGCCAAGGCGCATTGTCTGCCGTTGAGGATGCAATTAAAACTAAGGCCGATGCGGACAAGTACGCAGCGACTAAGAAAGCGTCAGCAGACGAGTTATTGGATAAAGCAGCAGGCAAAAATGCCGCCGCTGATATTAGACAAGTTAATTTAGACGCACAAGCTAAACAATTGGCTGAGATAGAAGTAACAGCCACTAAAGCATTAGACTTACGTGAAAAACAATTAGACGCATTGGCTACTCAATTAGCATCTAAAGAAGCCTCACTAACTAAGTTAGATGAGACTTTAGCCAATGGCAAAGCACAATTAGCCGCTGACCGCGCTGCGTTAGACGCCCGTGTAAAAGCGTTCCAAGACAAAGTAGCAGCTTTAAACGTATAATAAAAAATGTACTGGTGCATTTCACCAGGGTTTCTAAGGAAACAAAATGAGTGAAAATCAAGAAGTAGAAGTTCAAGCGGAAGTACCCGCGCCAGTAGAAGAAGTTACGACAGCTCCTGAAACTGTAGCAAATGAAGTAGAAGTGTCGGAAGAAAAGCCAGCAGAAGCAAGCAAGACATTCTCGCAAGAGGAACTTGATGCTGCGATTGGCAAACGCTTGGCAAGAGAACAGCGTAAATGGGAAAGAGAACGTGCTGCACAGGCTTCAACCCCTGCGACGCCTAGAGACCTCCCTGCGCCTGAGCAATTTGAGTCAGTAGAAGCATACGCCGAAGCATTGGCCGTGCAAAAAGCTGAACAACTGCTTGAGCAACGAGAGCAACAAAGGCAACAACACGAAATCTTAGAGACGTATCACGATAGGGAAGAAGAAGCCCGTGCTAAGTATGATGACTTCGAGCAAGTTGCATACAACCCCAGTGTTCCTATTACTAATGTGATGGCTCAATCTATTCAGGCATCTGATGTTGGCCCCGAACTGGCTTATTACCTAGGGACTAATATTAAAGAGGCTGAACGGATCTCTCGATTAGCGCCAATCTTACAAGCTAAAGAAATTGGCCGACTTGAAGCTAAAATTGCTAACGAGCCGGTGATTAAGAAAACAACTAGCGCACCTGCGCCTATTTCGCCTGTCACGGCTAAAGGTAACGGTTCACCAGCGTACGACACGACTGACCCTAGGTCAATGAAGTCAATGTCTACGTCTGATTGGATTGCTGCTGAAAGAGCTAGACAAGCTAAGGCATGGGAAGCGAAAAGAAACCGCTAACTTTTATATAAGGAAACATCATGTCAAACTCAATCTTAACCATTGATATGATCACTCGTAAAGCCCTAGAAATCCTAGAGAATAACCTTGTGATCACACGTAACGTAAATCGTCAATACGACGATTCTTTTGCCGTTGAAGGCGCTAAAATTGGTTCTACTTTGCGTATCCGTTTACCGGATCGTGCTTTAGTAACTGACGGCGCGGCTTTACAAGTGCAAGATGACAACGAACAATACACAACATTGTCTGTTGCTTCACAAAAACACATTGGCGTTAACTTCACATCAGCTGAGTTAACAATGCAATTAGACGATTTCGCAGAACGTGTATTGAAACCACGTATCTCACAATTGGCTTCTAGCGTTGATGCTGACGTTGCTAATGCTTACAAATCAATCTACAACTCTGTAGGTACTCCAGGCACTACACCTGCTACTTCATTAGTATTGTTGCAAGCTCAACAAAAACTAAACGAAGGCGCTGCTGTTATGTCTCCACGTTACGCAACTGTTAACCCAGCTGCCAACGCGGGCCTAGTTGAAGGTATGAAAGGTTTGTTCAACCCAACTGACACTGTTTCACGTCAATTCCGTAACGGTATGATGGGTATGGGCGTTCTTGGCTTCGAAGAAGTTAACATGTCTCAATCTATCAAACAACACACCACTGGTACACGTTCTACTAGCGATACTATCTTAGTAAATGGCACAATCACTACTGAAGGCCAATCTACTATCAGCATCGATGGCGGTACAGGTTCAGCTACAGTTACTGTAGGTGATGTATTCACTGTTGCTAACGTATACGCAGTTAACCCACAAACTCGTGAGTCAACTGGTTCATTACAACAATTCACTGTGACTGCTGCTAACACTGCTTCAGGTGGCGCTTGGACTAGCATCGCTGTTTCACCAGCTATGTACACTCCAAACAACGCTTTGGCAACTATCAGCGCCTTCCCACAAGACGGTGCTGCTATTACATTCGTTGGTGCAGCTTCTACTCAATACGCTCAAAACTTGGTATACCACAAAGATGCAATCACTTTCGCGACTGCTGACTTGTTATTACCACAAGGCGTTGACATGGCTTCACGTCAAGTACACAACGGTATCTCTCTACGTGTTGTCCGTCAATATGACATCAACAACGACCGCTTACCTTGCCGTATTGACGTTCTATATGGCTATGCAGCAGTTCGTCCACAAATGGCTGCCCGTATTTGGGGTTAGTCTAGGTAATCCCCGCTTCGGCGGGGGTTTCGCAATTAATTAAGAAAAGGAAATTATCATGGCTCTAGCAAATGGTGCAGGCGGTTATCAAGTTGGTGATGGTAACTTAAGCGAAGTAATTTTAGGTACACAAACGGCTCCAGTAGCTAAAACAGCAGCGGCTACATTCACCGCAGCTGAATTAGCAACTGGTCTTATTACTTACACTGGTGCAGCGGTAAACTTAACAGTTCCACTAGGTACTGATTTAGATTCTGCTTTCACAAGCATGAAAGTAAATAGCTCTTTTGATTTTTCAATCATCAATATCGGCGGTACTAACGCTGGTACTGTAACTGCTAACACAGGCTGTACATTAGTAGGCGTTGCTGCTGTTGCTGCAAACTCTGCTTGTATTTGGCGTGTTCGCAAAACAGGCGATGCTACTTACGTGTTCTATCGTATAGCAGGTTAATGAAATACCTCCGCCCTTCGGGGCGGATTTTTAAAAGGATATAATCATGGCAAATACAAAAGCTACAGGCGTTGCGTATTTAGATCCAGGCTTTGATACTGTGCAATATAAGCTATATACAGTTGCTACCCTTCCTACCGCGTCTACAGCTATTGCTGGTACACGCGCGGCAGTTAGTGACTCTAATGCTGCTTACACTGCTGGTATCGGTGCTGCTGTTGCTACTGGCGGTTCTTATGTTGTTCCAGTATTCTGTAACGGTACTGCTTGGCTAATAGGCTAAAATATAGGGGGCCTAGGCTCCCTATTTAATTAACGGAAAAAACATGCCAACCATATATTTAAGACACCCTGTTCATGGTACTAAAGTAGCTACTATGATTGAGGAAGCTGAAGCTGATGCACAAAACGGATGGATAGAGTATAATCTTGATACGCCAATTAAAACTGAAGCTAAAGCTGAAGTTAAAGTTGAAGCGGCTCCCGTCAATACGCTGGATGTCAAACGACGTAGAAAAGAATAAGGAGCCGTATTATGGCCACTACCGCAGGCGATCAAATTAATGGAGCGTTACGATTACTTGGCATTTTAGCCGAAGGCGAAACTCCATCTGCCGCAACCTCACAAGACGCTCTATCCGCGCTAAATCAAATGATTGATAGCTGGAATACTGAGCGTTTATCCGTATTCGCTACACAAGACCAAATCGTAACCTGGTTGCCTAACACTAAAGTACATACCTTAGGCCCATCCGGTGACACCGTTGGCAACCGCCCAATCTTAGTCGACGATGCAACATACTTCCGTGACCCATCAAGCGGTATATCGTTCGGCATTAAACTAATCAATCAACAACAATACGATGGTATTGCTGTTAAGACCGTGACGTCTACTTATCCACAGGTCATGTGGGTAAACATGGACTACCCTAACATTACGATGACAGTGTACCCAGTGCCAACCAAAGTGTTGGAGTTCCACATTGTATCTGTTCAAGAGTTAACTGCGCCTGCGACATTGGCTACAAACCTAGCGTTCCCTCCAGGCTATCTACGTGCGTTCAAATACAACTTAGCTTGCGAGATTGCACCTGAGTTTGGCGTAGAGCCGTCACCTACTGTGTCACGCATTGCGATGACATCTAAACGTGACTTGAAACGCATCAACAATCCTGACGACATTATGTCCATGCCTTACAGCATTGTGGCTACACGTCAACGCTTCAACATTTTTGCCGGTAACTACTAATGAAATCGCCAATCTTAGGACAGTCTTATGTAGCTCGTTCAATTAACGCTGCGGACAACCGCATGGTTAACTTGTTTCCTGAGCAAACGCCTGAGAACGGTCTTGAGATAGGCTACCTTAATCGTGCGCCAGGCTTAACCAAGCTAGTCACCATAGGCACAGGCCCTATCCGTGGTCTATGGGCGCACCAAACCAATGGCACCGATGCGTATTGCGTATCAGGCACAGGCTTTTACCGCATCAACACCGATTACACTTACGAGTACATCGGTGAAGTAGACGGCACTGGGCCAGTCACGTTTGCCGATAACGGCATACAAATCTTTATTGCAGCCAACCCTAGCGGTTACATCTACAATGAAGTGACAGACGTATTTGCTAAGATTACAGACCCTGACTTTACTGGCGCAGGCACTGTTACTTATTTAGACGGATACTTTGTATACAACGAGCCTGACAGCCAAAAGATATGGATTACACAACTACTAGACGGTACATCCGTCGATCCGCTAGACTTTGCTAGTGCTGAGGGTTCACCTGACGGCGTTGTAGCCGTTAATTCTATTCACCGTGAGCTATGGGTATTCGGTACGGACACGACAGAGGTTTGGTATGACTCCGGTGCTACCGACTTCCCATTGATACCAATTCAAGGTGCGTTTAACGAGACAGGCTGCATCGCACCTTATTCTGTAGCAAAGCTAGATAACTCATTGTTTTGGTTAGGCAACGACCCACGGGGCTTCGGTGTTATTTACAGGTCTAACGGCTACGCTGCACAGCGCGTGTCCACACACGCTATCGAATACGCTATCCAAGGTTACACTGACATATCAGACGCTGTGGCTTACACATACCAACAAGAAGGTCATGCGTTCTACGTTATATCGTTCCCTACCGGCAACGCCACATGGGTATACGATGTTGCTACTGGCGCATGGCATGAACGTGCTTACTTGACTAACGGTGAGTTCACACGTCATCGTTCAAATTGTCAGTGTAACTTCCAATCTACAACGCTTGTTGGCGACTACGCTAACGGTAACATATATAAGTTTGATTTAGACGTGTATGCCGACAATGGCGCTACGCAGAAATGGCTACGCTCATGGAGAGCATTGCCTAGCGGTCAGAACAACTTAAAACGTACAGCGCAACACAGTCTACAGTTAGAGTCTGAGTCAGGCGTTGGACTTGTTGTTGGCCAGGGCAATGACCCACAGGCGATGCTACGATGGTCAGACGATGGCGGCCACACTTGGTCTAATGAACATTGGAAATCTATGGGTGCGATAGGTCAATACGGCTATCGTACTATTTGGCGTCGGCTTGGCATGACACAAAAGCTGCGTGACCGCGTGTATGAGGTATCAGGGACAGACCCAGTTAAAATTGCAATTATGGGCGCTGAGTTAATTATCAGCGGAACTAATGCTTAACTATACCCGTATTCCGGCACCTAGGGTTACGCTTGTCGATCCACAGACAGGCATTGTGTCGAACGAATGGTTTAGGTTTTTTAACAACCTGTTTACGATAGCTTATGCAGCTACAGGTAATGTAACGCCAGGCACTTACGGTACAGCGTCGCAAGTGCCACAGATAACAGTTGATGCGTTTGGCGGTATAACAGGCATACAAAATGTAGCCATTGCAATTAACGCAAGTCAAGTTATTTCGGGTATACTTAATGGCATTGGGTATACAAACGGCGCAATTACAAGTAGCACGATTAATAGTACGACAATCGGTGCAACAACGCCAGCTTTAGGCACGTTTACGACAGCAACTGCATCTAAGTATGTAGGTATTTCAGGGGGTTCATTCTAATGGCTCAAACAGGTTTCACGCCAATACAGCTTTATTCTAGCTCAACCACAGGTAATACGCCTGCGGCTGCTGACCTATTGAATAGCTCAGGCGGCTCTGAATTAGCCATTAATATCTTTGATGGCAAGTTGTTCTACAAGGACAGCAGTGGTAACGTACAAGTCATTGGCTGGAAAGTTGTTCCGGTATCAGCAGGCGGTACAGGCCAAACTAGCTACACAGACGGCCAACTACTCATCGGTAACTCCACTGGTAATACATTAGCTAAATCTACGCTAACCGCAGGGTCAGGCATAGCCATTACCAACGGCGCGGGCGCTATTACGATTAGCGCTACTGGCGGCACAGGCGACGTCGTAGGCCCAGCAAGCGCTACGGATAACGCTATTGCTAGGTTTGACACAACCACAGGCAAACTAATACAAAACTCTGTAGTGACGATTAGCGATACGGGCGCTATTGCTGGCGCGACAACCATTACAGATTTAGATTACCTAGATTTTGATACCACTTATGCAACAACATTAGGCGCAGGTCAATTAGGATGGAACGGTAACGACACCCTTGGTTTAGGAATGATTGGCGGTAATGTTGTTCAACACATTGGTGAAGACACATTCTTTTATGTAAAAGCTAGTGCGACCATTACCAAAGGCCAGTTGTGTATGTTTACTGGCGCTGTAGGTTCAAGTGGTGTACTGACTGCTGCTCCATCAACTGCAATTCCTTATGCCGAAGCGATTATAGGTGTTGCTGCCGAAAACATTGCTAATAATGCGTTTGGTTTAATACAAAGCGTAGGCACGCTAAGAGGTGTTGATACTTCTGCCTTTTTAGACGGTGATGTTCTTTACTACAATTCTGCTGTAACTGGTGGTTTTACTAAAACATTCCCTACAAGCGGCCCTATAGTTATAGTTGCTGCGGTAGCTAAAGCAGGTTCAGGTGGTTCAGGTGTATTAACTGTTCGTATTTCGTTTCAGACAAGAGTTACTGCAAGCACAGGCATTTCTGTAACTCAAGGCAATGATGTAGTTACTGTAACCAATACTGCTCCCGATCAAGTTGTTAGCTTGACAGGCGCAGGCACTACATCTATATCAGGCACCTATCCTAGCTTCACTATCACATCAAACGATGCGTATGTGGGCACTGTCACAAGCGTTGCGGCTTTAACACTAGGCACGACAGGCACTGACTTAAGCTCAACCGTTGCTAACGGCACCACAACACCTGTCATCACATTGCAAGTGCCGACTGCATCTGCGACTAATCGAGGCGCATTAAGTGCTGCGGACTGGTCAACATTTAACGGTAAAGCGCCAGGCGTTACGTTTACAACAGGCTATGTACCTTTTGGGCAAGGCACAACAACATTAAATCAAAGTGCTAATTTATTTTGGAATAACACTAGTGGTAATTTAGGTATCGGTACTACTAATCCTACCGCAAAACTATACATTGTTTCTGCGCCTAACACAGGTGGATTGGTTATCACAGATTTAACAACATCTGACTTTTCTATTACTTGTGGGGCTTCTTCTGGTGTAGTAAATGTAGGTTCACCTTCTGCTGCAATGGCGTTTACTACTGTTAATACAGAACGTATGCGTATATTTAATTCAGGCGGCGTATCAATAGGCAATACCACAGACCCAGGCGCTACTAACTTAAGTGTAACAGGGCAAGTTATTACTGGTGGAAATGTGGGTGCAGGCGTAACTCCTAGTGCTTGGCTATCTACTACCAAAGCTATTCAGCTACAAGGTGGCTCACTATATGCTAGTAATACTGGAAATATAATATTAGCTCAAAATTTTTATACTAATACTTCTGGTACTAATATCTATACTACTACTAGTCAAGCATCATATTATCAACAAATTAATGGTGTTCATTATTGGGGTTATGCTCCATCTGGAACAGCAGGTACAGCAGTAACTCTTACTACAGGAATGGCACTAGATAATGATGGAAATTTTTATGTAGGGACTACTAGCAATGGAATTACAGGTTGGAATGTTAGTAAAAGTATTATTTTAAGCTCTGATTATTCTACAAAAGGTGCTTTTTCAGTAAACTCAACAAATTCAACAGGTGTTCAATACTTTATGGGATTTGGTGTTGGAAGTACAGTTCGAGGGTCAATATCTGCAACTACCTTAGGGACAACGTATGCAACAACATCAGACTATCGGTTAAAAGAAAATATAGCCCCATTAACTAATGCTTTAGCTGCTGTACAAGCACTTAAACCAGTGACTTATACGTGGAAAGAAACTAAAGAAAATTCTCAAGGATTTATTGCACATGAGTTAGCCGAAGTTTGCCCTCAAGCAGTAGCGGGTGAAAAAGATGCGGTTGATAATGATGGTAACCCTAAATATCAAGGCATCGACACTTCTTTCTTAGTAGTTACATTAACTGCTGCAATACAAGAGCAACAAACGCTTATTACTAACTTAACAACAAGATTAGAAGCACTGGAAAAAGGAACATTATAATGGCAACTTTAATACCTAAATATGATCAAGGCGACACAGGCGCTGTCAATAGACCAATCAATCTTAAACTAGCTGAAACGGTTAGCGTCGAAGATTTTGGTGCTGTTGGTAATGGCATAACAGATGATAGCGCAGCTATTCAAGCCGCGATTAGTTCTTTTGGCCCTGGCGTTGCAGGCGTCGTTAATTTTAATTCTACCAGTACCTACAAAATTGGCACTAGACTTCTTTTACCTACGACTACAATTTTAAATGGTAATGGCTGTAATTTTGTCGGCGTAGGAACTATGGCAAACGATGCCATTCATACTGCTTATTATGTTGGGTCAACGCTAACCGATTTAGTTGGCGGATCGTATGGAACATATTTAGTTTCAACTGAAATAATAGGGATTAAATTTACTAACTTTAATATTGCAATGAATTTGCAAGGCTTAAATCAAGCGTGTTCGGTTAAACAATGCCGAGGATTAACTTGTAATCAATTTTTAGTTAATAAAGATAGTTACTTCTTAGTGCTAGAAGGGTTATATTGTAACTACATAGGGGTAGGGCTTGACTTAGCTGCATTTGAATTTTCGCCATTATGCGGTCAATTAGTTTTTAATGGCTTATCAGTTGGTAATAGTGATTTAGCTTATTTTTTTGGTAATACTACGCAAGCTACAGATATTAGGTTACTAGACGCCGAAAATTGTATTACAGGGATTAGATTTGCTAACCCAACTTATAATGTAGATATACATAATTGTTACTTTGAGAATATTTCCGGTACAGCGATAGATTTTAGTACCTTCCCAAGTACAGTTTCAGGAGGCACAATCCATAATAATTGGTTTAATGATGTTAACACTTGTATTGATTTTACTGGTTCAAATGTAGAGTCTACAAAGATTTTAGATAATGCGTTTGAAGGAACTATTACTTATCAAGTTAATTTTGGAACGATTTTAGCCGCAACAAAAACTGAAGTTGATAACGGTATTTTTTTATTTGATAATGTTGCAGGTACGTACCCTATTAAAGGTACTACTAATGGCGCAGCGTATACGCAATACACACAAAACTCTGCAACAAAATGGAATTACTTTCATCAGATAAGCACAAATTTAGCTCCTGCGTCAGGTAATTTACAAGCTAAAGCTTTTGATTATATGGGTACAATTACCCCATTTAATTATTATGGGGACGCTGGAACGCCTGATGCAGGGCAAATTCCATTTTGTAAATCTATAGCAACGGCAATTGTTGGCACCGCCTTTAATATCCAAGTTACTACAAGCATTGCTTTTTCAGCTTATACTTCAGGCATATTTGCACTTAGCTTTACTGATAGTGCTGGCCCTTATGTGGTAAACGGTAGGTTTATAGGAACTACAGCTTATTTAGATACAGCTTCATCTAAATCAGTAACGATAACAAATGTTAGCGGTGTGTTTGTGTTGACATTTAGCGGCTTTACAAATACGGCCAATGCCTTTACGGCAACTGGCGTTATTAAGATGATTTAATATGGAAAAACTATTCGCACTACTAGCCAAGTTGTCTAGCCCACGTATTCCGATACGTGCCGACTTACAAGCCCACTTTAACACAGGTGCTATTCTAGCCTTCGTAGCGTACTTCGTCATAGGCTACTGGGCCTTATTGCTTGTAGCTATAGTAGCTGGCGCAAAAGAGTGGTATGATTACAAGCATCCTAATCATACCGCAGATTTTTATGATTGGTTAGCCACGACACTAGGGGCTATTGTTACATTAGGAGTTATATATGTCTGTTAACTTATCCCCTTTAGGCGGCGCTGGCGCACAGTTCTTCACCAACGATGGCGTCCCCTTAACTGGCGGTCTACTGTACACTTACTTAGCAGGCACATCGACGCCTGCTACTGCATACACATCAAGCAATGGCCTAACCGCATTAGCTAACCCAATTATCTTAGATGCCGCAGGCCGAGTGCCTACTGGCGAGATTTGGCTATCTGACGGTATCAGCTACAAGTTCGTACTTAAAGACTCCACAGACGTGTTGATTGCCACTTGGGACAACCTATCAGGCATTAACTCTAACTTTATTGCTTACACATCATTAGAAGAAACCGCTACTGCTACAGCTGGTCAGACTGTGTTTGATTTAACAATAGATTATATTGTAGGTACTAACAGCCTAGCCGTGTTTGTAAACGGCAGTAATCAAATTGTAGGAACTAACTACACTGAAACTGATAGTAACACCGTTACATTCCTAACTGGCCTTAACGTAGGCGATGTTGTTAAATTCTCAACTGCTACGCCAGTGGCCACTAACGCTATAGACGCTGCAAACGTATCGTACACACCTGAAGGCGGCACTAACGCTGTAGTGACAAACGTACAAGCTAAACTACGCGAGACTGTATCCGTACAAGACTTCGGCGCTGTAGGTGACGGCACTACTGACGATACCGCAGCTATACAAGCGGCAATTAATTACGTTGGGTCTCAAGGTGCGTTTATCGCAAGTGTAAAAGGGTTACAGTTAGTTTTTGGTACAAATAAAAAATACTATGTGGCTGGAACTTTATACCTACCGTCTTATGTACGAATTGATTTGTGCGGGTCAACTTTAATTGGTCAAGGAAGTAACACTTTATTTGAGAGCGCATATTTTTCAGGTAGCGTTGCTGTCAGCAACTTTGGGCAACCAAACGATACGCAATTCGTTGTAAGCTCTAGTGTTGTCAATGGTCAAATCAGCAATGTTAACAAAGCCTTTAATTTGTTTAACTTTTGCGAAGGATCGTACATTGAGAATTTGCGATTGTTTGGATGTAACCAAGCTGTATATGCACTAAGATGTTTTTATTCTTCCTTTGTAAACATTCATTCAAGATCGCCTTTAGATGGCACAGCTTTTCCGTGTTTTCATTTTGACCAATCTATAAACGCTATCCGTATTCAACACAACTTTGCGGTTAGTTACGACATTGGGTGGAAATTTAGCGGAAGCAAAGACAACGTGTATGCAATTGATTGCGGTGCTGAATCTTGTCCTTCAGGCGTAATAATAGAAGGGAGCACATCTGCAATTCAGTTTCGAGGATGGTATTTTGAAAATAATACCAATGCGATTGATTTTATTAACACCGCAAACCATCAAAATGTTTATGTTGACGGTTGTTGGTTTTTTGGTGTTACTAATGCTTTTCAAGGTAATACTATTGTTAGCGGACGATTCAGCCAAAATAATGTCTTAAATGGGGCTGGCATTAACCTACCCGCAAACTTTGCAAACCGTGTAGTTGTTGAAATTCCTACAGACGTAACTGCCTCAAATATAACCACAACACTTCCTACAAATTACACACTTGGCGATGCAAACAATGCCGAGCAAATTAAACAAATTTACAATACAAGTACAGGCTTGATTACAAATAAATTGCGTGTAATTAATGGCATAATTCCATATTATGCTAGTGGATGGAATGGCTCACCAAATGCTGGTACAGTCCCAGGTGCGGTAGTAACATTAACGTCAACAACCGCAGTGATTGATACAAAAATAAACTACCAAAATTTTGTCTTGGCACGATATACAGTTCAAGTTGTAGATAGCGTAAGCTCTTACCAACTTGCTGGTGACGTTGCATGGGTAACTGCGGTTCCAATTACAGGGTTTGCAACAAAAACAGTGACCGCGTCTAATAATGCTGGGTTTTTAACCTTGACCGTTTCCGGGTTAAGCACACCAACAAGTTTGACTGGTATTGTCAAACTTATTTAAAAACTATGGACTTTGTATAGTACAGCAAAGAATGATACCGGATGATGTGTGGCAAGTTATCGTTGAACATTATAAGAAATAAGGATTAGTAATGCCAACCATGTCTCAAGAATGGCTAGACCAAAACCAAGCGAATAAACAACGCTGGTTCTTAGGTCATGCAGAAGCGATAGACTTTATAAACAGTTTCTTTTCTGCGGTTGAGCTGTGGGACGACTTGATTGATAAAGACGTCGAGGTATCGGATGACTTTATTAACACGGTGTTTACTAACTTAATGTTCGTATTGCCGCAGAACAGATGGTTTACCGATAACAGTAAGTATTACGCACCGTTGATTATGGCCTCTATAAATGGCTTTCACGATGCCAATGAAATGTGTAAGAGTGATAAAATACACATTCGTAACTTAGCTTTTCATATCCGTAATTTTGGGATAGAGTTGCATATCGCAACTGCTTTTCTATTAGGCGGGTATAAACACATGCGTGAAGTTTCACGCGAGATACGCGAGTTTTACGCGTTTGAAACTTTTGAAGAATGGGAGCTTAATCATGTCTGATCCAGTCACCGCCATTGTTGGCGGAGGAAGTGTAGTAAGTGGGGTAATGGGCGCTAAAGCCGCTAAGAGTGCAGCTAAGACCCAAGCCGCGTCAGCCGATTATGCGGCAGAACTACAGAAGGAAATGTTCGACAAGAACGTCGAACTGCAAGCGCCATTCCGTGAGGCAGGGCTATCTGCACAAAACAAACTGCTAGACTACATGGGTCTAACCCCTGGCGCTGGCGGTAAATACACTAAAGACTTCAGCATGGCGGACTTCCAACAAGACCCAGGCTATGCGTTCCGTATGTCAGAAGGACTTAAAGCGCTAGATCGTACGGCAGCGTCTAGGGGCGGTATGTTGTCAGGCGCTGCATTGCGCGGCGCTACACGTTACGGTCAAGACATGGCGTCACAAGAGTACACTAACGCGTTTAACCGTTACCAAACCAATCGCGCTAATCAACTTAACCCGCTACAAAGTCTAATGGGCGCAGGTCAAACTGCCTCAACTACCTTAGGCAATGCGGCGCAGAACTATGCGACTAACGCTGGTAATGCTTACATGAACGCTGGCAACGCCCGCGCATCAGGTTACGTGGGTAGCGCTAACGCATGGTCTAACGCATTAGGTCAAGCGGCTAATACTTATGGTCAAAATCAAATGTTGAACAGAGTATTCCCGCAAACTGGTGCAACTGCTGGATACACACCGTTGCCTGACTCACAATCTTTTGACTATTATAATGGATAACTAATCATGGCTATTGATCCAAGTATCGCTTTAGGCGTTAAGCCCGCACAAATAGAATCGCCTCTTAATCAGATGGCGAAAGTGTACGAGATGCAAAATGCTGTGCAAGCTAACAAACTCAACCAATTAAAAATGGATGAATATCAACGTGGTATTGCAAACACAGAGCGTAGGAACGCATTGTTAGGTAGCTTTGGAGCTGACATGTCTGTAGATCAGCAAGTAAATGCGTTGGCTAGAGGTGGGTTCCTTGACGAAGCTAAAGCATTAGCGGAGTCTGCATCTAAAGTAGGCAAAGAAAGACGTGAGGCTGAAAAAGCATTAACAGACACTGAAGCCGCGCACATTAAAACAATGCGCGAGTATTTGCCTATGGTTAAAGACCAAGCCTCTTATGATGCGTGGCGTAGCGAAACAGCTAAAAGACTTCCAAGCTATGCTGGTTTGTTCCCAGTTCAATACTCTCCTGAGCTAAACCAAACATTAGCGTTGTCTGCGGACAAAGCATTAGAAAATCATTTTGTTAACCAAGAGAATGTTATGGTTAACGGCGTTCCTACATCGCGTGTTCTTCAAGTGCCTAAGTATGGTACTGGTGCAGCCGCAACTGTAGCTGGGTCTCAAGGCGCAACATACAATAAACCTGCCGCAAGTACAACTGTAAACGTAAATAATGCACAAGAAAAAGAGTTTGAAAAAGCATTAGGCAAAGGTCAAGCTGATAAAGTGTTGGCCAGTAAAGCCAGCGCTGAAGACGCAGCGCAAATACTAGCTACTAATATGGTCGGTAAAACCTTGTTAGATAAAGGCATGCTTACTGGGGTAGGCGCTAACTTCTTTACTACACTTAACCAAGGACTTAGCCAAGCTGGCATTGATTTTGGTTACGCTGATGCCGCACAAAACTCTCAAGCATACGGTGCATTAATGGCCGCTAACACCGCTAAAATTATTAAACAGTTTGGTGCGGGTACTGGTTTGTCTGATGCAGATAGGGAATACGCATTGAAAGCCGCTGCGGGCGATATTAAAATGGACGAGAAAGCTATTCGTAAAATTCTTGGCATTAATAACAGAGCCGCGCAAAACGCTATTACTAAACATAACAGAGACGTATCAGGTATTAAAACTAACATTCCGTTATCTGTGGACGTAAAAGACTACACGGCGGGTATACCTGAAGGTCGCGCTGAAGCCTCAGAAAAACAATCGTATAAAAAAGTGTTAGATAATTTATTTCCGAAATCAAAAGAATAATAGTGTATAAAGGTATTAATCATGGCTGATGACTTAAGAGACCGTATTAATTCAGCACGTCGTCAAGGAGTGCCTGATGACGCTATTGTTGATCATTTAAAATCTATTGATGCAAGGTTTAAATCCGCGTCTGAACAAGGCGTTCCTGCTACTGATATATTAGACCATATCGCACCGCCTCCTACTAATATGGAATCATTTGCACGTGGCGCAGGTATTACATTACGCGGGGCGGCACCTAGTGTTTTAGGTGCTACTGCTGGCGCAGCGTTAGGTGCCTTTGGTGGCCCTGCCGCACCTATCACCGTGCCTGCTGGTGCTTTGATTGGTTCTGCGGCTGTACCTATAAGTGATGCGGTTATTCAAGCATACAATGCGCTTGCAGGTAAAAACGTACGTCCTACATCAGAAGTGATTAAGAATTACTTAGGCGGCCCTAAACCTGAAACTACTAGCGAACGTATGCTTGAGGTTGCAAGTGGCGCATTAACACCAGCAGGCGTGGAGTCAACCGCAGCAGGTCTAGTTAAAGCCGTGCCAGGCATGTTAGGCCGCGCTGGTCAAGTAATGTCTCAAGCCCCACTGTCTCAAGTTATTACTGCGCCTACATCAGCGGCAGTGACACAAGGCGTGACAGAAACGTCAGGTAATCCATTGCTAGGCATTGCGGCAGGGGCAGTCACAGGCGGTCTTACTAACCTACGCCCTAATGTGCGTCAACAAGCGGCGACTGCGGATCAACTAGCCCTTCGTGCAAAAGCCAATTACGATACATTAGATGCGTCAGGGTTCCAACTAGACCCTAATGCGTTTAAATCCCATTTTGGGACTATTGCACCTAAACTTCGTGCTGGTCAAGGCTATGTAGAAAACGCCTATCCTAAAGTAAAAGCCGTTATTGACGAGCTAGTGTCCGACACACCTAAAGACGTGGCGGAAATTACAGCGCTTCGTAAAGTTATCGGCGGCGTAAAAGGCAGTGCAGATGCACAAGAGCGATTGATTGGCGCTCAATTGATGGACGAGTTTGACGATTACGTTCTTAATGCGCCTGCGTCAGCAATTGTTGGCGGCGACAGGAAAGCCGTTGAAGCATGGAAGAACGCACGTCAAGATTACTCACGCATGAAAAAAGGCGAGATTTTTACTGACATCATTGAGAAAGCTGAACTATCTCAAGGCGACAAAGGTAAAGCCATTGCAAGCCAACTATCTAGCCTAGCTAAGAACGATAAGAAAATGCGTTTGTTTTCTAAGGCTGAACAAGAACAAATTAAAGAGGCCGCTAAAGGCGGTAAGATACAGTCCCTACTTAATACTGTGGCCAAGTTTACACCTATGACGCCTGCTGCGGCTATCTTCACCGCCGTAAGTCCTTGGGGTGCGTACACTGCTGCTGGTGGTTTGGCAAGTAAAGCCGCCGCAACCGGTATGCAAGAACGTCAAGCTAACAGACTAGCCAATCAAATGCGTTCAGGCGCAGGCGCTAAACTGCCTATCGTAGAAGGCTTTGGCCGCAACTTACCTATGGCTGCGTATCGCCAAGGTGTCAATACCCTCGCAACTGAACAACAACAAAACGCATTAGCTCAATAAGGATTTAGTATGGACGATCAAACAACGCGCCTTAATCGCATAGAAGAAAAGCTGGACAAAGTGTCTGAGGCGATTGTTTCATTGGCCCGCATGGAAGAACGCATGATTACCTTGTTCAAACGCATGGACAGCTACGACGACCATCACCGCGCCTTAGAAGGCCGCGTGACTAAGGTTGAAGTGTCTCATGCGTCAGGCGCATGGGTTGAGCGCGTGGTGTGGTTCATAGTCTGTGGCATCATAATGGGGACTTTATACCTTGGTAAATAGCCGTAGTTTGTCCGACTTACATCCTAAAGTCGCTGCCATGTGCAAGGCTTTTATTGAAGAATGTGATAAGAAAGGCATTGACGTACTGATTACATCCACGTATCGTGATGCAGCAAGTCAAACGGCGCTCTACAATCAAGGCCGCACGACACCAGGTAACATAGTGACTAACGCTAAGGCAGGTCAGTCATTCCATAACTGGAAAGTAGCGTTTGACTTCTGCCCCATCGTTAACGGCAAATGCCAATGGAACGATAAGGGCCTGTTTGCAACCTGCGGTATTATTGCAGAAAACGTAGGACTTGAATGGGCTGGTCGATGGACTGGCAAGTTTAAGGAGACGGCGCATTGCCAGTATACTGGCGGTCTGTCACTATTAGATTTTCAAAAGGGGAAAACATTATGAAAGCATATTTACTTGAACGTCTTAAAGAAGCATCAACATGGCGCGGTATCGTAGCGCTACTAACCGCCATTGGCGTGACGCTATCACCAGAGCAAGGCGAGGCGATAGTAGCTTTAGGTCTAGCCGCCATCGGTACGCTAGGCGTATTTACCGCGGACAAAAAGTAATGTCCTCACTCTTTGCTATCATAGACCGCCTGCTACTATTAGTAGTTAGGTGGGCTGTGGCAAGAGAACAGGCGAAAGCCCAAAGGTTGCGCGATGCACTCGAAGAAAACCCTGCTGATTGGTACGCTGCTCATTTTGACAGCGTGTCAAACCCAGCAAACACTCCAGCCGACAAAACCAACACTGACGATACAAAAGCAAGCTGACGGCGGCATCTGCTTAGATAAGGACAACGCTGCTAAGTTGGGCGTTTACATCCTTGAATTGGAACGCAGATGATTATCGAAGATGGCTTGCAGGGAATTGACGATCAGTTAGCGCAGTTTGCAACAGACAAGCAATGGGAGTATTACGCAAAGTCTTGCGAGCTAGGGTCTAATCGTCAGGCGGCTAAATTCTTTGGCGTGACCGCTACCGTTGTTGACGTGGCCATCCGGAGTCTAAAGGCTAAAGCTGCAGTATCCGGCTACGCACCTAATCACGACATGGTTCGCGTGGTACCTGACCCGTTCATCGTGCGGGGCATCAGCACCTACTATAACGCCGAGGGTAAAGCCTCAGGCCAGTGGGTCAAGTCACGCATCGAGGACACCAAGCTACAAGAGATGATGCGTCAGTCGATTGACGCCATGAAAGAAGAAATCCCACGGCTGACTGCGTTACCAGCGCCGCCTCTGACTAATGACAACCTACTGAACTGCTACGTCGTAACTGATTATCATTTGGGAATGCTATCGTGGGACGAGGAGACCGGAGAGAACTGGGACGTAGCCATCGCTGAGACGTTGGTCATCAAGTGGTTTGAGCAGGCCATCGCTCAGTCACCTAACGCTGACACGGCTGTGTTTGCACAGCTATCGGACTTCTTGCACTTCGACGGTATGGACGCCGTAACGCCTGCGTCTAAACATCTGCTCGACGTGGACACACGGTTTGCTAAGTTAGTCCGGTCTGCGATACGTGTATTACGCACCATAATAGACATGCTGTTAGCCAAGCACCAAAACCTACACATTATCATGGCTGACGCTAACCACGATCCGGTCAGTCAGATATGGCTGCGCGAGTGGTTTAGTGTGCTGTATGAGAACGAGCCCCGCGTTACTGTGGATAAGTCACCTAATCCGTACAATGCGTACGAGTTCGGTAACGTGGCGTTGTTCTTCCATCACGGCCACAAGCGTAAAGTCGCAAACGTATCAGAAGTGTTTGCTGGGCAGTTCAGGGAAATGTTCGGTAGGACTAAGTATGCCTACGCTCACATGGGCCATTACCACTCCATCGATATTAAAGAAAATAACTTGATGATAGTCGAACAGCATCGTACACTAGCACCAGGTGATGCGTATTCTGCCAGGGGCGGTTGGCTGTCAGGCCGAGATGCTAAGGTAATAAGTTATGATCGCCGTTACGGTGAAGTCAGCCGGTTAACAATTAACTCTGATATGTTGAGGTAGATATGGCTAAACGTACACCGGAAGAAATCTGTTACGACTTGTTAGGGCAATCTATTGATGAAATTGAAGTGGACTACGACAACGAAATCATTGTCATCACCACTAGCATGGGTAGAATTGAATTTACTGGTGATGATTTAGCGATGTACGTCGAAACCGACAAATTTGACGGGTAAAGCTAAAAAACGACCTCACCAATCGCTGTATAACAGACGATTGATAAGGCGGTAATGCACTGATAGCCACGCATGTACAAAAACCTGTCAAAAACGCAGGAAAGTAGCAAATCACGTATTCAAGAGTGTTCAATTCGTAATTCATGTATTTCTATCTCTATTTTTTTGCCGGACGGCAATTTTACCATAGCCGTGGTCGGAAAATGACCGCGAGATAGTATTTCGACAACACATTCACCTTTGTTCCACCACAACCATTTTGGTAATGTCATTTTTTCAGTCATGTTATTCTCCGTATTCCATTTGTAAAAGTAGTTCGCAATAGTGAATGGCTTTTTTGATGTCGTCAGCGCCGTTCTTATTTTTGTGTCGGCAAACGTACTTGATGATATTGCCTTGAAGAAAGTCCAAACCGTTTGCGGTGATAAACTCAATCGGTTGAATAGTCATGTCAGCGTAATGCGACCCGCCCACTTGTTTTTGTAGCGCAGTCGCTTCTTCCTTGTACATTTCTGTCATTCCGTCACTCATTGCCTGCTACCTCCAATACTAAGTCTTCGACGCGGATCAGCGTGTCGTCTGATAACAAATTTGATATGTCTTGCGTAGAGTCTGGCAGTTCTATTGACAGGATTTCTACATCCACGTCGTCAGGGCTGTCGCCAGTGCCGAACGGATCGTTATACCTGGTAATGTCTGCGTACACATCTAGCTCGATGCCGTATAGATTAATTGTATATATCATTTTGTCACCCACATCCAAACTCTAGTCCAAAAGCCGACTGGCTCGTATTCTTCAATCGGTAGCCAAGGTGTTGCGTCTACGTTAGTAAACTTGTAATTTTGCCTATCCCAAACTTCACGATAGTTATTCATGGTCGTACTGCCTCCTTAATTATTTCCACACGCTCTCGCGCAGCGCGTAAGATGGTGTAGCGTTGATGTAATCGTTGTAACATTGAAATACGGCGCTCGGTTTGCCTTTCATGGTTTAGCAACTCCAGCACTTCTTCCTCTGTCTTGTCGTTAATGATAGCGTTCAGTGAACGCCAGTTTAGTCTTTCCATCCTACTCTCCTTTGTAATGCAGACCGTCGTTACCGTTGGCCGAAATAACATCTATACGTGACTCGTCCCAGTTAAGCGGGCATCCGGTAAAGGCGCACTCTTTTGTGGAAGCTAACCCCTTACCGCAGATGTTGCAGATAGGGTCTTTACTTCTAAAAATTAAATCAAAGTTATCCTCAAACTGCTTGTTGTTTACGCGGCTCTGTATCAAGTCGCCTGTGATGTCGTTATGTGCCGCCATCTTGTTCTCCCTAATTAATTGCAAAAAAGTGATATATTACTTGGCCAGCTTCTCGGCGTTTTCTTTCATCTTACTGAGTATCAATAAGAAGCGTAGTTCATCCATCTCGGCTTGGGTCATACTGTTCTCCCTATGTACGTCGCCTTAACATTGTTATTAAATTGCAAAGTCACAGCGCACTCTTGGCCTTTGTTTCTATTCATTAGTTTGTATAATCCAAATCCAATGGAAACAATGCAGATAAGTAGCAGTGTTGCTATCACTACGGCTGCTCGATCTATGCTTGCGTCTTTACTACAGTCGCACTTACGTCCTTGCTGGCAGTCTCGATTACACGGCATCGCTTTTCTCCTTCAACCCCATTTTGATATAACTAGGAACATCATCCCAGCTGCATAGATAGTGTTTTAACATTTCATATTTAGAATAATCACATAAATAATGTTCACGCTGAATAGTTATTATGCGTATTTCTTTACTTTCATGTAATTCTTTACCAATCATTTCAGCTCGCAATTCTTCTTGAACAGTAACAATGTCTTCTAGCGCAAGCATATAATTTATAGATGAATTAGGATATTTTAATTCCACAAATCTTTTTAATTCATTCATTGTGGTTTATCCTCATCATCAAAAGTCATATCGTTATGGGGTATGTCATCATGCACAATTATCCCATCCTCATCTGCTTCAATAAAACGCTGGCATATCACGCACCAGTAACCATCTATATCATCAGTCATTTGGTTTCTCCCCTATTTCAACTATAGTAAACTTCTTTTTAGAATACCTTTCGGCAGCCTTACGAGACATAAACACAGGCAATACCCCTATCATGCCACTAGCAAACTTTAAATCTATTGGCGTAGGGGCGCCAAGCATATTAACATCAGCTTTACGTTGTACCGCCATTACTATGAACATTTCAACTCCTCCATTGCAACATCAGAAATAGCCCGCTTGTCATGCAAGGCCGCCCAAATACGTTCGTCTACTGTTTTGTTAGCTAACAGTATGTAGCACCACACGTCATGCGCTTGGCCACTGCGATGCAGACGGCCTATGGTTTGTTCATACAGCTCTAAGCTCCACGGCAGTGAGAAGAACACTATCTTACAACCGCCGTGTTGTAAGTTCAGGCCGTGGCCGGCTGACTTAGGGTGTATCAGTAGCAGTTCAATCTCGCCGTTATTCCAACGCTTGATGGCGTCAGGCTCGTCTATTGTCACGGCCTTAGGGAAGCGCTGCTTTAGCTTTTGCAGTTCCGCCTGGAAGTTGTACACCACGATAGTGTTGTCGTGTTGGTTTTCGTCCAACAAGTCCTCTAGCATGTCGAACTTATGAAAGCTCAACCACTTCGTTTCAGCGTTGTCTTCTGTGTCGTAGATAAAACCTGACGACAGTTGTTGTAGCTTGGACGTCAGCACGGCAGCGTTAACGGCGGTCAATGTTTTGCCGTCCAGCTCCATCACAAACGTCTTCTTAAAATGTTCGTACTCTTGTCGGTTAGGCAACTCGCACCGCACCTCTACCGTATGACATGGCGGTAGCTTGTCGCTGTATTCGCCAGCCTCTAGCACATACGTGGCAGGCTTAATAATCTGCATCACGTTTTTAAGCGCATCAGGGCGAGGCTTCCAGTCGTTAAAGTCTTTGTTCAGTAGCACAAAGTGTTGCTGTAAGAACGCGCCTTTGCTACGGCCTAACAAGGTCTGATCAACTATCTTGCACTGGCCAAATACATCCTCTAAGCCGTTGCTGGTGAACGATCCGGTCAAGCCCCAGCGTATTGTTATCTTGTCCATCAGTTTGGCGATGGCTTTAAAGCGTTTGCCAGTAGGATTTTTTAGCCTGGTTAGCTCGTCAAACACCACGGCATCAAACCCTTTTAATGTCTCCAGCGATTGCAGGCTGTCGTAGTTCGTCACCACCACATTAGCGTCGGTCTTGAACGCATCCTGGCGTTGCTTCTGTGTGCCTACTGCCACAACAAGTGACAGACGCGGCGCCCACTTAGGTTGCTCGACAGGCCACACGTCAGTGCAAACACGCTTAGGCGCAACAACTAGGAAACGCTTAACAAGCCCCGCCTCGATAGCGTCCTGCATAGCAGTGAGCGTGATAGCCGTCTTACCTGCGCCCACAGGCGCAAGGATCATGGCACGGTCATGCTCAAATATAAAGTCAGCCGCGACTTCTTGGTAGGGTCGTAGCTTTAGCCCAGTCATCAATGTCTTCCTTATTCCATAAACATGCGTATTTTTGATTTAGTCGTGTCACCTCTATGGCAAACACCTTTTGTAACTCGGACAGCTTACCGCCGTCAGTCTTTATCTCTACAAACCACGTATCACCGTTAGGCAAACACGCCACTCGATCCGCCACACCCCGATGCGCTGGGCTTGTGAACTTGTAACTCTTACCGCCTAACTGCTCTACTACCTTCTTAAAATATGCTTCAACTTGTTTTTCTAACATGCTTGTCTCCCGTTGATGAATTAAATAATAACACAATAAAAAATATATTGACAACATTTATTTTTAATTGCTATACTGCAATCTCAATAGGTAATCTAAAGGACATTAAATGAAACATTCTTCTGTAGTTGGCGGCTCAACCGCTAAACGTGTTATTGCTTGCCCTGGCTCAGTCGCACTCTGCGACAAGATGCCTCCACGCCCTTCTAGTAAATACGCCGATGTAGGCACGTTGCTACATAATGTGATTGCAGACGTATTAGACAAAGGCTTTGCGCCTGAGCATTACCTTGGCACCACGTACGAAGACCAAGTGCTGACGCAAGAACTAATAGACGACAAGATTAAACCTGCCTTGGCTGCGCTTGATGCCATTGACCCACTCAAGATAATGGAGTATGCCGTAGAGACACGCGTAGGCTTTGGTGACTTCCTGCCTGACGTGTTCGGATCGACTGACTTCTTAGGCCGCATCGGTAACACTGCCTATGTATTAGACTGGAAGTTTGGTGACGGTGTAGCCGTTGAGGTAGAAGAAAACCCACAGTTGTTGTTCTATGCAGCGGCGGCCATGCGAACTAAAGACGTGGCGTGGGTGTTTGAGAACGTCGATACCATTGAGATGGTAATCGTGCAACCGCCTATGGTTAAACGCTGGCAAACGACGCCTGAGCGCGTTAAACAGTTTGAGAGTGAACTAGCCTTAGCTGTGCGTCTAGCGCAGTCAGACGACGCTAAACTTACGGCTGGCGACCATTGCCGTTGGTGTGCGGCCAAGCCTATCTGCCCACAGATGACCGGTGCGGTGGATCGTGTGTTGCACTCCAAACTTGATGCGTTGCCTGTGGCACAAATCGGTGTATACTTACAGAACGCTGACGTGCTAGAACAGTGGATAACTGATCTACGTGCGCTTGCGTTCCAATTATTAGAGACTGGTAAACCAGTCCCAGGTTACAAGCTAGTTGCCAAACGTGCGACTAGACAATGGGTGAATGAGACGGATGCCAAGGCAGCCCTGCTCAAGAGCCTACCCGAAACTGAAGTGATGGAGTCCTCACTAATCTCTCCAGCTAAAGCCGAGAAGGTGCTTAAAAAGCACGGTCTTACTTTACCGGAAGGAACTGTCGTCGCCATCTCCTCAGGTAGTACGCTGGCAAACGAGGATGACCCTCGCCCAGCACTGTTACAAATTGGCCAGCAACTTACCGCCGCGCTCAATAAAATAATCTAAAGGAAATTAATATGTCAAACGTAACAACTTTTTCACAAGCAAACCTTCCAGCCGTAGCCTCACTAAGCACAGCCCTTCGTTCATTAGAGAATGACGTTACGCCAGCAGGCGTGGCAATTCTTAAAATGGACAAGACTGGCCACTGGGTATACGGTGCTGACCAAACTGAAATCGAAGACGACTCAACTTGGGCAGTTAACCCCTTCTCATTCGTTCACGGCTTTATTGCTTGGGGCGACGGTGAAGTGTTAGGCGAGAAAATGGTATCGGTATCACAACCGTTACCTGAACTAGAAGGTGCGCCCTCTGCTGCTAAACGCGGTTGGGAAACACAAGTAGGTCTATCCTTGAAATGCCTAACCGGTGAAGACAAGGGCTTAGAAGTGCGCTTCTCTACAACGTCTGTTGGTGGTAAACGCTCAGTGCAAGCACTAGCCGTAGCCATTGCAAATCAAGTAGAGGCTGATCAAAACAAACCAGTCCCAGTTATCTACCTTAAAAAAGAACACTATCAACACAAGTCGTACGGCAAAATCTATACGCCAGTGTTTGACATTGTTGAATGGGTAGGCATGGCTGCTGATGCTAATACGGCTACGAATGAAGCCGAAGAAGCTACGCCTGCTGAAACTGGTCGTCGTCGTCGTGCAGGAGCATAATATGAACTTTAACTTTACAGTAGAAGAAATGAACGGCATCTTGGCTATCCTAGCTAAACAACCGTTTGAACAAGTAACCGCCATCATTGAGAAGATACGCCAACAAGCTGTCGCTCAAATGCAACCGGCACCGCAAGAAGCCGACAAGGACGCTGAATAGTGATCTTGTGGGTTGATTTTGAAACCCGTAGCCGCTGTGACTTACTTAGTCATGGCGGCTATAACTACGTTCAAGACGCCAGCACCGATGTGTTGTGCATGTCTTACGCGTTTGACGATGGTGACGTCACTACATGGATACCAGGCCAACCTTTTCCCGATGAAGTGCGACACTTCAAGGGTCAGATACGCGCACATAATGCTGCGTTCGAGAGGCTAATCTTTTGGTATGTCCTACAAATTAACTTTGATATTACCCAATTCTATTGCACGGCATCGCAAGCCCGTGCTAACTGTGCGCCTGGCTCACTAGAAGACGTAGGCCGTTTCTCAGGTGCTACCATGCGTAAAGACCACCGAGGTAAGCAGTTGATCCGTCTGCTGTCTATCCCTCGCGCTGATGGCACCTTTAATAACGACCCCACCTTGATGGCTGAGATGATTGCATATTGTGAGCAGGACGTTAAGGTCATGCGTACTATCTCTAAGGCCATGCGTAACCTGTCCGATGACGAGTTGCGTGACTACCATATCAACGAGACAATCAACGACCGAGGTGTGCTGTTAGATAGGCCATTGGCCGACTCTGCTATACGCTACGCTAGTGTAGAGCTAGAGGAGATTGAGCGCATCGTGTCTGAGGTGACTAAGGGTGCGATTACATCTGTACGCTCCCCGCGTATGCGTGAGTGGGTGCAAGAGCGTGTTGGCCCTGAAGCCCTGAAACTAATGACAACGTATAAAGAGGGCGAGAAAAAGATGTCGATTGACAAGTCTGTTCGCGCTAATCTTTTACTACTTGCAGAGGAGAACCCCGATGAAGTACCGAGCGACGTTGCGGACGTCATACAATGCGCGGACGACTTATGGGCGTCCTCGGTTGCGAAGTTCAACCGACTATCTCAGCTTGCTGACGTCGAGGATGACCGCGTACGAGGCGCCTTTGTCTTTGCAGGCGGTAGCGCGACTGGCCGTGCATCTAGCTATGGGGCGCAAGTTCATAACTTTACGCGCCGCTGTGCTAAAGAGCCTGACGAAGTAAGGCAGGCTATGGTGCGTGGCCACGCTATCGTGCCTAAGTTTGGTCGTCGCGTGACTGACGTGCTAAAAGGCATGCTACGCCCTGCGCTAATCCCTGCTAAAGGTAAGTCGCTAGTCGTAGCGGACTGGAACGCAGTAGAGGCCAGGCTAACCCCTTGGCTATCTAATGACCCACGCGCTGACGAGGTGCTGGACGTGTTTAGATCAGGCCGTGACATCTACGTGAGAGAGGCGGCTGGTATATTCCACCTGCCTGAAGCCGAGATTACGTCTGATAAACGTCAGATTGGTAAGGTTGCTATTCTTAGCTGTGGCTTTGGCGGTGGCGTGGGTGCGTTCGGTGCGATGGGCCGTAACTACGGCATTATCCTAACCGAGTCCGATGCCAAGCGTACCGTTGATGCGTGGCGTCGTGCTAATCAGTGGGCGGTGAACTATTGGCAGAAGTTGGAAGAAGCGTATACCCGTGCGCTGCGTAACACTGGCAGAGAATTTAGTGCAGGCCGCGTGACATACTTATACGACGGTGTGCATTTATGGTATGCTTTACCCTCAGGTCGAGTGCTTTGTTATCCATTTGCAAAACTTGAGCCTGACGGTGTGACCTATGCTAAAGCAGCATGGAAACCTGCCGCTGATGCCACCGAGTGGCCTAGAGCTAGATTATGGAAAGGTTTAGCGTGTGAGAACATCACGCAAGCCGTTGCTAACGACCTACTCCGACACTCACTGAGATTGATTGACGATGTAATTCTGCACGTACACGATGAGATTGTCGTAGAGACGGATAAACCGGATGAAGTTTTGCAACAAATGAGCGATGTGATGTGTACGCCACCTGATTGGGCTAAGGGTTTACCCTTGTCCATTGAGAGTAGCGTTATGTTGCGTTATGGTAAGTAAATAAAAAAAGACCGCCTTGCCGGGCGGTCTTCACTGGAGTATTGCTATGGAGTTCTTAGACTATATCACAAAAATTGCCCCTGAGGGCGAAACTGTGCTATTTGTGCGACAAAAACCGCTATTAGACGGCGGTGTGTTGCAATTTCACAACGATGGCGCAATCAAATGCACTTGGCCAGCGTATCTGCCTGAACAGGCCAAGATCAAAAAGGGTGACGCTTGGTATGCTAACACGGCCTGCTTTATCCTAGACCGTTTCAAGGACGGTAAAGTTTCCGCGTCAAGTGCTAATTGTGAGCGCGTAGCGTTCATGGTGCTAGACGACATCGGCACGAAATCTAAAGTGCCTCCTATTGAACCTACGTGGATTATCGAAACGTCACCGGATAATTACCAGTGGGGCTATACCTTTGCCTTAGATGACCAACCTTTAAAGGGAGATTTTAGTGCGGCTATTAAAGCAATCGCTGAGGCAGGTTATACAGATGGCGGTGCAATTAACCCTGTTCGTAACTTTCGTATGCCTGGCAGCGTCAATCTTAAGCCTAATCGTGATAACTTTGCATCGCGCCTTGTAGAGCTACACCCTAACCGTGAGTTTAGCTTACCCCAAATATGTGTAGCGTTAGGCGTTACACCTGAGCCTGCCGATACAGCCACCCTTGCTACCATTCGCCTTAAAGACGATGGCGGTGACGATGTATTGAGCTGGATGAACAGTAACGGCATGATTATATCGCCTAAGAACGGCGAGGGCTGGGTAGGTGTCGTGTGTCCTAATCACGCGTCCCACAGCGATGGCAACCCTGAAGCCCGCTACAAGCCCCTAGACCGTTCTTACTGCTGTTACCATGAGCATTGTCAAGAACTAGACAGCAAGACCTTCTTAAACTGGGTTGCCGAGAACGGCGGCCCTAAGCATACTCACGGCTTGCGTGAGGAATTACTGGCGGACGTTATGCACACAGCCCTATCTAAACTTGAGCCTTCCGATATATTCTCACACGATGCCGATGACATCATCGCCGACGTAGAGCGTAAAGAGTTAGGCCGTATTGAGAAGGCAGACTGGTATAAACGCTTTGCCTATATACAAGAGGACGACGCCTACTTTGACTTGCAAGACCGTAGAGAGGTTAGCCGTTCAACCTTTAACGCCTTGTTCCGCCACATTGACTGCCGTTCTATCCACACCGCAGCGCGAGTGTTGCCTGCTGTGTCCTACGATGAGAACCGTCAAACGATGGGTGCTAAGGCCCTAGTGGGTATCACCTATGCGGCTGGCGAAACGGTGCTTGTGTCCCGTGACGGTGATATTTATGGCAATCGCTGGCGCGATGCACGGCCTGAGGATTTAACGGCTGGCGATATAACACCTTGGCTAGACCATGCTCGGACGCTTATACCTAACGAGGAAGAACTAGAGCATATTTTTAACGTCATGGCCTATAAGGTGCA
>ERZ1034365.165-NODE-165-length-37197-cov-4.630577_pt1 | contig 37197 bp, 57 predicted proteins | sample MGYA00520615_ERZ1034365 | MGnify/ENA primary metagenome ERZ1034365 (study PRJEB33736, sample SAMEA104284505) | Azolla filiculoides | biome: Urban; feature: Water surface; material: Ditch water | place: Netherlands | collected 2015-10-28 | depth 0-0.1 m ...
ACAATGATATCGGAATCAAAGATGTGAAAAAATTCTTTGTTATTAACGAGGCTTCGAAGCAAGTAACGGAAGCAATGATAAACAGAAGAAGAAGAGATTCTGATCCTGGAAAAATGGTTTACATGATTGACGAAACAGCAGAAGACTTCAAACCAGAATTGAAAAAAGCATTTAAAATCGTTGACACAGAAGACGTTCCAAGTGACCGTACATTCCGTGCAGCTTGGGAAGTTGACGCTTCCACATTGACTGACGGCGTTGGCGCTGAATCAAACTCTTTTCCAGAGGTGACTGAATGATTACCATCAACATCGACAAAGCAAAGACAATAGCGCATGACGCTCGTAGAGCTGCTCGTACAGAAGAATTCAAGCCGTTGGACGTAAAGGCAACAATTCCATCTGAAGCAGAACAAGCAGAATTGCAGCGACAATTGGTGCGTGAAAAATATGCAGAAATGCAAGCTCAGATTGACTCAGCACAGACAGTCGATCAAATCAAGGCAGCAATGCCACAACCATAAAGGAAACCATCATGGCTCTCATTAAATCAGTTGACACAGACTTCGGTATTCCTGCCACATACTGGAACATCGGCGCAGTGCAAGAAGACTTCAAAGGCCAAGGCACTGAAGTAACCTTTTATGGCTACGCTTCTAAAGAAGCACGTGATGCTGGTAAACAGCCACTGAGCGCAGGAAAGATTCAGATCGCTGGTGACGAGTACGTTGCTGGTGCTGACCGCGCTGCACTGTACGCCATCATCAAGCAAAAGCCTGAGTTTGAAGGTGCGGAGGACGCATGACCGTCACCGCACGCAATCTTGTACCTGCTAAGTTCGTCGAAGATACTCAGACGACGCAGTACATCGTGTCCAGCAACATCACGGCTACGATCATCGACAAGTTCACTGCTACCAACGTCAGCGGCTCAACTGCCACGATCAGCGTCAACATCGTCACGGGTTCGGACACAGCAGGTGACCAGAACTTGATCACCAAGACCAAAAGTCTTGCTGCCTCCGAGGTCTACACATTCCCTGAGTTGGTGGGTCAGATCATGCCAAACAGCTCATTCATCTCGACTATCGCCAGCGCAGCTAGTGCGATCAACATGCGGGTGTCTGGACGGGAGATCTCTTGATGGATTTACAAGTCATTCAACAAGCGTTGGTCAATATGACCGATGTGGACGCGGCTGAACGCGAACTTTTAGCCCACACACAAGTTGACTGCCCTGTTGTACATCATTTTGGCCCTGGTATTTGCATTCGTGAAGTATCTATGCCCGCAGGCACAATCGCTATCGGGCATCGCCAGAAGTTTGACCAGCTGAACATTATGATCCGCGGTAAAGTGCTTCTCGCAAAAGATGACGGAACAACGCAAATATTGACCGCCCCCATGATCTTCACCGGCAAAGCAGGCCGCAAGATTGGCTACATCATGGAAGACATGGTCTGGCAAAACGTATATGCCACAGATCTTAAAGATCCAAACGCCGTCGAAGACTTTTTTATGGAAAAAAGTGAGCAATGGCATGATGATCGAGCTACCAAATTTGCCGTAGAGAGCGTTAGCCGTGCGGCAGACCGCAATGACTACATGTTGTTGCTTGAAGAGTGCGGCATACCCCACTCACAAGCACGTCAGCAATCTGAGGACGAATCAGATCAAATTCGCGTTGACAGCAACGTCACACGTGTGGCAGAGTCACCTATAGAAGGTAAAGGTTTGTTTGCAACCGCCGCAATTCAGCAAGGGCAACTCATTTGTCCAGCTAGAATAGACGGTAAACGCACGCAAGCCGGACGCTACACCAATCACTCAATGTTTCCAAACGCCATGATGATATTGCTGCCAAATGGCGACATTGATTTAGTCGCTTTGACTGACATCGAAGGGTGTAAAGGCGGCAGCATGGGTACAGAAATAACTGTCGATTATCGTCAAGCGCTTTCGCTTTCGGGGATCGAATTTAAGCAGAAGGAGTCATCATGACTGGTGTAGCAACAGCAATTGCAGGCGGCGCAATACTTGGGTCAATCTCATCAAGTAAAGCAGCAAAGACTCAAGCCGAAGCAGCGGGGCAGGCAACGGACGCTCAAGAGCGCATAGCTGACAAACAGATCGCTGCTCAAAAAGAAGCAATGGATCGTCAGATCTCGCTTCAAGAACCGTGGCGACAAGCAGGACAAACAGCCTTAAACGCACTGACGCCGCTTTCGCTGAACTATCAAAAGTTCGGCATGGATCAGTTTCAGCAAGACCCTGGCTACGCATTCCGTTTGTCGGAAGGCCAAAAGGCGCTTGAGCGTTCGACTGCTGCCCGTGGTGGTTTGATTTCTGGTGGTGCTCTTAAAGCAGCGCAACGATATGGGCAAGACATGGGTTCGCAAGAATACACCAACGCATTCAACCGTTACCAGACTGAGCGTGCCTCTCAATTGCAACCGTTGCAAGCTTTGGCTGGCGTGGGGCAGTCTGCCACCAACCAGATGGGCGCTGCTGCTGGGCAGTATGGCGCTGGTGTAAGTAACACGTATGGTAATTTAGGCGCTGCTGAAGCTGCAGGCATCACTGGTGCGGCTAATGCACGCGCTTCTGGATATGTGGGTGGTGCTAACGCTGTAACGGGTGGTTTGAGTCAGTATTTGAACTACACTCAGAACCAAAACTTGATGAATACCTTAGCGCAAAACCGTGCCAGAAGCACGCCTACAACTGTCAATTACTACGGTAATGCTGGCGGGTATGAAAACTTAGATTTTTAAGGACAGCCATGGCAATCGATCCATCCATCGCTTTGGGCGTCAAGCAGTTCGAGGCTCCAAACCCCTTGAACGCATTTGCGCAAGCGTCGCAAATTCAAGCACACATGCGCCAAAACGAGTTGGCCAACCGCGCTATTGAGCAAGAAGACGCGTTGAACCGCGCCTACTCTAGCTCAATGGACCCTTTGACAGGGAAAATAGACGCTAATAAGCTACGCCAAAACGTGGCTGGCGCTAACCTTGGGTCTAAGTTACCTGATGTCGAAAAATCTTTGCTAGCTACCCGCAAAGCTGGTGTTGAAGTTGACAAACTTGAGTACGACAATAAACGCGCCAAGTATGAGCGTAGTGTCAGCGATGTCATTAACTTTGACACACGCGATCAAATTCTTGGTAGCTTAGCGGGCAAAGTTGAGTCAGGCGAGCTAGATAGATCAACCGCCGAGCAATTGGCCGCATCTGTGCCTCAAGACCCACGCATGATCCCCGCTTGGCAAATCAAAACCGCGCGCGGTATTTTGAGCGCCAAAGATAAACTCGAACAACAATTCACGTCGCAAGACACTGGTGGCGGCGGTCGTGTGATTGCCACACCTAAGTACGGCGGCGGCCCCGCTCAAGTGGTGGCCGGCTCTCAGTTTACTAAGACAATGACGCCAGAAGGCGCGGCAACAGAAAAGCGTGAGCGCGATCGTATGGCTAACGCTGATGACCCGAGAGTCGTAGCAAAACAAACCATTGATGATAGTGGCAAGGTTACAAACTACAACAAGTTTGGCGAAGTCGTCAGCACCGTTGCTGGCGCCGGCAAGCAAAGCGCTACCTACGCCAAGACTGAAGCACAGAAAAAGACTTTGGCTGCGGATCAGAAGCTCGTCATTGGCGAGCTTACAGAAGCCATCAAAGAGGGCGGTCTTATCGACCAGTCCACTGGTAGCGGCGCAGGTCGGCTTTATGACGCTGGTGCGGGCTTCTTTGGCAAGGCTACAGAAGGCGACATCGCCATCGGCCGTTTGCAGCCCATTGCAGACATTGTCCTCAAGACTGTGCCACGCTTTGAAGGCCCACAGTCTGACAAAGACACTGCGTCATACAAAGAAGCAGCTGGTAACCTTGCAAACGCTAACCTGCCACGCGAAAAGCGTAAGGCCGCCGCGCAAGAAATCATTCGCTTGATGCAAAAACGTCAGAACCAGTTCATCACGTCAGATATGGCGTCGGGTAACACCGCCACGCCAGCTGGTGTCGCGCCTCCTGAAGGCTTTGTTCCAGATTAAAGGTTGACCATGGGCTTGCAAACCGCAACAAATCCTAAGACAGGCGAGCGCGTTGTACTGGTCGGTGACCAGTGGCAACCTGTTTTGCAGTCTGCGACCAACAAGGAAGGCATGAAAGCCTACTTGGTGGGCGACCAATGGCTGACTGATGACGCAGCGCCTGCCGCCGCGCCAGCAGCAAAACCCCAAGGCCAAGCACCGCTCACAGGTATAGCAGGCATCGCGGAATCTATTGGCCAACCTTTCGAGGCTGCCGGTAGAGGCGTGTTTAAAGGCATCGGCGACGTCATGTTTGGCGGCCAACGTTTGGTCGGCATGGGCTTGGAAAAGCTGGGTCAGCCTGGCTCTCGCGCGGCTGAGCAAGGTCGCGCGCTGCAGATTGACGCTGAGCGACGCAAGTTGGCTGAGCAAGAAGCCATCGCCGACATCAAGAAAAAACAACCCGTTGCTACCGGCGCGGGCGAGATGGTCGGTGAGGTTGTCGGTACACTGCCTGTAGGCGGCGCTATTGCTGCCCCCATCAAGAAGGCCGCCCAACTGGCGCCTTCGTTAGCTCGCTTCCTGACGCCCGTCGCTACTGCCATTGAAACTGCTGGTTTTAAGGGCCCCAACATTGCTACCAAAGCCGCTGGCGGTGCCATCACTAGCGGCGCGTCTGCTGGTTTGGTTGACCCCAACAGCACTGAAGCTGGTGCGGCCATCGGCGCCGTGGTGCCGACAATTGTTGCGCCTCTGGTTAAAAAGGGCGCCGCTGCCTTCAACCGACTGACCGACATCAAGGGCAACACCTTGCTGGACGCCGTCGAAGGCAAAGGCAAAGAAATCATCAACGCGTTGCGCGCCAAAGACGCTGTGATCGTTCCAGGCTCTGCCCCCACGGCCGGCGAAGTCGCTGCGCCTGTCGGCAGCACACGTTTCTCTGCGCTGCAAGAAAAGCTCAAAGAAGTGCCAGGTGCTGCTACCGAGTACTCTACCCAAGCTCGCGTAACAGACCAAGCCCGTCTGGCTCAAGAAGGCCGTGTCGGTGAACGCTTTCAGCGCGTCATTGACAAGGTCAAGGCCAAGATCGACAACGGTCTGGGTGCTGAAGTCAGCCCACGCGAAGTGGGCGAGTCTCTGCTGGCCGCGGCCAACAAAGAGCGTGAGATTGTCAAGAAGGGTGTGGTCGAACCCGCGTACAAGAAAGCCTTTGATGAGGCCGGCGACGCCAAGATCAACGTCAGCAGCGTAGTCGACCAAGCCGAGTCCATTCTGGGCCGTAAGCTGTCGGATTTTGCGTCTGAGACTGCGCCTGAGACAGTGCGCAAGCTCTTGTCGTTCAAACCAAAACCAGCGCCAGAAGTGCCAGTGGGCAAAGGCAAGCTGTCATCCAAGCTGGTCAAGACATCAGACGAGGTTGTGTTGCCACCTGAGGCGACCTTACAACAACTTGACGATATTCGCAAAGCCATCAACGCTGACATTGCTGCCGCCAAGTCGTCGATGAACCCAACCGCCAGCTCAACACTGCGCAACTTGGGCCAGCTGCACGCCGCCATCGACGACGCCATTGGCAAGAGCGAGGCGTTGCCTGCGGCTGCCAAGACAGCGTACGCTGACGCGGTCAACTTGTACCGTACTGAGTACGTCCCCCGCTTCAAGACTGGCATCAACGCCAACCTGTTCAAGCAGACGTCTCTGAACGAGCCTAAGCTGAATGCAGATGACGTCGTCAGCAAGTTCTTCCAGCCCAAGGGCGAACGTGAAGCAGGTCAGTTTGTCGAAATGTTCGGCAAGAACCCTGACGCCATGGTCACCGCCCGCACCGGCATCGAAGACTTGTACCGTCAAAAAGTGACCAACGCAGTGACTGGTGAGGTCGACCGCGCCAAGCATGCGCAGTTCATGAAGGACTTCAAGAACCCGATCGCTATCATGGACGAGGCGGGTATGAATTTGGCGCAGCGTTTCGACGTGATCGGCAAGGACGCAGCCCGTCTGGCCAAGGTCCGCGAGATGGCTGATGCCAGCGGCAACAAGCTGGCGCCTCCTCTGCCGCCAGGCGCTAATGCCTTGGCGGTCGAAAAGCGAATTGCTGACTTGACCACCAATTTCACACCGCGCCAATTGCAGGCGGTGAATGCTGTGCGTGATGATTTGGCTCGTCAAGCGGAGTATCAACGCTTGGCTAAAGAAGGCCGTCCAGCAGGTCCAACAGGCCAAGGCTCGGCAACAGAAGCAGCGTCGCAGAGCGGCTTGCCCTTCCCGCATCTGCTCAGCACACCAATCACGATTTTTAACAACGTCGTGAAGCGTCTGTCTGGTCAAATGGATGACAAAGTAGCGTTAGAATTGGCCCGTGAGCTGTCTAGCCCTGCTCTGGCCGCGGATGCGATTGAAAAAGCAATGGCGCGTCAAGCAGGTAAAGGCCCAACAAACGCAGTAGTGAACAGTCTGGCCAAGCCAGCCACTACTGCGGCGGCGCAAGCGCCGGCGGACCAGAATAAACTTCGTTACGCCGCGGTAATTGACGTTAACGGCGTCGGCAAAAGGAAATAAAGATGGCATCACTATCACCCACCCCCAAACTACAGTTCTTCGGGACTGATGGTCTGCCACTCGTCGGTGGCAAGCTGTACACGTATGCCGCTGGCACAACGACCCCCTTGGCCACGTACACCGACTACACAGGCGCTACGGCTAACACCAACCCAGTGATTCTGGACTCCAATGGTGAAGCCGATGTGTGGTTGCCTGACACCACTGGTTACAAGTACATCCTTAAAGACGCTGACGATGTCTTGCTGTACACCGTGGACTATGTGTCTGTCCCACTGACAACCAATTCGTTTGCTTCACCTCCTCCAATTGGTAGTGCAACACCGAACGAGGGTACGTTCACCAACTTGAACGTCGTTGACCTGATGACCTTGGAAGGCACAGGCGCTTCAATCCTGAACGTGGGCACTACTGGTGAACGACCCGTTTCACCCGAAGAAGGCATGGTTCGCTACAACAGCACCACTGAGAAGTTTGAAGGCTACAACGGCGAGTGGGGTGCTTTGGGTGGCGGTGCTACTGGTGGCGGCACTGACACCGTGTTCTTCTTGAACAGCCAAACCGTTGCAAATGATTACACTATCCCTACCGCACAAAACGCTGGTACGTTCGGCCCTGTGTCGATTGCAGATGGTGTCACGGTAACAGTTCCAGACGGTAGCGTTTGGTCAATCATCTAAGGACAATACATGGCTTACGGTAAATTAAACACAGACATTGTGCAGTCAAGCACTGCTGGCACACCGCCTCAGTTCAACGATGGTAACAGTGTGCAAATTGGTACGCTGTGTCGTGCTTGGGTGAACTTCAATGGTACAGGTACTGTTGCTATTCGTGGTTCGTTCAATGTGTCGTCTATCACCGATAACGGTACGGGCGATTACACAGTGAACTTCACGACTGCAATGCCTGATTTGAATTATTCAGCAAGTGTTACTGCTGGTGATATTACCAACGGTAGCCAAGGGTCTTGGGAATACATAGCTGCCGGTCCTACACTTTCTAGAACAGCATCAGCGTACAGACTGAACACGGGCGCGGAATCAGTACCTGGATTTGCGGCAACTTCTTTAAAAGACGTTATTAGCGTATCCGTAGCAATCTTCCGTTAATAGGTGAACCAATGACAACAACAATCAACGCATCCCCTACAAACGGTTTAGTCCAGACTGCCGATGGCTCTGGTGTTCTCAAGGTTCAAAGTAACGGTAAAACTACCAATGCTTTGGCTTGGGTAAACTTTAACGGCACTGGCACAGTTGCTATTCGCTCTGCGTACAACGTATCAAGCATCACGGACAATGGTGCTGGTGACTACACGGTGAACTTTACAACTGCGCTCAGTGATGCTAACTATTCATCTTGTGCGTCAGCATCTTTTGCTGCCGATGCAGCGTTAGTTGGGTTTGTTAGTTCAACAACATCTGCTTTACGAATTACGACTGATTATGTAACTTCATTTAGCGCAGCAACAACGCCGCTTGACGCACAATACGTCAATATAGCAATCTTTGGAAACTAAGGAATCACAATCATGGCACAAGTAATCATCTTCACAAACAGCAACGGCGGCGTTAGCGTCTGCATCCCTACTGGCGAAATGCCAATTGAGGCAGTCAAGGCCAAGGACACCCCATCGACTTCAATCATCGTTCAAGATAGCGAACTGCCTCAAGCAGACAACGACTTCTTCAACGCATGGGAGTTGAACGCTGGCATCGTGACTGTCAATCTCGACAAGGCCAAGGAACTTACGCGCAGTCGCTTGCGTGCTCAACGTGAGCCTTTGTTGGCTGCACAGGATGTGTTGTATATGCGTGCAATGGAAGCACAGGCTGATGTGTCTGCAATCGTGGCTGAGAAGCAACGTCTGCGTGATGTGACTACCTTGGTTGACGGTTGCGCTTCTACTGCTGAACTTCGCGCTCTGGAGGTCTAATATGACAATGACTCTATCAGGCACTAGCGGTGGTATCGGAGTCATTGGCTCTGGTACTGCTGTTGCCTCTACATCGGGTACTTCGATTGACTTTACAGGGTTGCCTGCTGGCTTGAAGCGCATCACTGTGATGTTTAATGGTGTGAGTACGAATGGTACAAGTAACGTGCAACTCCAGCTTGGGGCTGGCTCTGTAACTACATCGGGATACGCTTCTGCAAATTCAAGCGGGGCTAGTGGAGTAGCTACAACATCTACATCAACAGGACACATTGCTTGCGCCCAAGTTAGTGCTTCAAATCTTTTCTCAGGTCATGTTGTGTTTACAAACATTACTGGAAACACTTGGGTTGGTTCTGGAACAATCATGGCAAATGGTACGATTGGTTTCAATATCTCAGCTTCAAATATTGCACTTGGTGGCACTCTTGACCGTGTACGCATCACCACAGTGAACGGCACAGACACCTTTGACGCTGGTTCAATCAACATTCTTTACGAGTAAAGTAATGGACACGATTTCAGTAACCGCAGCTCGATTGGACACACATGAAGCCGTGTGTGCCCAGCGTTATGAGCACATCAGTGACCGACTCGACAAGGGTGCGGAGCGCATGGATAAGATGCAGTATCTGATCTATGCAGTCCTTGCAGCCGTGTTGCTCGGGCCTGGTGCTGCTGCTGAGTTCTTCAAGCGTTTGATCGGCATGTGATGTGGGTCCAGAAATTATGCTCGCGCTGCAAGCAATGCGTGCAGCATATTCTGGAATCCAGTATTGTTGTGACTGCCTTCGTGAAGGCTCAGTTGAGATCCAACGAGTCAAAAAGACAGTTGAAGGTGGAGTCGCAGACGCTAGGAAAATCTACACCGAAGTCACTGGACTTTGGGGGTGGGTTAAAGGTTTACTGGGTGCGCCTGCAAAACCTGATGCGAGTCCTGTCGCTGCAATCGACACATCAGAAAGACGTGTCGATAAACAGTCAAAAAATAAAGACATCTACGTTGACCACATCCCAACCCAAGATGAAGTAGTCCAGCAGTTCATCGGACACGTCGGCGAGTGGTTCGACAACTACCACACCTTAAAAGCATTCACAGAAAAGCGCTATGCTGAAGTTTTTGGAAAGGACGACATCAACCAGAAAGAAGTGCTAGAGCTGACGCAGCTGCAGGTTGAAGTCGATGCTGCCTACCCTGCCCTCATGAGCCTGATGACCTCCAACGCCCCGTGGCAGTTGGGCCCGATCTGGACTCAGTTTAAAGAGATGCAGGACAAGGTCAAGGTTGGCCAAGCAGCTAGAAAAATGCGCCAGCAACGCGAGAAGGCGCTGAACGATGCACGTGCAGCACAGCGCCGCAGTGACCAGATTGACCGCAACCTGACGTGGTTCTGGGCGATCATGCTGGTGTGGTACTTCTGGGTGTTGATGGGTGTTGTATGGCTAAACACGAAGACAACGCAATAATCGTTTTTCTGTGTATCGTCATCGGTATTTTGTTTGTCGCGCTGTTCTTTTTATTGCTGCGCTTCATGACGTTGGATTCACAGCTCCTGCGCCACAAGCGGGAAGTGGATAAAGCAATCGTGCTTCTACGGGAGGAGCGCGAGAAATTTAAGGAGAAGAAAGATGGACGAGAGCCATAAACAGAAGTGGACCTACCTCATGGGTCTGACGTACATGATCGTGAACATCGCCGACTTTGTCGCGTTCCCCATCATGTTCACAATCGTGCAGTTCTGGGAGACGCAAGCAGCCAACGACGCGTTTCGCCAGTGGGTGCCCCTGACGCTGACCAACGGTGGCTTCATCCACATCGCGTTCGCGGCCATCTTGGGCATCTCCGCATTCAATCGAGACACCAATGCCAAGCCCGAATAGCGTCATCGCTGCGCTGCTGGCGCTAATATCCGTGTTCTATGTTGGCCACCACGTAGCCTATCTTGAACAGCAAGAAGAGATCAACCGCATTGCGGCTGAGCGGGCTGTCGAGGCCGCCAAAGCTGCCGACCAACTCCACAAGGACAAACAAGATGCCCAACAGAAAATTAACCAGCTGCGTGCTGATGTCGCTTCTGGCGCTCAGCGCCTGTCAATCCGTGCCAGTTGCTCTGCCTCCACTACCGGCGGAGATACAGAAGCGCGAGCCGAACTTGACCCAAAGACTGCTGACGACCTTATCGCCATCACAGCCGACGGCGACCAAGCCATCATCGAACTGAACTCCTGCATTGATCTTTACAACAAGTTTACAAAATGAATTTATCTGAACATTTCTCTCTCGAAGAAGCTACCTACAGCGAGACAGCTGTGCGCATGGGCATCCCCAACCAACCAAGCGAACTGCAGTTGGCCAACATGAAGCACGCCGCTGAGTGTCTGGAGCCGCTGCGCGCCGTCACTGGACCGCTCCGCATAAACTCATGGTTGCGCCTGCCTGACGTGAACGTTGCAGTGGGCGGCTCGAAAGTGTCATCACACATGGACGGCTTTGCCATCGACGTCAGCTCGTCGACCTTGACGCCCATCGAACTCTGCCACAAGGTAGAAGAGCTCGGCATCAAGTTCGACCAGATGATCCACGAATACGGCCGCTGGATGCACATCTCGTTCGCGCCTGAAATGCGCCAGCAGAAGCTGACGATCTACCGACCTGAGAACAAATACAAGCCTGGTGTGCTCACCGAGGCTGAGTATCACGCAGCATAAGCTCACGGTACGCTTGAATAGCGTCCTGTAGATCACACTGCACCTGCTGTAGCTGGTCTGCCTGCTGCAGCAGTTTTGCGTATGAGTCGTACGCGAATTTGTTGAGCGTCTCGCGCTCCCATGTCTCGAATGATGGCATCATTTGCGGCTCTCCAATTCAATCAAAAGTTCGACGTAGTGCTTGGCTTTCTCAAGGTCGGCCACGCCGCCCTTCTTGCGCCAGCGGCTGATGTACTTGACGACGTTGCCTTCGAAGTATCCCAGCGCGTTTGCGTGGATGTACTGCACCGGCTGGATGGGCATGTCTTTGTAGTGGTCGCCGGCCACTTGTTTTTGAATGGCTTTCTCAACAGTTTGGCAATCAATCATTTGGCACCTGCTCGGCTGTAAATATGGAACGGACGCATCTCCAGCGGTATCTTCGACACGCCGTGGACGTAGCCGTACGCTGGGTTTTCTTTGCGCTTCTTAGACACGTGCTTGGCCAGCGTCTCGGCTGCCTTGCGGTTGGCTTCGTGCGTGCGGAATGACTTCATGAAGTCCGGCTCATGCGTCTTCATGTACAAGGGGTGAAATGCGTTAATCAAGGAAGAACTCCACGTAGATAGTGATGACGACAATAGTAGCGACGACGCCTGCACCCATCAGGAGGCAGATCAGACCGATGTTGATGGCGTCATCCATTGAGGTACTCCGTCAGGCGCTTGATGCGGTCTTCGTGGTACTGCACGATGCGGTTGGCGTAGTCTTGGCCAGACAGCGCCGAGAGCAGCTCGCGCTTGGCCTCGTCCAGCTCCTTGGCGGCCAGCTCTTCTGGCGTGGGAGTCTTGAAGTAGTCTTTCATTTCGTGGCTTCTTTCATCAGTTCAATGCGCTCGCGTGCGACGCGCAGGGTGTTGTAGCGTTGGTGTAGGCGCTCGAGGATGGTTATCCGGCGCTGGTTTGTTCTTTCCTCATTCAGCATCTCAAGCACTTCGGCTTCGGTCTTGCTGCTCAGGGTGTGGTTAATGCTTCGCCAAGTGCTCAATTTTCTTCTCCAGATCAAAAATGGTTTTAACTACGTTACGAAAGTGACGCGCTGCTGAGTTGTACTGGCGCTTGCGCATCGGTAGCTCAGCCTTTGCGGCTTTCAGCTTTTGTTTGTATAGATCAATTCTTTTCACGTTTCTTTCTCCTTGCTGCACCTGTGTCAATGTCACGCATGGCCTGTTCCATCGTGTACTCTGCGTGGGCCTTCATCGGGCCTCTTGGCCCCCGCGCCCACTGTCTGCGTACCTTCTTGGGTGCTGGTGTCATCCAGCTCTGTACTGTCGCCCATACTGTCTTCATTTCAACTCCTCCATTGCAATTTCAGATATGGCGCGCTTGTCGTGCAACGCCGCCCAGATTTTCTCGTCGACAGATTTCTCAGTCATCAGTACGTAGACCCACACGTCATGCCGCTGACCGCTACGATGCAAGCGCCCGACTGTCTGTTCAAACAATTCGAGCGACCAGGGCAAGGACACGAAGACCATGCGGCAGCCGCCGTGTTGGAGGTTGAGCCCGTGGCCGGCTGACTTGGGATGGACCAAGAGAAGCTCGACTTTGCCTGCGTTCCATCGCTCGATAGCGTTGTCGTCATCGAGGGTGACCGCGTGTTTGTATCGACGCTTGAGCTCCGCCAGCTCCTCTTTGTAGTTGTAAGCAATGATCGTATTGGCATGTTGGTTTTCCTCCAGTAGGTCGTTCAGTAAATCAAATTTGTGGTCGCTAAACCAGATGGGCGTCTGTACAGTGTCGAACTTGCCGTACGTCTCGCTGGCCGTCACTTGCGTGTCGTACAGAAACCCGCTGGCCATCTGTTGCAGCTTGCCCGTCACGACAGCAGCGTTGAGGGCTGTCACGCCTAGCGCCACGAAGTCGGACTTCATCTTCTCGTAGGGCTCGCGGTCGCTGAACTTGCAGCGCATCTCGACGTGGTGGCAGGGCGGCAGCTTGTCGGCGTATTCGCCAGCGTCCAACACGAAGGTGGCCGGCTTCAGTCGCTCCATGATCAGCGGCAGCGACGAGGCACGTGGTGCCCACTCGCCAAAGTCTTTGTTGACCAGCACGAAGTACTGCTGCATGAACGCGCCTTTGCTGCGGCCCAACAGCGACTCGTCGACGATCTTGCACTGGCCGAAGACGTCCTCAAGGCCGTTCGATGTGAACGAGCCAGTCAGGCCCCAACGCACTGGCAGGTCGATGACCTTGGCCAACGCTTTGAAACGTGTGCCTGATGGGTTCTTCAACTTGGTCAGCTCGTCGAACACAATGCCTGCGAAGGTGCCGAGGTTCTGTTGCGCAAGCCACTGCAAGTTGTCGTAGTTGGTGACGACGACGTTGGCATTGCTCTCCAGCGCCGCTTGGCGTTGCTTTGGTGTGCCCACGGCCACTGCAACCTTGAGCTCGGGTGCCCACTTCGGTGCCTCGACTGGCCACACGTCGGTGCACACGCGCTTAGGCGCGATGACCAACCAGCGCGCCACAATGCCGTCTTTGACCATGTCGCGCATCGCTGTCAGCGTGATGGCTGTCTTGCCGGCACCGACTGGCGCCAAGATCATGGCGCGGTCGTGCTCGTACAAAAAGTCAGCGGCTGTCTCTTGATAGGGTCGGAGTTTCATGATCGAGCTCGGATTGCTTTGGCAATTTCGTTTGCGCTTTCTATCGCAGCGTACAAATTGTCATATTGACCCCAAGGGCCAGACCAATCTTCGTATGTGTCACACATTTCTGCACACGCCTCACGCTCTTTAGCTGCTACCAGTTTGGCAAAGGCTTCAAGGCTGTCTGGAAACCACACATCCCAACCGTTGACTTCATCTAACAATCCTGCTTCTTTAGCTAACTCTTTTAGACCATTCATCTACTTGCTCCTTTGTCCATAAACATGCGTATTTCTGATTGAGCGCCTGCACCTCGGCGGCGAACATTGTCTGCAGCGGCGACAGCCTGCCACCTTTGGTCTTGAGCTCCACGAACCACGTCGAGCCGTCAGGCAGGCACGCGATTCGGTCAGCGACGCCCTTGCGGCCTGGGCTGGTGAACTTGTATGTACGCCCGCCCATTCTCTCTACGGCCCACTTAAAGTGGCGCTCTACTTCACTCTCCCGCATTGAACGCCTCAGTAAAAATGTGCAGACCTAGATCAGCGTCTACGCAGTTGCGCAGGGCCTGACGTTTGTTTGGTATCTTGCTGGCCGCCACAACTTCATACCCGTCAAAGTCAGATATCTTGTTCTTGTGGCGGATGTCGGACTTGTCAAACTTGCGTGGTGTGGCGTCAAAGTTAGACCAAAACAGATGGCGTTGCATTTCAAAGGTTGGCTTGACCAGCGGCTCGTAGTACGGCTTGACGTTTTCAACTACCCACTTGCATTTGGCGTAGTGTTGTAAAAATACAATTTGAGAGTACAGCGTCATGTCAGGCATGATTGGCGCGAAACCTTTGCCGATGACACCCACGTTGTGACGGTACTGGCCATGGCTGGGGCAAGGTGGGCTGGCCCAGATGAAGTCAAACTCTGCGTAGTGTTTCTCAAGGTAAGCGACAGCGTCGCCCACAACGACTGTGTCTTGAGGGTACAGTTTGGCGTACACCGCGGCGATCTCTGGCGAGAACTCAACCGCTGTCACCTCATGGTCGCCCCACAGACGGCGGTTGCCGCCAATACCCGAATACAAGTTTAAGATTTTCATGTCGTTTACTCCAATTTGTTGAGGACTGAATAATATCATGAAAAAAGTTCTTGACAACATTTATTTTGTGCTATGATGCAATTTCAAAAGGAGAAAAGTATGCTTCACTCAAACATCGTCGGCGGTTCAACCGCCAAACGCGTCATCAACTGCCCAGGCTCTGTGGCTCTTGTGCAGAAGATGCCGCCCAAGCCATCGAGCGAACACGCAGACCGCGGCACACTGCTGCACAACGTCATCGCTGAGCACCTCGAAGGCAAACCCATCACACTCGGCGTCAAGTACAACGATCAAGTTCTCACACAGGAGTTAGTAGATGAAAAACTCACGCCAGCACTGCGAGCCCTCGACGAAGTCGACCCAACGCAGAACATGGTTTATGAAGTGGAAACTCGCGTTGGTTTCGGTGATCTGTTACCTGGCGTCTTCGGCTCAACAGATCTTATTGGTCGGGTTGGAAACCGTGCCGTCGTTCTGGATTGGAAATTCGGCGATGGCGTTGTTGTGGATGCGGTAGAAAACCCACAGCTGATGTTCTACGCAGCTGCTGCCATGCGCACCGAGGAAGCCAAGTGGGCGTTCGATGGCGCTGAAGAGATCGAACTCATCATCGTGCAGCCGCCCATGATCAAACGCTGGGTGACGACCAAAGAGCGCATCGCTGCGTTTGAACTCGAGTTGGTGTCCGCGGTCAAAGCAGCACAGATGCCAAACGCCAAGCTAATGAGCGGTGACCACTGCCGCTGGTGCAACGCTAAGTCGATCTGCCCCGTGATGAACGGCGCTGTTGACCGTGCGTTGAAAACTACATTAGATTCGATAGATGTTGTCACCATGAGCCAGATGCTGCAAAGCGCTGACTTGTTGGAGCAGTGGCTGAAAGATATTCGTGGCCTTGCGCATCAAGTGCTCGAAAAGGGTGGTAAAGTGCCAGGCTACAAGTTGGTCGCTAAGCGCTCAACACGTCAGTGGGTTGATGATGCTGTGGTCGCCAAAGACCCGCGCTTCTTAGGCTTACCGATGTACGAGCAAAAACTTGTATCGCCTGCGCAGGCTGAGAAGCTGCTCAAAAAAGAAGGCAAAGAATTACCCAAGGAGCTGGTTGTTTCCATCTCTTCGGGCAATACGATGGCAAGTGAGGATGATCCTCGTCCTGCCGTCGTTCTCATCGGGCAACAGCTAACTGCTGCCCTCTCTAAACTGCAATAAAGGAAATTAAAATGTCATTCGCACTCGCAAACCTCCCTCCTGTCACTAGCCTCTCCACCGCGTTGCGTGCTCTCGAAGCCGAAACCGGTCCTGCTGGCGTCGTCATTCTGAAGATGGACAAAACCGGCCACTGGGTGTTCGGCGCTGACCAAACTGAAGTTGAATCTGACGCCACATGGGCGATCAACCCTTTCTCTTTCATCCACGGCTTCATCGCTTGGGGTGACGGCGAAGTGTTGGGCGAGAAGATGGTGTCAGTGTCTCAACCACTGCCAGAAATGGAAGCTGCACCAGCTGGTGCCAAGCGTGGTTGGGAAACCCAAGTTGGTATGTCTCTCAAGTGTTTGTCTGGTGAAGACAAGGATATGGAAGCACGCTTCTCGTCTACTTCGGTGGGCGGCAAACGTGCTGTTCAGACCTTGGCTGTGGCCATCGCAAACCAAGTCGAGGCAGACCAATCCAAGCCCGTGCCTGTCGTGCGCCTGAAGAAGGACCACTACAGCCACAAGTCCTACGGCAAGATCTACACGCCAGTGTTTGAGATTGTCGAATGGGTTGGCATGGACGGTGAAGCTGCACCTGAGGCAGAAGTTGAAGAAGCTCCAGCTGGCCGCCGCCGTCGCGCAGCAGCCTAAGTAGCTTTTTTCTGATGCCCTCTGGTCCGGCCCAGAGGGCATTGGAAAGGAGCCCCGAAAATGAAAATCTTAGTAGCCTGTGAATACAGCGGTCGTGTGCGTGACGCATTCTTAGCCGCTGGCCATGACGCCATGTCATGTGACATCTTGCCCACCGATGTGTCGGGCCCACACTATCAAGGTGATGTCAGAGACATCATCAACGATGGTTGGGACTTGATGATCGCCCACCCGCCTTGCACTCACCTCGCAGTCTCAGGCGCGCGTCACTTTGCAGCCAAGAAGGCCAGCGGCGTACAAGATGAGGCGTTAGATTTTGTGCGACTGTTGCTAAACGCCAACATCCCCAAGATCGCGTTGGAGAACCCCGTCAGCATTATTTCAAGCCGAATCCGCAAACCTGACCAGATCATTCAGCCTTGGCAGTTTGGCCATGGCGAAACTAAGTCGACGTGCCTGTGGCTCAAAGGATTGCCCTTGCTGACCCCTACAGACATTGTGGAAGGCCGCTCAGATCGAATCCACAAAATGCCCCCTAGCCCTGACCGCTGGAAGCTGCGTTCGACGACCTATCAAGGTATCGCCAACGCTATGGCCAGTCAGTGGGGTGCGTGATGCTGTGGCTTGATTTTGAAACCAGATCTAAGTGCGACCTACGCGCCCACGGCGTGTACAACTACGCGCAAGACCCCACGACCGATGTGCTGTGCATGTCCTACGCCTTCGGCGATGGCGAGGTGCAGACGTGGTTGCCCACTGAGCCCTTCCCTGCGGCTGTCGCCCAGCACAAGGGCCTGATCTACGCCCACAACGCTACGTTTGAGCGGCTGATCTTCTGGTACGTGTTGCAGGTCGATTTCAAGTTGGAGCAGTTCGTCTGCACCGCTGCCCAAGCCCGCGCCAACTGCGCGCCTGGCTCGCTTGAGGACGTCGGTCGCTTCAGTGGCGCCAGCATGAAGAAGGACCACCGCGGCAGCCAGCTGATTCGTCTGCTGTCCGTTCCGCAGGCTGACGGCACCTTCCGCCAAGACGCTGGCCTGATGCAAGAGATGGTCGACTATTGCGAGCAGGATGTCCGTGCCATGCGCGCCATCAGCAAGGCCATGCGGCCCCTCAGTGCCACAGAACTTGAGGACTACCACGTCAACGAGCGCATCAACGACCGCGGCGTGTTGGTCGACGTGCCCCTGTGCAAGGCGGCCATCCAGTACGCGTCAGATGAAGTTGTAGAGATACAACAGATCGTCAGTGAAGTTACTGAAGGTCAGATAGTTAGTGTCCGCTCACCGCGCATGAAGCAGTGGGTCTTGGATCGTGTCGGTCCAGAGGCCAAGAAATTGATGATAGTTTACAAGGACGGTCTAGAAAAGTACTCGATCGACAAGACTGTTCGCGCCAATCTTTTACTGATGGAGAACCCAGATGAAATACCGCCCGCTGTTGCCGAGGTTATTCAATGCGCCGATGACCTATGGGCGTCGTCGGTTGCGAAGTTCAGCCGCCTTGCAGACCTCGCGGACGTCGAGGATTCTCGCGTTCGCGGAGCGTTTGTCTTCGCTGGAGGATCAGCGACAGGCCGCGCAAGCTCATACGGCGCCCAAGTTCACAACTTCACCCGCAAGTGTGCTGCCGAGCCCGACGCAGTCCGTACAGCAATGGTCCGAGGCCACTCAATCGTCCCCAAGTACGGCAAACGAGTCACAGACGTCCTCAAAGGTATGCTCCGCCCAGCACTGGTACCGGCTGCCGGACGGTTCCTTGTCGTCGCCGATTGGGCAGCCATTGAAGCTCGTGCCAACCCTTGGTTATCAGGAGTGGGCCAAGAAAAACTCGATCTTTTCCGAACCGGAGCAGATGTTTACAAAGTCAACGCAGCTGCCACCTTCGGCGTTCCTGTCGCCAGCGTCGACAAGGAGCAGCGACAAATTGGAAAAGTACAAGAGCTGGCTTGTGGCTTTGCCGGCGGTGTGGGCGCTTTCGCTGCTATGGGTCGCGCTTACGGCGTTCTCCTACCCGAGTCCGATGCCCGCCGCATGGTGGATGGCTGGCGGCGCGCTAACCCTTGGGCTCCTACTTACTGGCAGGCTCTTGAGTCGGCATATCTGAGGGCCATGCGCAACAAAGGCCACGAATTTAAGGCTGGCCGTGTGACGTATTACTACGACGGCGTGCACCTTTGGTACATGCTGCCGTCTGGACGGGTGCTCAATTACCCGTTCGCCAAGTTCGACGCCGAGGGCAATGTCACGTACGCCAAGGCTGCGTGGAAACCCGCGGCAGATGCAAAAGAATGGCCCCGCGCGCGTCTGTGGAAGGGTCTGGCATGCGAGAATATTACCCAAGCCGCTGCCAATGATCTGCTCCGCCACTCCCTCCGAAACCTCGACGACGTCGTGCTGCATGTGCACGATGAAATTGTCATTGAGACGTCGTCGCCGGATGAGGTGGTGAAAGAAATGGAGCGCATAATGTGCACCCCGCCTGCATGGGCTGAAGGCTTACCGCTAGATGTCGAGGTCCAAGTGATGACTCGATACGGCAAATAAAAAAGAGGCCCCCGTGGTTTAGACGGGGGCCAAGTTGGCAACCACACAAGAAGGAGATCCCGTGGAGTTCTTAGAGTTTATCGCAAAATTAGCACCCGAGGGCGAGACGCCCCTCATCGTGCGTCAAAAACCCAAGTTAAAAGACGGTCAGTACGACTATCACGCCGATGGCGCGCTCAAATGCACATGGCCTGCTATGTTGCCCACCGCACGCATCAAGGACGACTGGGCCATCTACGGCAACACCGCCAGCTTCATCATCGACCGCTTCATCGACGGCCACCCATCGGCCAGCGCGGCCAACTGCGAGTATGTGCTGGTCATGGTGCTGGACGACGTGGGCGACCCTGAGAAGGCCCCTAAGGTGCCAGACCTTGAGCCCACATGGGTGATGGAGACGTCCGAAGGGTCCTACCAGTGGGGCTACGTCTTCACTGAGCAGCCCACCAAGAAAGAGTTCACCGCTGCCATCCGTGCCATTGCTGACGCAGGCTACAGCGACCCTGGCGCCGTCAACGCCGTGCGCAACTTTCGCATCCCTGGCTCTGTGAACCTCAAGCCTGGCCGTGGTCTGTTCAAGTCACGCCTTGTTGAGTTCCGCCCTGAGCTGGGCTACACGCTTGAAGAGATCTGCACCGCCCTGAACGTCACGCCCGTCGAGGCTGACAGCGTCACGCTTGCACCCATCCGCCTGTCTGACGACGGTGCTGACGACGTGCTCGCATGGCTCAGCGACCAAGGCATGGTGCTCACACGCCCCAACCCTCAAGGCTGGGCCGGCATCATCTGCCCCAACAACGCCCAGCACAGCGACGGCAACCCCGAGGGCCGCTACATGGCCGCCAATCGTGCGTTCTGCTGCTTGCATGGCCACTGCGTCGACTTCGACAGCAGCACGTTCCTGCAGTGGGTGGCCGACAATGGCGGCCCCAAGCACACGCCTGGCCTGCGCGAGGAGTTGCTGGCCGTGGCCATGGAGTCAGCCTTGAGTAAGCTGCAGCCGTCGGATGCGTTCCCAGACCGCGCATCTGAGATCGTCGCCGAGGTGGAGCGCAAGGAGCTGGGCCGTATCGAGCGCGACGGCTGGTATGAGCGCTTTGCCTACCTGCAAGACGATGAGGCATTCTTCGACTTGGCCGACCGCCGTGAGATTAGCCGCTCGACCTTCAACGCCCTGTTCCGCCACATCAAGTGCACCTCCGTGCACGCGAGCGGTAAGACACCACGCCGCATCGAGGCGTCTATCTGCTTTGATGAAAACCGCCAAGCCAAGGGCGCCAAGTCCCTCGTCGGCGTCACTTACGCTGCAGGCTCTGACGTGCTGGTGGCCCGTGATGGTCTGGTGTACGGCAACCGCTGGCGCGACGCCCGCCCTGCGCCTGTGGCCGGTGGCATCGACATGTGGATGAAGCACCTCCACCGCATGGTCCCGATTGAGTACGAGCGCGAGCACCTGCTCAACGTGATGGCCCACAAGGTGCAATACCCTGGCCACAAGATCAACCACGCCGTGCTCATCGGTGGCCACCCAGGCTCGGGCAAGGACACCCTGATGGCCCCGTTCTTCTGGGCCATCGGTGGCGCTGCCAAGGCGAATTGCTCGCTGGTGCGCAACGAGGAATTGACCCAGCAATGGGGCTATGCGCTCGAGTGCGAGGTGATGGAGATCGCCGAGTTGCGCCAGTCAGAGGCCAAGGACCGCCGCGCGCTGGAGAACACCCTCAAGCCCATCATTGCCGCCCCGCCTGAGCTGCTCACAGTGCAGCGCAAGGGCCTGCACCCTTACATGGCGCTCAACCGCGTGCTGGTGGTGGCCTTCTCAAACGAGCGCGCCGCCATATCGATCCCGTCGGACGACCGCCGCTGGTTCTGCCTGTGGGCCGAGGCCGCACGCATGCCCGAGCAGGACGCCGCCGCCCTGTGGAACTGGTACCAAAATTGTGGTGGCTTTGCGGCCGTGTCGGCTTACCTGCATGCGCGCGACGTGTCGGCCTTCAACCCTGGCGCGACGCCTCCGATGACTGAGGCCAAAATGATCATGGTCGAGCAGGGCCGCTCGATCGGTGAGTCTTACCTTGTCGACATCATCACGCGCCGCCTGGGTGACTTCGGCGAGGGCGTCGTGGCTGCGCCGTTTTACCAACTTTGCGACCGCCTGCAGGGGCAGGCCGCGCCAGGCGTCAAACTGGTGCCGGCCGCGCTGATGCATGCCCTCAAAGAGGCCGGCTGGGTCGACTGTGGCCGCCTGGCGTCACGCGAGCACGGCACCAAGAAGCACGTATTCTGCGCGCCTGAGCTGGCCGGCACCAGTAAGTCAGAGCTGCGACGTATGGCCGAGAGGGTCAGCACATAAAAAAAGGGCCCCTAATTGGGGCCCTTATCACATGGGCGCGTCGTCGTGGTTGTTGGGGTTAAACGGCGGCGGCCTATGGTCGTAGGGTATCGGGTGAGTAGGGAAGGGCCACATGTCAGAGCCCCAAGATTATGGCCAACAGGGCCGCGATTATTACGGCCACAATCATGCGAGCACCTGGCGCAAATAGGCCGCCACCGCGTCGGCCCTGAAGGCGTCGGCGTCGGGATCCTCTAACAGGTCCAAGGCCATGCGGGCGGCCGTTTCCATGCGTCGGGCGTCGTCGCGTGCCTCATCCATATCTCGGCGCGCGTTTTTGTAGTCCGTGAATAAACTATTAAGCTCATCCTTAAGGCCGGTGGCCGTGTCGCGCAGGTCGTCTATTTCGGCCTGCATGGCCACCTCATCACCTAGGGCCCTGTGGGCGTCGTCAAGGCGCGCCAGTACGGCGGCCGTCTCGGTGTAGCCTTCGGCGTAGGCCAGGCGTTCCTGCTCTTCGGTGGTCAAATTGTGCATGGCTTAGCCTCCATTAGATAAAGTTCTTGCGTGTAAGGGTCCTGGGCGTGTATCTCTGCAAAACGGCGGGCCGTTTCCTTGATAACTTTGGCCGGCAGCTGCACCAGGTCGGCAGTGCCGGCCTTGTATATCTCTGGCACCTGGCCAGGCCCCATGTAGACCGCTTCATACCGGCGCGGGCCGTCGGTTATGTACTGCAGGCCCGCTATGCTTGAAAATTCGATTCTCATATGTTCCCTTGAAAGTGTTGGTCCATATCAAATACGGCGACGTAGAAGCCGCCGCGCGACGCCTGCACGCGGTAGGAAAAGCCCAGCGCGTCGGCGTAGTTGAGTCGGTCGGCCAGGCGCTGGGCCTGGTCTTTAGTCTTGAAATAAGTCAAAATAATGCCTCACGTTGTCGTCGTCGCGGTATGCGGCGGGTTCAATGGCCGCGTCGATAGCGTCGGCCAGGTTTTCGTCAATCGAGCCGTCGCCGTGCTCGCTGCCTAGGTATGACGCGCCCGCAGGCACGTCGCTATATTTTGTGTATGTTTTCATTTTGTGGCCATGTAATGTATGTTTTGCGCGCGGGCATGGTGGCCCAGCATTTCACGAATAATGGCATGCCTGGCCACCTTGTGGCCGTGCTGCCTGGCGTCGGGCCGCATGCGGCCATATAGGGCGCGAATTACTTCACGCGACGACGCCCACACGGGTAGTTTTAATCGAAGGTAAGTACTAAACATAGCCGCGGCCTTTCACGTAGTGCAGGGGTTTCGGACCGGTAGCGCGCGGCCGGTAGGCCGGCGCCGTATCTTCGTCGACCAGGTACGGCCGACGCTGCGCGTCGAGTCGAATTTCGTCGCCTGGGTTAATAGGCGCGCCGGTTTTACTACACCGGCCAGGATAACGGGCCTTCATTTTGCAGCCTCCATCATAAAAACGCGGCGCTTATGGCCGGCCGCGTGGTCGGCAATGACAATATCGCGCGCGGCCTTCGACGTGCCTGCGCAGAGCATGCACTTGTCACAAGTGGCCTTTTTGCCGCCTTCGGCCGACGCTGGGCACGTCGATTCGCCGGCCTGGCGGTCGACACCGACAGAAACCCTAAAAACGCGCATGCCGTGCAGGTTAGCCTGCGCAGCTTCGTCGGCCGTGTCGGCACTGGCCATAACCAACGGCGCCCACGCGGCGTGGTCGAAGTCGACGGCCTGCCATTGGTGAGAATAGCCAACATGGCCGGCCGTGTCCTGCAGTATTTCCTGCCATATGGCCACCGGCGCGGCGGCCGGATCCCCATACGTGCCCAGGCGCACCTTGCGACCGGCCAACACCTGGCGCAGTTGGGCCGGCGTCGCCTTCGTGTATCGGCCGCGGCGGTATGCTTCGAACACCGACCGGACCGACCGGCCCACGTTCACATAGCACGGCGCCTGGCCGTTGGTCCTGGCCAACAATGGCCGGTGCACGCATTGGCCGCATATTGACGCGTCGTCGCCAGTCTTAAGTGCTTCGACCGGCCCGACGTCGGACCGGATAATGAAGGACTGCACCAAGTCGGCGCCGGTTTTCTCGTTGGCACTGCCGGCCAACTTATTGATAATGACGACAATCGGGCGGCCGTCGATAACGCTGGGGCCTTCGTATGCGATATAACCTAGAATTTTTGCCATTTTAAAGCCCCTTCGTGTATTTGCAGCGCGTGAAACCTTGGCCGACGGCCCAGGCGCGCGCGCCGTTGATAAGTGCTAGTTCGGTGTTGCAGTCGAATGACGCCAGCACGCGGCCGCGGTAAAGCACGTCGACGACGGTGCCGCGGGCGCCCCATGGACGATAGATTTTGATTGTTGCAGTTTTCATGATTGCACCAATACGTCAAAATAGGACAACACGCACGCGACCAGGACCGCGGCGACGACTAGGCCGGCGACAACGCGCGCGACGACTTCGAGAAAATTCAACATGGCCAACACCTTTTTAAGTTAGCTGCAAAATTGCAGCCCAGTGCACCACGCGTGATGCACCAGGCTGCAATTTCACGCAGCGCGCAGCGCGTCGAGCAGCGCGTAATACTCGCCATATGACATGTTGATTGATTCGGGGAAAATCTGCCAGGCGTGGTCATAGGCCTGCACAATATCGGCCTGGTTGAAGTCGACGCCGGCCGGCAGCATCATATCGACGTGGCGGTCGATATCTAAAAGCACAATTTGGCCACCTTCGAGCAGCGCGGCGACAATGCGTTGGCCGTGTTCGGTGTATTCGCGGCCGGTGTTGAATTTAATTGTTTGCATGTTGGACCCCTTAAGCAATGAATTCGACGTGGCCGACGACGCCCAGGCGGGCGGCGTGCTCGCGCAGCTGCGCAGCGCTTTTATTTGTACGTGCTGCGCGAATCATTGCGGACAATGCGCGCGCCACATAATCGGCACCCAAGCCGGCGGCGGCGTATGCTTCAATCTTGGCCAATTCTTTAATTTCTGCTTTATTCATTGCGGTCACCTTCGTTTGTTTGTTGTCAAGCCTTCATTGTACAAGATTTCTTTACATTGTCAAGAAATATTTTACTAGGGACTTTCCCTAGTATGTTGTTGGCTATGTTGGCGGCGTGTTGGCTATTTGACGCTGCCCAAAGTGCCAACGCTGCAGGCCGCATGGAATAAGGGTTTTTGGTGTTTTGTTGGCTATGTTGGCAATAAAATAGTTCATAAAGAAAAATGTAAAAAAGTGTTGTATATATACAACAGCTGTATATAGTAGAAGTTGGCGGCGACTGAAAAACGGGTGCCAACATAGCCAACATTGCCAACAAAATCAATTTGATAAGAATAGCAAACTGCAGTTTGTTGGCAAATTTGGCGATAAAAAACAAAAAGCCAACAATTCCAACCCCAGTTTTATTAAAGGGCGTTTTTAAAGTACTTTTAACCGCCCACACCGCCCGCGACTTCGGACCGGCGACAACATGGCCAACATTGCCAACATGGCCAACATGGCCAACACCGACCGCGCGACGACGACGCGACCGCGCTGCATGCCTGCACCTGGGCGCGCTGCATGCCTGCACCCAGCCGGCCGCCGGCGTGCTCACTTCGCCAAGCATGGGGTGGGCAGGGCCGACAGCAAGGGCCTACAGCTGCGGAGCGTTAGCGAACAATTTTTATTTTTTAATTTTTTGTAAAAGATCTTTTAGTACACAACCTTGCGTTTTATGTTTACAATCGCGGCCACATGCCAACACATCTGGGTACCTAGCGAGTTCTTTTTTGGAGCTACAGGACGTTAGGGCCCAGTTGTGTTGGCAAGGAGAACCAATGTTCACGTCACTACCCCTCACCATCCGCGAAGTCAAAGCCACTGAGGCGCGACTCAACGCAATCTACGAAGCAGCCAAGCTCGGGCTGAAGGGCGACTCACTTGCCCTCGCCGCCGGCATGCTCCCCGCCGAATACCGCCAGTTGTGCGTCCTCGACCCCATCGCTGAGATGGCGGAACAGAAGGGCCGCGCTGATGGCGAGCGCGACCTCTCCCAAGTGCTGCACAAAGCCGCCAAGGAAGGCGACGCCAAAGCGGCCTTGGAGATCCTCAAGCATCAACACGGCTGGGTGGCCAAGCAGGCCATCTCCGTCGAGGTCGACCAGCGCATCAGCATCACGTCCGCACTCCAAGCAGCCAACGAACGCGCCTTAGAGTTCATCGAAGCCGAAACATTACCCTCACGTCCAGCACCACAACATGCAAACAACAATCTACTCGGCTGAAGACGAACAGGAGCTGATGGCCAGACTCTGGGCGCCAGCTATCAAGGACAACCCACTGGCGTTCGTGATGTACGCGTTCCCGTGGGGTCAGCCAGGCACGCCGTTGGAGAACTTCCAAGGGCCACGCAAGTGGCAGCGCGAAGTGCTGACGGACTTGGCCGAGCACATCAAAACTAACCGCGGAAAAATTGACTTCGACACCTTAAGAGAAGCCATCTCGTCTGGCCGTGGTATTGGTAAGTCAGCCCTCGTCAGTTGGCTCACGATCTGGATGCTGTCCACCCGCATCGGCTCGACGACCATCATCTCGGCCAACTCGGAAGCCCAGCTCCGCTCGGTCACATGGGCGGAGATTACTAAGTGGCTGGCGATGTCACTCAACTCACATTGGTTTGAAGTCTCAGCAACGCGACTCATGCCGGCCAAGTGGATCACGGAGCTGGTCGAGCGCGACCTGAAGAAGGGCACCAGATACTGGGGTGTTGAGGGTCGACTCTGGTCGGCTGAGAACCCCGACGCCTACGCGGGTGTGCACAACTTCGACGGTGTGATGGTGATCTTTGACGAAGCGTCAGGTATTGACGACGGCATCTGGTCAGTCACGTCAGGTTTCTTCACTGAGAACACCCCCAACCGCTTCTGGCTGGCTTTCAGTAACCCACGGCGCAACACTGGGTACTTCTATGAGACATTTCACTCCAAGCGTGAGTTCTGGAAAACGAAAGTGGTGGATGCGCGCACTGTTGAGGGCACCGACAAGGCGGTCTATCAGCAGATCATCGACGAATATGGCGCTGACTCATCTCAAGCACACGTCGAGGTCTACGGCGAGTTCCCCAACGCTGGCGACGATCAGTTCATATCATCAGGCTTGGTGGACGATGCAATGACTCGGCCCAAGTATCAGGACCTGTCGGCCCCGATCATCATCGGTGTGGACCCCGCGCGGTTCGGTGCGGACGCTACCGTGATTGCAATCCGTCAAGGCAGGGACATTGTGCGCATCGACCGCCACCGCGGGGACGACACGATGACCGTGGTGGGCCACATCATCGAGGTAATCGAGGAATTTAAGCCTGCGCTCACAGTCATCGACGAGGGCGGACTGGGCGCGGGCATCGTGGACCGCCTGAAAGAGCAGCGATACAAGATAAAAGGCGTGAATTTCGGCAATAAGTCGGCCAAACCCATCATGTACGGCAACAAACGGGCTGAAATGTGGGGTTCGATGCGTGAATGGCTCAAATCTGCGTCAATTCCGAAGGATCGGTTCTTGAAAACTGACCTGATTTCGCCTATGATGAAGCCTGACTCGAAAGGAACCATTTTCCTCGAGTCGAAAAAGGACATGAAAGCACGCGGTCTGGCCTCGCCCGACGCGGCAGACGCTATCTGCGTGACTTTTGCGTTTCCTGTGGCTCACAGGGAGTATACTGAGCCAAAACGCCGCGTTGTCTCTGACCGCGGCATGATTGCAACTACTTGGATGGGCGCATGACCTTAAAAGCATTGAAAGATTGCGTGATTATTGAGCGTGATGTTGAAGAACATGCCCTCTTCTTGTTACCTCCAGGCGATCCCATGGAGACTGGCAAAGCCATCGCCGTGGGCCCTGACTGCAAAGAAATCAAAGTTGGCGATTGTCTATACTTTGGCGTTGGCCAAGAGTTTACACATGACCGCAAGGAATACATCGTCATGCGTGAGCCACACATAACTGGAGTCTTCTATGGCTGATCCAACCGGCATGGTCGCCGCGGCTAACGTAGCTGCTGGCGGCAAAACTGGCAATTCTGATATTTTGTCCGTCGCCCGCGCGCGACTCGACATGGCTGTCTCGGCACTCGCTGAGAGTCGTGAAGATGAGATCGACGACTTGCGCTTCTACGCCGGCTCGCCTGACAACCACTGGCAATGGCCAGCAGACGTCTTGGCTACCCGCGGTGCGGTGCAGGGCCAGACGATTAACGCCCGCCCAACACTGACCATCAACAAACTGCCGCAGCACGTTCATCAAGTGACGAACGACATGCGTCAGAACCGCCCAGGCGCTAAGGTCATCCCCGTGGATGACAACGCCGACGTGGAAGTGGCAGATGTGTTCAACGGCATGATCCGCCACATCGAGTACATCTCCGATGCGGACGTGGCATACGACACAGCGTGCGAAAACCAAGTCGCCTACGGCGAAGGCTACATCCGCATTCTGACTGAGTACTGCGACCCAAACACTTTCGACCAAGACATCAAGATCGGTCGAGTGCGCAACAGCTTCTCGGTCTACATGGACCCACTGATCCAAGACCCAACTGGCGCAGATGCCAAGTGGTGCTTCATCACTGAGGACGTGACCAAGGCCGAATACGAGCGCATGTACCCCAACGCTGCGCCCATCTCGACTCTGCAGTCGTTGGGCGTGGGCGACCAGTCCATCAGCAACTGGCTGAACGAAGACACGGTCCGCATCGCTGACTACTACTACATCGACTACGACAAGCGCACGCTGCACCTGTACCCAGGCAACCAGACTGCGTTTGCTGACTCGCCTGAAGACAAGCAGTTCAAGGCTGTTTACGGTAAGCCTGTGAACAAGCGCATCGTGCAAGACCCCAAAGTCAAGTACTGCAAGATCAACGGCTACGAGATCCTTGAAGAAGCCGACTGGGCTGGCAAGTGGATCCCGATCATCCGTATCGTGGGCAACGAATTTGAAGTTGACGGCCGTCTGTACGTGTCGGGCTTGGTGCGTAACGCCAAGGATGCCCAGCGCATGTACAACTACTGGGTGTCCCAAGAAGCAGAGATGCTGGCCTTGGCACCGAAAGCTCCGTTCATCGGCTACGGCGGTCAGTTCGAAGGTTACGAAGACAAGTGGAAGACAGCCAACACCAACAACTGGCCATATCTGGAAGTAAACCCAGATGTGACCGACGGTGCAGGCAACATGTTGCCACTGCCACAGCGCGCGCAGCCACCAATGGCGTCAAGCGGCCTGTTGCAAGCCAAGTCTGGCGCGGCTGAGGACATCAAGTCCACAACTGGCCAGTACAACGCATCTCTGGGCATGGGCTCCAATGAAAGAAGCGGTAAAGCTATCTTGGCCCGCCAAAAAGAGGGCGACGTGGGCACTTACCACTATGGTGACAACTTGGCTCGCGGCGTGCGTCACATCGCCCGCCAGTTGGTCGATCTGATCCCCAAAATCTACGACACACAGCGCATCGCGCGTGTGATTGGCGAGGATGGCGAGACTAAGATGGCCAAGATCAACCCCGAGCAACAAGAGCCAGTCAAGGAAATCGTCGACGAGCGCGGTATTGTGATCGAGAAGATCTACAACCCAGGCGTCGGTAAGTACGACGTGGTGGCCACCACCGGCCCAGGCTACGCAACTAAGCGCCAAGAGGCACTGGAAGCAATGGCTCAGTTGCTGCAAGGCAACCCACAACTCTGGCAAGTGGCCGGCGACCTGTTCGTCAAGAACATGGATTGGCCAGGCGCGCAAGAGATGTCTGCCCGCTTCAAAAAGACCATCGATCCGAAGATTCTGGCTGACGACAACAAGTCGCCCGAGTTGCAGGCTGCTGAGCAACAAATCCAAGCCATGGGCGCGGAGATGGAGAACATGCACCAGATGATCACCAACGTGGGCAAGTCCATTGAGGTGCAAGAGCAGCAACGCAAGGACTTTGAGGCGCAGGTCAAGGCATTTGACGCCGAAACCAAGCGTCTGACCGCAGTTCAAGCCAGCATGTCGCCTGAGCAGATCCAAGACATCGTGCTGGGCACCGTGCACGGTATGATCACCTCTGGTGACCTGCTGGCCGAGATGCCAAGCCAAGACATGGATGTTGGCATGGAAATGCCACAAGAAGGCATGGAACCTATGGAGCCACAACAATGAACGCAGCTCAATTCGTAGGCGCGCTGTTTCTGGGTCGCAATGTGGCCCACTCAGTGCATCTGAACACTCGCAGCTACTCCAAGCACAAGGCACTTGGCCACTTCTATGAAGATGTGGTCGAGCTGGCCGACAAGTTTGCGGAAGCCTACCAAGGCCGCCACGGCCTGATCGGGCCCATCGCTATCCCTGCATCGAAGAAAACGGCCAACATCATCGAGTTCTTGCAAGATCAACTTGCTGACATCGAGAAAGGCCGCTACGATGTGTGCGAAAAGACAGACACCCCGATCCAGAACATCATTGATGAGATCGTCGGGTTGTACTTGTCGACCATCTACAAGTTGAGGTTCCTTGCATGAGTACACCCTACGTTTCGCAGACCCAATACGGGAAAAACGAGGTTTTTGGCCTGCAGGTTTCCCGCGGCCAGATTCAAGGCCACAGCGCCGTGATTGTGTTTGGGTACAACCCTGACGTCGATCTTACGCAAGAATCTGTGTGGCCGGATGGCGGCGTAGTGCCACATCCAACAAGTGCATCGGTCTTGAAAATCAGCTCATCTGACGCCAACGACACATCCGCTGGCACTGGCGCCCGCACGGTGTTCATCGAAGGTTTGGACGGCAACTATGCCGTTGTCAGCGAAACCGTCACATTGAACGGTCAAACAGCCGTCAACACGACTCATTCGTATCTTTATGTGAACTCGTTCTACGTCGTCACAGTAGGCTCTGGTGGCGAGAACGCAGGCAACATCAACGCAGGTACCGGCGTGGTCACGGCAGGTGTCCCCGCGGTGCTGTATGACATCATTGCTGCGGGGTTCAACAACCGCACCACTGGTCACTATTGCGTTCCCGCAGGCTACACCGGCTACATGATTCAAGGTTTGTTCTCTGCTGGCCAAGCATCTGGTACAACGGCCGTCACTGGTTTTCTGAAGCAGCACGGCCCAGATGGTATCGTTCGCGTTGGCGCGGTTTCGACCGTAAACAACAGCGCAGCAGACTACCTTTTTGAAACACCATATATGATTCCAGAGAAAAATTGTGTTGGTGCCACCGCGATCGGCGCTGCGACTAATAACGCAGTGAGCTCGTATTTCAACATCGTTCTCATCAAAAACTCAACAGGATACTGATCATGGCTTATTACAAACAAGGCAATGCAGACGCACAGATCAAAATTGGTCTGGGCAAGCTGTACGGCGTTTTCGTTTCCAGCACCACCAGCGGCACTTTTGCTCTGTACGACACAGCAACTGCCAGCACCAGCGACCCTAAGATTGTGGCTACTGTCACCGTCGCTGCAGGTACCCAATATGTGAGCTTCCCAGCTGGCCTAGTGTTCAGCAAGGGCTTGTACATCGATATTGCAAACACAATCGAATACACTGTTGCTTACGAATAAAATTTGATGTAGTATCAAACCACCCTATCGGCGGGGATCACCGAGGAATCTTAGGATTCATGAATGACTGAAGAAGTCCAAAACCTAGCGGAAGTTGACTCCGCGCCAGCTCCTGAAGTGACGGCCACCACAGAGACTGTAGAAAACACGCCGGTAGTCGCTGATGAAAGCAACGAACAGCCAGTAGAGGAAAAAAAGTACTCGCAAGCTGAAATCGATGCAATGATCGGCAAACGCCTCGCAAGAGAGCAACGTAAGTGGGAACGTGAACAAGCGCAACGAAGTGCTGAAAAGCAAATCGTGCCAACTGATTTACCGTCGCCAGACCAGTTTCAGTCGCCAACTGATTACGCGGAGTTCATCCGTGCAGAAGCCGACAAGCTAGTCCAGCAACGTGAAGCAGCGAAGCAACAGTCGCAAGTTCTAGAGAGCTATCAAGAGCGTGAAGAGCAGGCTCGGGATAAGTACGACGATTTTGAACAAGTCGCCTACAACCCCAACCTTCCGATCACAAACGTGATGGCTGAAACGATCCAGCATTCTGACATTGGCCCTGAGTTAGCTTACTACCTCGGTACCAACCCAAAGGATGCAGAACGTATTTCTCGCTTGTCGCCCTACATGCAGGCGAAAGAGATTGGAAGAATTGAGGCTAAATTAGCTGATAATCCTCCGGTCAAACGAACGACATCTGCGCCCGCGCCGATTTCACCTGTCACGGCACGAACCACTGGTTCGCCGACTCATGACACTACGGACCCACGCTCTACCAAGAGCATGACGACCTCGCAGTGGATTGAAGCCGAACGTGCTCGACAGTTGAAAAAGTTGCAGGCACAAAACCGCTAACTTTTCAAAGGACTTTAAATGTCAAACAGCATCTTAACGATCGACATGATCACCCGCAAGTCTCTCGAGATCCTCGAGAACAACCTTGTTATCACACGTAACGTGAACCGTCAGTACGACGACAGCTTCGCTGTTGAAGGCGCCAAGATTGGTTCTACATTGCGTATCCGTTTGCCCGACCGCGCTTTGGTGACTGACGGTGCCGCCTTGCAAGTTCAAGACGACAACGAACAGTACACAACTTTGACCGTGGCCAGCCAAAAGCACATCGGTGTCAACTTCACATCTGCTGAATTGACCATGCAATTGGACGACTTCGCTGAGCGTGTGTTGAAGCCTCGTATCAGCCAATTGGCTTCGAGCATCGACGCTGACGTGGCCAATGCTTACAAAGGCATCGGTAACTCTGTTGGTACCCCTGGCACCACTCCTGCTACTTCTTTGGTCTTGTTGCAAGCTCAACAAAAACTGAACGAAAACGCAGCGACTATGTCTCCACGTTACGCTACCGTGAACCCTGCTGCTAACGCTGGCTTGGTTGAAGGCTTGAAAGGTCTGTTCAACCCAACAGACACTATCAGCAAGCAATTCAAGAACGGCATGATGGGCACTGGCGTGTTGGGCTTTGACGAGATCAACATGTCTCAGTCTATCAAGCAATTCACAACTGGCTCACGTGGTGCTACTGGCGCTACTTTGTCTGCCGCTGTGTCTGCTGAAGGCGCAACCACCATCGCTATCACTGGCGGCGGTAACGCAGGTACCATCAAGATCGGTGACGTGTTCACTGTGGCTGATTGCTACGCTGTTAACCCACAAACTCGCGAATCTACCGGTTCGTTGTTCCAGTTCGTCGCTACTGCTGACGTGACTTTGGGTTCAAGCGGCGAAGGCAACATCACTGTTGCTCCTATCTACACTGCCAACAACGCTTTGGCCACCGTGAACAGCTTCCCAGCTTCCGGTAAGGCTGTGGTGTTCGTGGGTGCTGCATCTACTCAGTACGCTCAAAACTTGGTGTACCACAAAGATGCAATCACCTTCGCTACTGCCGACTTGCTGTTGCCACAAGGTGTGGACATGGCTTCTCGCGCTGTGCACAACGGTATCAGCTTGCGCGTTGTTCGTCAGTACGACATCAACAACGACCGTATGCCTTGCCGTATCGACGTCTTGTACGGCTACAGCACGATCCGTCCACAAATGGGCGTTCGTCTGTGGGGCTAATCTGAAATGGGGCTTCGGCCCCTTTCTTCGCAAACTCTTTTTTAAGGAAATTTATCATGGCACTCCCTAACGGCGCTGGCGGTTACCAACTCGGTGACGGCAACCTCTCTGAACTGACCATCGGCTACGCAGCCGCTCCTCAAACTGCTACATCTACTGCTACCTTGACAGCTGCTCAAGTTACTGGTGGTATGTTGGTGGCTAACCCCAGCACTTCTGCTGCTACTTACACTTTGCCTACAGCGGCTGCTATCGACGCAATCGTGACCAGCGCTAAAGTTGGTAGCACATTCCAGCTGAGCGTTGTCAACACTGGCACCTCTTCTGGTACCGTGACTTTGGCAACTGCTACTGGCATCACTGACGGCGGCAACGCTTTCGTGGCCGTGGCTGTTACATCTAGCGCAGTGTTTACATTCCGTAAAACTGGCGACGCAGCTTGGTCCGTCTACAAGTCGGCCTAATCTAAATGGGCCCTTCGGGGCCCATTTTTAAAGGACAAAAATGCCAGTAATCTATATGAAACATGAGCTGCATGGCGCCAAAGTGGCGAACATGGAAGCTGAAGCAGTTGCAGACGAGAAGAATGGCTGGGTGCGCTATACTCTGGACACGCCTTCTGAAGTAGTTGAAGAAGCGGCTCCCGTAAACGCGCTGGAAGTCAAAAGCCGTAGAAAACCCGCTGAAAAAACAGCGTAAGGAGCGCCGTCATGGCCACATACACAGCTGGCGATCAGATCACTCGAGCCCTGCGTCTGCTGGGTATCCTCGCCGAAGGCGAAACACCATCTGCGGCCATGTCACAAGACGCCCTGACCGCGTTCGACCAAATGGTCGATTCGTGGAACACTGAGCGACTCTCAGTGTTTTGCACGCAGGATCAAGTGTTTACTTGGCCTGCAAGCCAGATCAGCCGCACACTAGGCCCAACAGGCGACTTTGTCGGCCTGCGCCCCGTTCTGATGGACGATGCCACGTACTTTAAAGCGCCAAACGGCGTGTCGTACGGCATCAAGTTCATCAACCAACAACAGTACGACGGCATCGCCGTCAAGAACGTCACATCCACTTACCCGCAAGTTTGCTGGGTAAACATGGGCTTTCCTGACATCACGCTGACTGTCTACCCAATGCCCACCCAAGAGCTGGAGTGGCACTTTGTGTCTGTGCAAGAGCTGGATAAGCCTGCTGCACTGGACACCGTGTTGCACTTCCCGCCTGGCTACATGCGCGCGTTCGCGTACAACTTGGCTATGGAGATCGCGCCAGAGTACGGTGTTGAGCCTCCTCCTCAAGTGCAACGCATTGCGATGACGTCTAAACGCAACCTCAAGCGCATCAACAACCCAGATGATGTGATGGCTCTGCCGTACGCTTTGGTGGCAAACCGTCAACGATTCAACATCTACGCCGGTAACTACTGATGAAGTCGCCAATCCTAGGTTCCTCATATGTGGCACGTAGCGTCAATGCAGCCGATAACCGCATGGTTAATCTGTACCCTGAAATGGTTCCAGAAGGCGGTAAAGAGGCTGCGTTTTTGTCGCGTTGCCCTGGTCTACGCCGCCTTGTGGAGGTTGGCAATGGGCCTGTTCGTGGCTTGTGGGCTCTTGGTGATTATTTGTACGTTGTCTCTGGTGACACTTTTTACCGTGTAAACGTCATCGGTACGACAAGTCGCTACAAGATCAAGTACGTCGGCACTGTCACAGGCACTGGTCCTGTGTCCATGTCGGACAACGGCACTCAGATCTTTATTGCCTGCAACCCTGACGGCTTCATTTACAACGCAACCACCGAAGTGTTTGCGCAGATCACCGACCCTGATTTCCCAGGCGCTGTGACCGTGGGTTACCTTGACGGCTACTTTGTGTTCAATGAACCAAACAGCTCTCGCGTGTGGGTGACTTCACTGCTTGACGGTCTGTCCGTCGATCCGTTGGACTTCGCCAGCGCCGAGGGTTCGCCCGACGGTTTGATCTCTTTGATCGTGGACCACCGTGAGGCATGGTTGTTCGGAACAAACTCAATCGAGGTCTGGTATGACGCAGGTCTGCCAGATTTCCCGCTACAGCGCATCCAAGGCGCTTTTAACGAGATTGGCTGTGCTGCCCCTTACTCGGTTGCCAAACTCGATAACGGGCTGTTCTGGCTCGGTTCTGATGCCCGTGGGCGCGGTATTGTTTACCGTGCCAATGGCTACACTGGCCAGCGCATCTCTACGCACGCAATCGAGTGGCAAATACAAGAATATGGTGACATCTCTGATGCCATTGGCTACACGTACCAGCAAGACGGTCATGCTTTCTATGTGCTGATCTTCCCATCTGCTCAAACCACTTGGGTCTACGATGTGGCCACTCAAGCGTGGCATGAGCGTGCAGGCTGGGACAACGGTCTGTTTGTACGCCATCGCTCCAACTGCCAAGTGGTCTACAACAACGAGATCATCGTTGGTGACTTCGAGAACGGCAACATTTACGCATTCGACTTGAATGAATACGCTGACAACGGCGACATTCAGAAGTGGCTGCGTTCGTGGCGTGCCCTGCCCACGGGTCAGAATGACCTCAAGCGTTCATCGCAGCACACGTTGCAGATCGACTGCGAGACAGGTGTGGGCATCAACAGCGGCCAAGGTAGCGATCCACAGATCATGCTGCGCTGGTCAGATGACGGTGGTCACACTTGGTCCAATGAGCACTGGATGTCCATGGGTAAGGTGGGTGAGTACTTCCGTCGTGCCATTTACCGCCGCCTCGGGATGACATTGAAGCTGCGTGACCGTGTTTATGAAGTTTCAGGCACAGACCCCGTGAAGATCGCTATCATGGGTGCTCAACTGTATGTGACACCTACCAATGCCTGATCAACAGAATATAACCAACATCCCGTCAAACCGTGTCGAGTTTATCGACCCGCGCACGGGCTTAGTCTCGCGTGAGTGGTACCGGTTCTTCCTGAACCTGTTTAACTTGGCGGGTGCTGGTGGCAACCAGATCAGTCTGGACGAGATGCAGATTGGTCCTCCTCCACAGCCTGACTCGGGTGGTGGCGGTGGTGGTACAGGTACGGTGACTTCGGTTGCTATGACAGTGCCCACAGGTCTAGATGTCACGGGTAGCCCGATCACCAGCAGTGGCACATTTGCTGTGACCTATGCTGCTGGCTATGACATCCCTACGACTGCCAGCCAAGCACAATGGGACACTGCTTACACAGACCGCCTCAAGTGGGACGGTGGTGCAACTGATCTGGTGGCATCCACTGGTCGCATATCGCTTGGTGCAACTACAGTTGGTGGCAACTTCTTCACGTTGCCCAACCCTAGCGCGATCACGTTTGTTCAGATCAACGCTGACAACACCATCACCACGATGGACGCTCCCACGTTCCGTACAGCCATTGGTGCTGGTACTGGTGCTGGATCAGTCACATCTGTGGACACTGCGGGTACGGTCAACGGCTTGACCTTGACAGGCGGTCCGATCACGACATCGGGCACGATCACGCTTGGTGGTACGTTGGACTTGTCTAGCCCACCTGCTATCGGTGCTACTACGGCTGCTGCTGGTACGTTTACTACGCTTACAGCTACTGGTCAGACATCTTTGGGTGGTGCTGCTGGTAGTGAGGGTTTGAGAGTTACTCCACTTGCTTCATCGACAACATATATCAACGCAAGAGCAGGAATAAATGGTGGTAACGCGCAACTAGGTCTTGTAGGGACAGGGAACACTGATTTTGTTTTCTACACTCTTGGTACAGGAGCGTACAGGTTTTTAACTGGTGGCGTTGGGCCTGACCAGTTCCGCATCTCCCACACAGCCTCCGCAGTCAACTATGTTC
>ERZ1034365.168-NODE-168-length-36687-cov-3.169762_pt1 | contig 36687 bp, 36 predicted proteins | sample MGYA00520615_ERZ1034365 | MGnify/ENA primary metagenome ERZ1034365 (study PRJEB33736, sample SAMEA104284505) | Azolla filiculoides | biome: Urban; feature: Water surface; material: Ditch water | place: Netherlands | collected 2015-10-28 | depth 0-0.1 m ...
AATGGCGGACATTGGTGAAAAAGGGCAAATGAGAATGGTGTCGCAGTCTTCATGGTGGAAAATGCCCTTGATTCACGAGGTTCCGCTAGTTTTGAAAGTAGCTCACCACGGATCTGGAGATCAGTACTACGAGCTGCTTGAGGCTCTAAAGCCAGACCTAAGTCTCATCTCCGTTGGTAAAAAGAATAGTTACGGTCACCCCACCGCAAGAGTTATTGGCCAGCTTCAGAAATCCGGCTCTGCCATGGTCAGAACAGATGAACTTGGTTCAATTGCACTTTCAGTTGGCGACTCGGGCATTATCATCTCTAACTCGCCTAGGCTTACAGGGTGAGTAAAGCAAAACAGATGGAATGGCGCAAGGCAGCGCCACACCCCATTGTTTTTGTTTCTGGGTCAGAAGAATACTTCGCGGGCCGGGCCATTCGTTCTATTCGCGAGTCTCTTCGCTCCCAAGATGCATCTCTTGAAATTCACGAGATTGATGCCGCCGATTATTCATCGGGCACCCTCATCAACCTAACCAGTCCGTCGCTTTTTGCTGAGCCCCGCTTGGTAATTATTCGTGCAGTCGAGAAATGCAGCGACGACTTGATTGTCGACGGCCTTGATTATTTACTTAACCCCACCGAAGACACCACAGTCATACTTAGACACAACGGGTCTAGCGTTAGGGGCAAAAAGCTAGTCGAAGCAATTCGTGAATCAGAATTAGCCGCCGAGATTGTTTGTGCCGACATAAAGAAAGACGCCGATAGGCAGGCGTTTGTGCAGGGCGAATTTGCACATGGTGCACGAAAGATTTCCCCCGGCGCTGTTCGTGCTTTACTTGACGCTTTTGCCGACGACACAGCAGAATTGGCGGCCGCTTGCAGTCAACTGATGCTTGATAGCTCAGAGTCAATTACCGAAGAAATAGTAGACCGATACTACGGAGGACGTGTCGAGACGAACGCTTTTAAGGTTGCCGATGCAGCTCTGGCAGGAAGGGCAGGCGAGGCAATGGCGCTGTTGCGTCACGCGTTAGCTACGGGCGCAGACCCGGTTCCATTGGTAGCGGCTATTTCTATGAAGATTCGTCAAATGGCAAAGATCTACGGAAACCGTTCGGCTACTGCTGCAAATTTGGGAATGGCACCATGGCAGTTAGATAAGGCCAGAAAAGATTTAACCGGTTGGACAGACGATGGGCTTGCGGCCGCGATACAAGCCATGGCTACCGCCGATGCTGCCGCTAAAGGTGCCGAGCGAGACCCGGTCTATTCACTGGAGAAACTGGTTAATCTCATCTCTCACAAAGGTTTAGTGAATCCAAAATGAAAAACCCTAAGGCCAAATTTGGTTTTCTTGGATTCCTTGCAATTATTTTTATCGCAGTCGTCCTAAGGCCACCGGTTGCTTCAATTGGACCTTTGCTTCAAGAAATTCAAATCTCACTTGGTGTCACCACTGAGCTGATTGGTTTACTGGCGGCAGCTCCTGTGCTCTGTTTTGGCCTAGGTGCGTTTGCCAGCCCGTGGTTGGTGGGCAGAGTAGGGGTTAACCACGCCATGCTCTACGTAATGAGTTTCTTGGGCCTTGCTTCTTTGCTTCGAATGTTCTTTGGCTACCCAGGGCTATTGCTTGGAACCATTGGTGCAGGTTTATCAATTGCAATCGCAAACGTTTTGCTTCCCACCGTTGTGCGAGTGCAATTTCCAAACCGGGTTGCTTTGGTGACTGGTGCATATACAACTTTGCTTTCAATCTCAGCAAGTCTGGCAGCATCAATTGCTGTACCATCAAGTAATTTACTTGGCGGTTGGTCACCTGCCTTAGCGATTTGGATTTTGCCAACTGTTCTTGCCATTTTGCTTTGGTTGCCTCAGGTTAGAACTCAAGACAGCCATGTTGCCCAACCGGCTAGTTCTGCGGCTGAAGAAAGATCTGCCGTGCTTAGATCACCAATTTCTTGGGCGATCGTAGGGTTCTTTGGCATTCAATCTTTAGGGTTCTACGCACTACTTGGCTGGATGCCTTCGGCACTTACCGCAATCGGAGAAACACCTGAGGCAGCCGGTGGTTATTTAGGTTTCGCTAGTGCAATTGGCATACCAACAGGCTTAATAGTTTCTTCCATGTTGGGTAAATTCAAATCCCTTTCATGGTGGGCAGCCGGAACAAGCATTTCGACTTTGGCTGGAAATATCTTGTTCACCATTGTTTTGCAAACTCAGGATTCAAGTCTTCTAATTCTTGCCTGTGTGCTTATTGGGTTGGGTATGTCGGCAACTTTTCCAATATCACTTTCGCTAATTAGTACCAGGGCTTCGACTCAAGCTCAGACCACTCAGCTTTCAGCCATGTCTCAGGGGTGGGGATACCTTTTGGCCGCCGCTGGAACCTTCATGGTTGGTTTCGTTGCTAACGCATCCGCAAGTTGGGCCTTGAGTTTTGGCATAATCACTGCACTCACGCTTGTGCAGGCAGCAATTGGAATCTACGCCGGACGACCTGGCATCATTCCGGCAAAATAAAACTCCCCAACCTGTTGGTCGGGGAGTTTATTAGCGTCTGATTTACAGAGCTGAAACCTTCTTAGCCAAAGCTGACTTGCGGTTAGCGGCCTGGTTCTTGTGAATTACTCCCTTTGAAACAGCCTTGTCTAGCTTCTTAGCAGCTAGTGCTAGTGCGGTTGCCGCTGCAGCTTTGTCTCCGGCAGCTGCTGCTTCACGAGCAGCGCGAATTGCGGTCTTTAGCTCGCTCTTTACAGCCTTGTTGCGCTCGGCAGCCTTTAGGTTGGTGCCAATGCGCTTGATCTGTGACTTGATGTTTGCCATGTTTCGCTTTCTTGGTTTGTCACCCCGCGCGGGGCAACTAAAAGAGTTTTTGTTGGGATTTGGATGGAGACACTCATCCGTATCGAGTCCTAATGCTACCAGCCCAGACTTAGATTAGGCAACCAATAAAGGGCCTTTAGCCCTAGATTCTCGGGGTCTGTGCGAGAATAGGGAAACCAAGTATCGGTCTTTTTCTATCTATCCAGGGGTAAATCTTGTCTCCACGCGCCACCCGCCGCCTTGAGCCGGCAAAGACTGATCCGGCGCTGATCCGTAATTTCTGCATTATTGCCCACATTGACCATGGAAAGTCAACCCTGGCCGACCGAATGCTGCAGCTCACCGGAGTGGTAGATGACCGCTCAATGAGGGCCCAATATCTGGACCGAATGGATATCGAGCGCGAACGCGGCATCACCATCAAGTCGCAGGCAGTTCGAATGCCTTGGGAATCAGATGGCAAAACCTACGCCCTAAATATGATTGACACCCCAGGTCACGTTGATTTCACCTACGAAGTGTCTCGTTCCTTGGCTGCCTGCGAAGGCGCTGTTCTTTTAGTTGATGCGGCTCAGGGCATCGAAGCGCAAACCTTGGCGAACCTTTACTTGGCTATGGAAAATGATCTTCAAATCATTCCGGTGCTAAACAAAATTGATCTACCGGCTGCTCAACCCGAAAAGTACGCCGAAGAGCTTGCAAATCTTATCGGCGGCAATCCAGAAGATTGCCTGCGTGTTTCAGGCAAAACCGGTATTGGTGTTGACGAGCTTCTTGACAAGATTGTGGCTACCGTGCCGCACCCAATTGGTGACCCTAATGCACCTGCAAGAGCAATGATTTTTGACTCCGTCTACGACAGCTATCGCGGAGTGATCACCTACGTAAGGATGATTGACGGCAACCTAAGCCCACGTGAAAAAATTCAGATGATGTCAACCAGGGCGGTTCACGAGCTCCTAGAAATTGGAGTTTCGTCTCCTGAGCCTGAACCTACAAAGGGTCTGGGCGTTGGTGAGGTTGGTTATCTAATCACCGGCGTTAAAGATGTTCGTCAATCTAAGGTTGGTGACACCATCACTAACCAAGGTAAGCCAGCAACCGAAGCGCTTAAGGGATACAAAGAACCTCTGCCTATGGTTTATTCGGGTATCTACCCGATTGACGGTAGCGATTACCCAGTGCTTCGTGAAGCGCTGGATAAATTAAAGCTTTCTGATGCGGCGTTGGTTTACGAGCCAGAAACTTCTGTGGCTCTTGGGTTTGGATTCCGATGTGGATTCCTTGGGCTACTTCATCTTGAAATTATTACCGAACGTCTAGAGCGCGAATTTGGGCTAGACCTGATTGCGACTGCACCATCGGTGGTTTACGAAGTAACAATGGATGACGGTAAAGAAATTACGGTTACTAATCCAAGTGAATTCCCAGGCGGAAAAATTAAGCAGGTTCTTGAACCTATGGTCAAGGCAACTATTTTGCTACCCAAGGACTACACCGGAACCGTTATGGAGCTCTGCCAAACAAGACGCGGCACCATGATTGACATGCAGTACCTTGGCGAAGACAGGGTTCAGCTTCGCTACACACTACCTTTGGCAGAAATTGTTTTTGACTTTTTTGATCAGTTGAAGAGCAAGACCGCCGGTTACGCATCACTTGATTATGAAGAGACCGGCCTAGAAAAGGGTGACCTGGTTAAGGTAGACCTATTGTTGCAAGGTGAGCAGGTAGACGCATTCAGCGCTATCGTGCACAAAGACAAGGCATACGCCTACGGTGTAATGATCACTGGAAAACTGCGTGAACTAATTCCGCGTCAGCAATTTGAAGTGCCCATTCAGGCCGCAATTGGGGCTCGAATCATTGCTCGCGAATCTATTCGTGCAATGCGTAAAGATGTTTTGGCCAAATGTTACGGCGGTGACATTTCTCGAAAGCGCAAACTACTCGAAAAGCAAAAAGAAGGTAAAAAGCGCATGAAGATGGTTGGTCGAGTAGAGGTGCCGCAAGAGGCCTTTATTGCCGCCCTTTCTTCAGACAGTGAGAAAAAAGGCGAGAAGAAGGGCAAGTAGTGGCTGGCCCACTACCAATTGGCGATCCAGCGCCTGCCGACGGAAAGCTTGCACCCTCGGTCAAAATTGGGTCAGAAACCCGAACGCTGCACGCTTACGTACATATTCCTTTCTGCAAAGTTCGCTGCGGTTACTGTGATTTCAACACCTATACGGCCAGCGAGCTAGAGGGCGCGAAGCAAAGTGACTATGCAGACATTCTTATCTCAGAGATAAATTTCAGCAGATCTGTGCTTGAAAGCTCGGGAATTCCCAGTCGAAAGCTTTCCACAGTATTTTTTGGGGGAGGTACTCCAACTCAATTACCTGCAGCAGACCTAGTTCGAATTCTTCAATCGCTAAAAACAAGTTTTGAATTCGAAGTAAATGCCGAAGTCACAACAGAAGCTAACCCTGACACCGTTGAATATGAATACTTACTTGAGCTAAAGGCCGGCGGCTTTAATCGAATTTCATTTGGAATGCAGTCTGCAATTCCCGAGGTACTGGCAACGCTAGAGAGAACGCACAACCCCCAGAATCTACCGGTTGTTGTGGCGGCGGCTAAAGCAGCAGGTTTGAAAACCTCGGTTGATTTAATTTATGGTGCACCAGCAGAGACAATTCAGCAGTGGCAAGCCAGCCTTGAGGCAGCAATTGCGCTTGAGCCAGATCACATTTCGGCCTACTCGCTAATCGTTGAAGAGGGAACAAAATTAGCAAGGCAAATTAAATCTGGTGAATTGCCGGAGCCAGATGAAGATCTGCAAGCCGATAAATATGAACTTGCCGATGAGTTACTTAAAAATGCTGGCTTTGTTTGGTACGAGGTTAGTAACTGGGCCAAGCAGGTAGACGGCTCAGAATCCATAAATTCTTCTGCGCACAATATTTCTTATTGGAACTCCCAAGATTGGTGGGGCTACGGTCCAGGAGCTCATAGCCATGTTGGCGGAACAAGATGGTGGAACGTAAAGCACCCCACAACCTATGCTGCCAAACTTGCGAGCAAGGTGTCTCCGGCTGCGGGCCGCGAAACCCTGTCTGACAAAACGCGACTCGAAGAGCGAATCCTCTTGGAGATTAGGGTTTCAAAAGGTTTGCCAATTGAACTTGCCAAGCTGGTGAATCACGAGGCGGCAAATCTAATTGCAGGTTTCATCGCAGATGGTTTAGTTGACCCACGAGCGGCTATCGGGGGTGTCTTAAAACTCACCCTTAAAGGAAGGCTCTTAGCCGATTCTTTGGTTCGCCAATTGCTTTCAGATTAGAAAGCTAGTTCTTGACTAATCGAAGACTGATTGGGTAGCGGTAAAACTCACCCAAGCTTGCTTTATAGGCAGCAATAATTCGAAACACGAACCAAACAATTGGTGGCAGCCAGAAGAAGGCCCAACCAATAATGCTGACTGCAAGAACTATGTAGAAGAGAACCATTGTTATTCCAAAATTAAGTGACTCGGTCACGTGATGGCGAATAAAAGGTCCACGGTCTTTCAGCAGTAGGTAGCCAAGCAGAGGGGCAAAAAACTCGAACACAATTCCAAAGGCGTGAACCGCAATCGCCCAAAGTCTCTCTAGTTCAGGCTTCAGGGGTTCTTGAGGAATTGAGTAGGGGTTGTTTTGCGACATTCGATGCTCCTATCTGGCTTGTTTAGCCTATCTATTGCAAATAACTGCGGGTAATATTGGCACTCAGAGTGTTGGAGTGCTAAGCCAGCACAGTAGCCAGAAGATAAGGGGGTGTTGCATGATTCCAGACAGAAGCCTTGAGGTGCTTCGCGCCATTGTTCAGGACTACATCGCCAGCAAAGAGCCAGTTGGTTCAAAGTCTTTGGTAGAGCGTCATTCGTTTGGAGTTTCAGCCGCCACCATTCGCAATGACATGGCATTCCTCGAAGACGAGGAGCTAATTCATGCCCCGCACACTTCTGCAGGGCGAGTGCCCACCGATAAAGGCTACCGACTCTTTGTTGATCGACTTAGCGAAGTCAAGCCGCTTAATTCGGCTGAAAAACTTGCCATTGAAAACTTCATGGTGGGTAGCGCCGATCTTGATGAAACTCTGGGCAGAACCGTAAGGCTGTTATCTCAGCTCACCAATCAAGTGGCCATGGTTCAGTATCCAACCCTTGGTAAGGCTTCTGTTAGGCACATTGAACTTATTCCTGCGGCACAAACGCGGGTTCTGATGGTCATGATTACCGATAACGCAAGGATTCAACAACATGTAGTTGAGCTTGGAACAGATGTTGATGAAAACTTCATTGCTGAACTCAGAGCCAAATTAAATGCGGGCTTGGCGGGTACAGCCCTTTCTGATGTCAGCACAAAAGTCAAAGGCATTACAGCGGGAATGAATGCTGAAGAACTTAAAATTTCAAACTTGATTATTAAGAATTTGATAGATCAGGTGGATGCCAACCGCCAAGAGAAGATTATTTTGGCAGGTACAGCAAACCTGGTTAAGCGCGAAGAAGATTTTCCAGGCAGTATTTCACCAGTGCTTGAGGCTATAGAAGAGCAAGTGGTGCTGCTCAAGCTCATCAGCGAAATGCAAGCAGAGCAGCATGGCGTGAGTCTAAGAATTGGTCGCGAGAACACCTTTGAAGGGTTGGCTAACGCATCGGTGGTTGTGAGTGGCTATGAAAACCAAGGAAGTGAAGTTGCAAAACTTGGTGTGATTGGTCCAACTCGTATGGATTATTCATCAAATATTTCTGCAGTTCGTGCAGTTGCAAGATATCTAACCAAGACTTTAGGTAACTAGGCAGTAGCTCTAATGAGATTGAGGAATTTGTGAGCGATCACTACAAAGCTTTGGGAGTGTCTAAAGACGCTACAGAAGATCAGATAAAGAAGGCCTATCGCAAGCTGGCCAGAGAGTTGCACACTGACGTCAACCCTGCTCCAGAAGCGCAGGAGAGGTTCAAGGCTGTCACTCACGCTTATGAGGTACTAAGCGATGCCAATTCTCGCCGCCAGTACGACATGGGTGGAAACGATCCTTTTGGCGGGGCAGGCTTTGGCGGTTTTGGTGACATCTTTGACACCTTTTTTGGCGGTGGCGCTTCTAGAGGGCCACGCTCACGTTCTGAGCGGGGTCAAGACGCACTAATTCGAATTGACCTGAACCTTGACGAAGTAATTTTTGGAGTCACAAAAAGCGTAGAAGTTGACACTGCAGTTCTTTGCGAAACCTGTCAAGGTTCGTGCTGTCGCCCAGGTTCATCAATGGCCACTTGTGACATCTGTGGCGGAGCGGGTCAAATTCAAAGACAGGTACGTTCTCTATTGGGCAACGTAGTTACCTCGCAACCTTGTGGATCTTGCCGTGGGTTTGGGCAGGTCATTCCCGAGCCGTGCATTGATTGTAGAGGCCAGGGTAGGGTACGCGCGCGCAGAACAATTGATCTAAATATTCCCGCAGGTGTTGAAGACGGCTTGCGCCTTCAACTTTCAGGCCAAGGAGAAGTTGGTTTTGCCGGTGGGCAAAGCGGTGATCTCTACGTAGACATGGCAGTAAAAGAACACGATGTATTTGGTCGCCAAGGTGATGACTTAACTTGTGTTCTTGAAGTCCCTCTGCATGACGCAGTGCTGGGTGCGCTGACCAAAATTGAATCATTCGATGGTGAAATCGAAATAGAGGTTGAACCTGGAGTGCAAACAGGCGAAGTGATCAGCATCAAAGGTAAGGGTGTGCAGCATCTTCGTTCTAGCGGCCGCGGAGACCTGAAAGTTAAAATTCAGGTTGTCACGCCAACAAAACTTGACTCGAAGCAAAAAGAAATATTTAGATCACTGGCAGGTTTGCGCAAAGATGACAGCATCAAACTTGTTAGGCAAACACATGGCCGATTCTCTGGAAAGAAAAAGAACTAAACATGGTTGAACCTATGTTTACTCGCGAATTTGATGTGCCGCCTGAGTTGGGAAACGTACTTGCCCTAACTGGGCCAGAAGCTAAGCACGCCGTGGCTGTTCGTCGCATGCGGGTTGGCGAGGCAATTCAGTTAACCAACAAAAGGGGACTGCGTGTAAAGGGTGCGGTTGAATCTATTGCAGGAAATGTTCTAAATGTTCGAGTTTCATCCGTTGAACAAGAGCAGCCGCAGGCTATTGAACTAACACTGATTCAAGCTCTTGCCAAAGGCGATCGCGATGAACTGGCAATTCAGGCTGCAACCGAGTTGGGCATTAGCAATGTAGTTCCTTGGGAAGCAGACCGTTCCATTAGTCGCTGGATTGGGCTAAAAGAAGCTAAGGGCGTTGAGAGGTGGCAGAGCATCGTCTCTGAGGCAGCCAAACAGTCTCTTAGCTCTTGGCACCCGCAAATTGCACAACCGGTCAAGGGTGTGCAGGTTGCAGAGCTGATCAGTGATTTTGACTTGGTTTTGGTTTTAGATCCAACTTCAACGCTTGGGCTTGGCTCGCAAAGCATGCCAAATGTTGGTCGAATTGCTTTGGTGGTTGGCCCAGAAGGTGGAATTAGTGATGCTGAACTTGCTGCTTTGCAATCAGCTGGTGCGGTAAGAGTGAATTTAGGTTCCCCGATTTTGCGCACTTCAACGGCAGGTATCGCAGCTGTTTCGGCTATTCATGCTCTGACTGGCCAATGGGGCTCAAAGTAGACTCAAAACAGGAGGAAAACTTGAATAACCAAGATTGCATTTTTTGCAAAATAGCAAGCAAAGATATCCAGGCCAACCTGGTTGCAGAGACAGAGTTGTCTCTGGCTTTTTGGGATATTTCCCCTCGCCAACCAATACATATTCTGGTGATTCCAAAAAACCACCACGCAAACATTGCAGAACTAACTCAAAATTCACCAGAGCAGCTGGTGGACCTGATGAAGCTAGCAACTCAACTAGCCCTAGAGAAATCAACCGGTTCGTTCAGATTAAGTTTCAATACCGGCGAAGAGGCCGGCCAGACCGTTTTTCACGCGCACGGACATATAACCAGCCGCACACCAAAGGATCAGATTGCCTAGTTCAGCAAAAGACACAGGTGACAAGAAAGTTGCCACGGAAACATTGCAGATCTTAGGCGTTCCAATGGTGGCGCTTTTTGGCACAGAAGATCGACTGCTGAAAACTCTTGAGCTGACCTACCCAAATGTTGAGGTGCATGCGCGCGGAAATGAGGTGGTCCTAAAAGGACCAGGCACTCAGGTTGTTGAAGCAAAGAAACTTATTGAAGAAATGGTTGCATTGATTGCCAACGGCCAAGACTTAGCTCCGCAAGACTTCACCAGGTCTGCAAAACTCATTGAAGCTGAACTAAAGCCAGCAGATGTTCTAAGTCAAAGCATTCTTAGCTCACGCGGTAAAAGTATTAGACCAAAGACCCTAGGGCAAAAAAAATACGTAGACGCAATAGACGAAGCCACTATCGTGTTCGGAATTGGCCCGGCTGGAACTGGTAAAACATACCTAGCTATGGCAAAAGCGGTGCAGGCCCTTCAGCGAAAAGAAGTTAGCAGAATTATTTTGACGAGACCTGCAGTAGAGGCTGGCGAGCGGCTTGGTTTTCTTCCTGGAACTCTAAACGACAAGATAGATCCATATCTAAGACCGCTCTTTGATGCTCTGCACGAGATGTTAGAGCCGGAATCTGTTCCCAAGTTGATGGCCGCCGGAACAATTGAAGTTGCCCCTTTGGCCTACATGCGAGGCAGAACCCTTAATGATTCGTTCATCATTCTTGACGAGGCTCAAAACACTACCCCAGAGCAAATGAAGATGTTTCTAACCCGTCTTGGTTTCAACTCGAAAATGGTTGTCACTGGAGACATCACCCAAATTGATCTTCCAACCGGCTCTTCAGGTTTGAGAACAGCCATTGAGGTGTTGAGCCAGGTTGACGAAATGCACTTTGCAGCACTTACATCAGAAGATGTCGTTCGTCATTCACTAGTTGCCAAAATCGTAGACGCCTATAGCAAGTACGAAGATAAAAAGACTGCTTCACAGAACACAAGCAAAAAGGCTAAACAATGACAATCGAGATAAACAACGAATCAGGCCTTGAAGTAGATGAAGCAAGAGTTCTTAGGCTTACACAATTCGCTTTTGGTGAGTTGCACATTCATCCCAAGACAGAGCTTGCCATTCAATTTGTGGACGAAGAAGCTATGGAGGTTCTTCATATTCAGTGGATGGAGGAGCCTGGACCAACAGATGTTTTGAGCTTTCCGATGGAGGAGTAACGTCCCGGCTCAGAGGGAGACGTCACCCCTGCTGGACTTTTGGGTGATATTGTGATTTGCCCATCCGTGGCTATAAAGCAGGCCCAGGTCGCGGGGCATCCGGCAATAAACGAAATTCTTTTACTTACCACCCACGGAATCCTTCACCTCTTGGGTTTTGATCACGCTGAGCCTGAAGATGAGAAAGAGATGTTTGGTCTGCAGCGAGCAATCTTGGATAGTTTCTATCAGAGTGAGGTTGAAGCCTAAGTGATTGTCTTAGCACTCTGGATATCACTGCTGCTGGCCTCGCTGGCTACCTTGACTGCGGTTGTGAAAGCTGCACTAGAGGTAGAGGAATCAGACAAAGCTGAATCATTGAGTTTCGTGAGACTGGCGCTCACCGGTGTTTTTGGCGTGGTTGCGGGCCAATCTTTGGCACCGATTGAATTGCCATGGTATTTCTCGGCGTTAATTTCAACACTAATGATGGTTGCTTTGCTTTTTGGAAGCCAACTAGCGGCAGCCAAGCTGGGTCATCATTCTTTTGGTCAGCGTTTATTGAAGTTAGTCAAAGGTCCGGTTGATTCAATCCATCTCTTATTTACACCTATCTCTCTTCCAAAATTAGACACCACTGAAGAGTTCGAGCAAGAACTACTTGATTCTGTTGAAGAATTTGGTGAAACCATAGTTAGAGAAATTATGGTTCCACGCATTGATATGGCCACCGTAGGTGCAGATTTCAATTTGACTAAGGCCATGAGTGTTTTTCTAAGTCGAGGATATTCAAGGCTTCCGGTAATCGGAAAAAATATCGATGACATAAGTGGAATTTTGTACTTGAAAGATGTGGCCAGAACGCTGCATGAGTCTCCAGCGAAAATGGATTCGACTTTGAGTGTTGAAGTGGCTAGACCGGTTATCTATATTCCTGAATCTAAGCCCGTTGATGACCTATTACGAGAAATGCAATTGAGCTCCACCCACATTGCAGTGATTGTTGATGAGTATGGGGGTGTTGCCGGCCTGGCAACCATGGAAGACGTTATTGAAGAAATTGTTGGCGAGATCAGCGATGAATATGATCGCGATGTTGACGACGTTGATGAAATTAGTGATGGTGTCTATCGTGTGAACGCAAGATACTCACTGACTGAGCTAGGTGAAAGATTTGATCTTGAATTAGATGATGAAGATGTCGACAGTATTGGGGGTCTTTTTACCAAGGAGCTTGGAAGGCTTCCAAGTAAAGGTGACGAAGTGTCAGTATCTGGTCTGGTTATTGCCGCAGACCGCATTGAAGGTCGCCGCAAGAGACTAATCACCGTTATCGTTAGCAAAGATACAAGTTTGGCTGACGCCCAGTCTGCCTTTGAGCAACTGGAACCGGAGAACTAATGCCAGAAAATTCAAGCCCGCAGCATCGCTCGGGATTTGCATCTTTTGTGGGTCGCCCAAACGTTGGAAAATCTACCCTTACGAATGCATTGGTTGGCGAAAAAATCGCGATCACCAGCGCAAAACCTCAGACAACTCGAAGGGCTATCAGGGGAATAGTACATCGCGAGTATGGGCAGCTAATTCTTGTAGACACACCGGGCCTTCATCGCCCGCGCACTCTTTTGGGGCAGCGCCTGAATGACTTAGTAGAACAAACCCTTGGCGATGTTGACGTGATTGGTTTTTGCATTCCAGCTAACGAAAAAATTGGCCCTGGCGATCAGTTTATTAACGAACAGTTAAGCGAATTTAGAAGAGCAAAACTGGTGGCCGTGGTAACTAAATGCGAACTTGTTTCGCCAGAGGCACTAGCAGCACAGCTCCTAGCCGTGTCTGAACTTCGTGATTGGCAGGCAATCGTTCCGGTTTCAGCAGTAACTGAAGATCAACTTGAAGTTCTCACCAAAGTTTTGATTGATCTGACCCCAATCTCACCTGCACTTTACCCAGCCGATGCAGTTACCGATGAGTCACTTGAAGCGCGAATTTGCGAATTGATTCGCGAGGCCACTCTAGAGGGAGTGCGCGACGAATTACCGCACTCAATTGCTGTGACCATAGACGAGATTTCAAAGCGCAAAGGCAAAGAGCTCACCGATATCCACGCCAACATCTTTGTTGAAAGAGACAGTCAGAAGGGCATCATTATTGGTCACCGCGGCTCAAGGCTTATCGATGTCGGCAAGCGTGCTCGCCTTGAAATTGAGAAACTTATTGGCCACAAGGTCTTTTTGGGGCTCAGGGTAAAAGTTGCCTCTGAATGGCAGCGTGACCCAAAACAGCTAGGAAAGCTAGGTTTTTAGCCATGGGCTTGGCTTTTAGGCCGGTTAGGGCTTAGTCTAAAAACGTGTTCTTCGGTCTACTACTTAGTGGCCGCGGCGAGGCCTAAACAGGCCCTCCTCGTCGCGGGGCCTTCTGCTGGCTGACCACCCACCACACGAAAGACACTTCAATGAAAAACACCCAAACTTCATCAGGTATGCCGGTACATAAGTACCTACCTTTTCATGAGCAGATTAAGGTCTCGCTAGAAGACCGTACCTGGCCAAGCAAAGTAATCACCCAAGCCCCGCGTTGGTGCGCTGTAGACCTTCGCGATGGCAACCAGGCGCTTATTGACCCTATGAGCCCAGAGCGCAAGCTAAAGATGTTCAAGCTCTTGGTAAGTATGGGATACAAAGAGATTGAGGTTGGGTTCCCTTCAGCCAGCCAAACTGATTTTGACTTCGTTCGTCTTCTTATTGAAGATGGACACATTCCTTCGGATGTTACGATTCAGGTTCTTACCCAGGCCCGTGACGCACTAATTGAGCGCACCTATGAATCAATCAAGGGTGCAAAACAAGCTATTGTGCACTTCTATAACTCAACTTCTGTTCTGCAGCGTCGCGTGGTTTTTAACCAAGACAAGCAAGGCATCATGGATATTGCTTTGGCGGGTGCTCGCAAGTGTCGTGAAATGGAAAAAACAATTCCCGACACTGACGTCTACTATGAGTATTCGCCTGAGTCTTATACAGGTACCGAGCTTGAATATGCGGTGGAAGTATGCAACGCGGTAATTGAGGTACTAGACCCAAAGCCAGATCACCAGATGGTAATCAATCTTCCAGCCACAGTTGAAATGGCTACTCCAAATGTTTACGCAGACTCCATCGAGTGGATGCACCGCAACATTGCACGTCGCGACAGCATTTTGATTTCTTTGCACCCACATAATGACCGCGGAACCGCAGTTGCTGCAGCTGAGCTTGGCTACATGGCAGGTGCTGATCGAATCGAAGGTTGTCTATTCGGAAACGGAGAGCGAACCGGAAACGTAGATCTCATCACCTTGGGCATGAACCTGTTCAGCCAAGGAATTGACCCACACATTGATTTCAGTGACCTTGATGAGATCAAGCGCACGGTGGAATACTGCAACCAACTGCCAGTTCCAGAACGTAGCCCTTACGGCGGTGACTTGGTTTACACCGCTTTTTCAGGTTCTCACCAAGACGCCATCAAAAAAGGTTTTGAGCTCATGGAAAAAGAAGCTTCCGCTAAGGGAGTTTCGGTTGATGACTTGGTTTGGGCAGTGCCTTATCTGCCAATTGACCCTAAAGATGTTGGCCGCTCATATGAGGCCGTAATTCGCGTTAATTCGCAGTCAGGCAAGGGTGGCGTTGCCTACCTTTTGAAGACAGACCATTCTCTTGATTTGCCTCGTAAGCTGCAGATTGAATTCTCTAGGGTCGTTCAGAACAAGACAGACCAGGATGGTGGTGAAGTATCTTCAGCCATGCTTTGGGATATCTTTACAGACGAATACCTGCCGGCTCCTGCACATAAGAGTGAGTTAAAGTGGGGTCGTTTTGAACTCAAGAAAATGCGAACCGCAAGCGAAATGGATGGAGCGGTTGATCTTGATATTGTTCTACGCGATGGCAGTGGTGAACTAGAAGCTCACGGAACAGGAAACGGACCGGTATCGGCTTTCCTAAATGTTCTAGAGCAGCAGGGGGTAGCTGTTCGGCTCTTGGATTACGTAGAGCACACGCTTAGCGCAGGTGGAGACGCGCAAGCCGCCGCGTATGTGGAGCTTGAGGTAAACAACCAAACCCTTTGGGGAGTCGGCATTGATGGTGACATTTCAACGGCATCCCTAAAGGCAGTTATTTCTGCGGTAAACCGGGCAATTCGCGCGTAGTTCTATAAAGTATCGGCCCCGTTCAAGGAAAACCCTTGGGTAGGGGCCGATACTTATTTGGTGCCCGTATATAAAGATGAAGCTGTAGTGCTGCGCACCCATAAGTTGGGTGAAGCAGATCGCATAGTTACCTTTCTAACTAGGTACAACGGTCAGGTCAGGGCAGTAGCAAAAGGCGTGCGCAGAGCGGCATCTAAATTTGGGGCACGTCTTGAGCCGTTCATGGTTGCCGAGATTCAGTTTTACGAAGGTAGAACTCTTGACATCGTGAATCAGGTTGAAACCATTAGCTCCTACGGGCGAGAAATAATTGAGGACTATCGCACCTACACAACTGCAACCGCAATGGTCGAAACAGCTGAAAAATTAACAGGCGAAGATTCTTCACCGCAGCAGTATCTTTTGTTGATCGGTGCGCTTCGTTCGCTAGCTAATAAAGAGCACGATGCTTCGCTGGTTTTAGATTCCTACCTACTAAGGGCTTTGGCGATTGCAGGTTGGGCACCTAATTTTGGAGACTGCAGCAGGTGCGGTGCCATAGGCCCACACCAGGCTTTTGTGATGCAACTGGGTGGGGTTGTTTGTCGAGAGTGCAGGCCCGCGGGAGCTGCCGTGATAGACCCACTGACGGGGGAACTGCTGGGCTCATTGCTCTCTGGTGATTGGCAAGTAGCCGATAACGCAGCTGAAAATATTCGGGCCTCTGCTTCAGGTATCGTTGCTGCATATAGTCAGTGGCACATAGAGCGCGGGCTAAAGTCACTACAACATGTGGAGCGTGAATGAGTAATTTTCAACCGGTCAAAAAGCCCGGAGTGAAGATGCCAAAGTTTGCATCTGGCACCGTGCCCCAACACGTTGCCATAGTGATGGACGGAAACGGTCGTTGGGCAAACGCCAAGGGTCTCACCAGAATAGAAGGTCACAAAGCCGGCGAAGCTGCTCTGCTTGACGTAGTTGCTGGAGCCATTGAGGCCGGGGTCAAATATTTAACCGTCTACGCGTTTTCAACCGAGAACTGGAAACGCTCACCCGAGGAAGTCAAGTTCCTGATGGGTTTCAATCGCGAAGTATTAAGAAATCGTCGCGACCAGCTAAATAATTGGGGCGTCAGAATTCGTTGGGCCGGTCGCCGCCCAAGGCTATGGCTTTCGGTAATTGATGAATTAAAAGCCGCTGAAAAATTGACTTCAAAAAACAAAACACTAACTTTGACGATGTGCGTGAATTACGGTGCGCGCATTGAGATTGTCGATGCAATTAATGCAATCGCCGCCGATGTAAAAGCCGGAAAAATTAAGCCTGGTTCAGTAACTGAGAAAACAGTGCAAAAGTACTTAAATTCAAATTACTTGCCTGATGTTGATTTGTTCTTGAGAAGCTCGGGGGAGCAAAGAACTTCAAACTTCTTGCTCTGGCAATCTGCTTACGCTGAGTACGTATTCATGGACACCCTTTGGCCTGATTTTGACCGGACTTCGCTGTGGCAGGCAATTTCCCACTATCAAGGCCGCAATCGCCGTTTTGGTGGGGCTGTGGACAAGCCAAAACGCCCTTCATCAAAGTAGACTGGGAACTTCGAACAAGTACCAGGCATCCAGCTTGGGCAAGGAGTTTAAGTGGCTACCCCAAATCGTCTAGATTCAGTTATTTCTCTAGCAAAGCGTCGTGGATTCGTGTTCCAGGCAGGCGAGATCTACGGCGGAAGCCGTTCAGCATGGGACTACGGACCCCTAGGTGTTGAGCTTAAAGAGAACATCAAACGCCAATGGTGGCGCACTATGGTGCAGAGCCGCGAAGACATAGTCGGTCTGGACTCCTCAGTAATTCTTCCTCGCAAAGTATGGGAGGCCTCTGGGCACGTTCGTGAATTCTCTGATCCGCTCATTGAGTGCACCGCATGTCACAAGCGTTTTCGTCAAGACCACCTTGAAGAGGCGTTTGAAGAAAAAAAGGGTCGCGCTCCCGAATCAATGAATGACATAGCCTGCCCTAACTGTGGCGGCAAAAACTCTTGGACAGAGCCAAAAGCTTTTAATGGTCTTTTGCAAACATTCCTTGGCCCGGTTGCTGCTGAAGAGGGTCTGCACTACCTTCGCCCAGAAACGGCTCAGGGAATCTTTGTGAACTTTGCCAACGTGCTTGGTGCATCACGCATGAAGCCACCGTTTGGCATTGGCCAGATTGGTAAGTCTTTCCGCAATGAAATCACCCCGGGTAACTTCATCTTCCGTACTCGCGAGTTTGAGCAAATGGAGATGGAATTCTTTGTAGAACCAGGCACCGATGAAGAGTGGCATGACTACTGGATCGAACAGCGCATGAACTGGTACACAGATCTAGGTATCAACCCAGACAACTTGCGAATCTTCGAGCATCCAAAGGAAAAGCTTTCGCACTACTCAAAGCGCACTGTTGACATCGAGTACAAATTTGGTTTCCCAGGCAGTGAGTTTGGTGAACTTGAGGGAATTGCCAACCGCACTGATTTTGACCTCACTACACACTCACGCGAGTCTGGTGCGGACTTAAGCTACTTTGATCAAAACAAGAACGAGCGCTGGACTCCTTATGTAATTGAGCCGGCCGCGGGTCTTACTAGATCACTTATGGCCTTCATGGTTGATGCATATGCAGAAGATGAAGCTCCTAACACCAAAGGCGGCGTAGATGTTCGCACAGTGTTGCGTCTTGACTACCGACTTGCTCCAATAAAGGCTGCTGTTCTTCCACTCTCACGAAATGAAGATCTTTCACCTGTGGCACGCAATTTGGCCCAGGAGCTTCGCGGTTACTGGAACATTGACTTCGATGATTCTGGCGCCATCGGCCGCCGCTACCGTAGGCAAGATGAAATCGGCACACCGTTCTGCGTGACTGTTGATTTCGACACTCTTGACGATCAAGCGGTTACCGTTCGTGAGCGCGACACAATGCAGCAAGAACGTGTCTCGCTTAGCAAGTTGCGTGAATACCTTGGCGCAAAGCTAGTTTCCTAGACGGCGCTAACTTAGATAAATGACATTGGCCGGCCAAAAACCAGCGTTGCAGTATGGCAAAATCGCCATTGCGACGCCGGTTGTGCTCGCGCCAATGGCTGGCATTACCAACACTGCTTTTCGCCGACTCTGTCGTGAGTTTGGTGGTGGGCTCTACGTTTCTGAAATGGTCACCTCTAGGGCGCTAGTTGAGCGCACCGAGGAATCGCTTCGCTTGGTTGGGCACCACCCATCTGAAGAGGTGCGCTCTGTGCAGCTTTACGGAGTAGATCCAAAGACTATTGCTGAAGCGGTCACCATGCTGGTGGCCGAGAATCGTGCCGACCACATCGATTTGAATTTTGGTTGTCCGGTACCAAAGGTTACGCGAAAAGGTGGCGGTGCAGCCCTGCCTTGGAAGCAAGATCTTTTCTCATCTATCGTGAACGCGGCTGTTAAGGCAGCCGGAGAGATCCCTCTCACTATCAAGATGCGCAAGGGTATTGATGCCGATCACTTAACTTATATAGAGGCTGGTAAGGCGGCACGTGATGCCGGGGTGACTGCAGTTGCCTTACACGGCAGAACAGCATCCGATTATTATTCGGGCCAAGCAGACTGGGCTGCAATTGCCAAACTTCGTGAGGCGCTGCCTGATGTTCAGGTGCTTGGAAATGGTGATATCTGGTCGGCAGGCGACGCCATTCGCATGATGCGCGAAACCGGGGTAGACGGCGTTGTTGTAGGCAGGGGTTGCCTTGGCAGGCCTTGGCTATTTGGTGATTTGCAGTCTGCGTTCGATGAATACCTTCGCAACCCAAATTCAGACGCCGCAATAAACCCCATTCAACCCAACCTTGGTGAAGTTGCCGACGCATTTAAGCGTCACGCTGAACTGCTGGTTGAGTTTTTTGAAAGTGAAGCTCATGCGTGCCGAGACATTCGCAAACATGTTGCCTGGTATTTCAAGGGATACCCGGTTGGAGGTGAGTTCCGCGCTGCGCTTTCCCAAGTTGAGTCGCTAACCCACATGGACGAAATTCTTGGCACCCTTGACCGTATGCAACCTTACCCAGGTGAAGAGGCTGAAGGCCCCAGAGGAAGGCTTGGCGGAGCCAAGGTTTGTGCGCTTCCTGAAAACTGGTTGCAATCTCGTGAACTAGTTGGCGACCAAAGACGTGTGCTTCAAGAAGCAGAGCTAGGAGTGTCTGGCGGCTGATGGACAGAAACTCTTCGGAACTTGGTTACACAGATTTTGATCGCGAACGATTTTTACCGGAACACAGAAGTGAAAACGGTCACCGCGGTGAATTTGCACGTGACCGCGCAAGAGTCTTGCACTCTTCGGCTTTGCGTCGCTTAGGTGCAAAGACACAGGTTTTGTCTCCTAGTGGCGGTGACTTTGCTCGCACCCGTCTGACTCACTCACTAGAGGTTGCTCAAATTGGGCGCGAGATGGCAATTGATCTTGGTCTTAATGCCGACATAGTTGACATGGCCTGTTTAGCTCACGATCTTGGGCACCCGCCATTTGGTCACAATGGTGAAAAAGGTTTGAATGACTGGGCAGCAGAGATTGGTGGGTTTGAAGGAAACGCACAAACCTTGCGCCTGCTTACGCGAATTGAACCAAAAGTTTTCTTGCCCAGCGGTAAGAGCGTGGGCCTTAATCTAACTAGAGCAAGCCTCGATGCTGCTTGTAAGTATCCGTGGTCTCTATCTGAAGCCGGCGAAATGCGTGAACACTCTGTTAAGTTCGGTGTTTACGATGATGATCTTGAAATTTACAACTGGATGCGTACCAATGCCCCTAGCCGCGTAAAGAGTGTAGAAGCTCAAGTAATGGATTTCTCTGATGACGTGGCTTACTCTGTGCATGATTTTGAAGATGCAATTGTTTCTGGGTACATAAAACTTGAAGAACTGGCAGACCCTGCGGCTGAGGCTGAACTGCTTCAAAAAATTAGCGAATGGAACGTAGGTGTCTATTCAATTCCAGAGCTCACAGAAGCTCTGGCGAACCTGCGCGCACTACCGAATTGGCCAACCAAGTTCCAGCGCACTCCTGAAATGCTTGGCGGGCTAAAGAACCTAGCTAGTGACTTAATTGGCCGTTTTGTCAGTCGCACGATTGCCGCAATTGTTGACGCCTCACCGGTTGAATCTATGGCCCGATACGGTGCTCGTCTTGAAGTTCCAGCGAAAGTAAGAGCCGAAATTGCGGTCTTGAAAGGTATCGTCTCTGCGTTTCTGATGTCACACGAGTCAAGGCGCCCAATCTACGAATGGCAGCGTGAGCTTTTAGCTGAGCTGGCCAACGCTATTTTGGCTTCAAATGGGGCAAACCTTGATGTTTACTGCACCAGCGCCTGGTCTTTGGCAAAGACAGATATCGAGAAGCGCCGAGTCGTGGTTGACCAGGTGGCCTCTCTTACAGATCAAAGCGCAATCACTTTGCACAACCGTCTTGTTGTTAAAGGACCTAGCTTCTAATGCACCTATTCGAAAGCCTAGGATAAGAGGCATGGCAGGCAAGATTAGAGCACGTGACATCGAAGAGGTGAAATCACGCGTGAATATTGCCGACGTAGTTGGTGAATATGTCTCGCTGAAGAACGCCAGCGTTGGTTCGCTTAAGGGACTTTGCCCATTTCATGACGAAAAATCACCTTCATTCAACGTTCGCCCTATGCAGGGTTTTTATCACTGCTTCGGCTGCGGTGAGGGCGGCGACGTCTATAAGTTCGTTCAGCAAATGGACTCACTGAGCTTTACCGAAGCAGTTGAAAAATTAGCTGCTCGAGTGGGGTTTGAACTTACCTATGAAGAAGGTGGAGCAAGCCCCGATCAAGGTCAACGTTCAAGAATTCTTGAGGCAAATAATGCCGCGGCGGAATACTTTTCTTCACAATTAATGACCGATGAGGCTATTCCGGGCAGGGATTTTCTAAAAGGTCGCGGATTCGATAAATCGGCAGCCGACCACTTTGGGGTGGGCTTTGCGCCTAAAGGTTGGAATAACCTAACAGACCATCTGAAGTCACTGGGATTCACTGTTGATGAATTAGTTATCGCTGGCTTGGCTACCAAGAGCGATCGAGGTGCATACGACAAATTCCGCGGACGCTTGATATGGCCGATTAGAGACACCACAGGTCAGGTGATTGGCTTTGGCGCTAGAAAGCTATTCGAGGACGATCAGGGGCCAAAGTATCTAAACACCAGCGATACTTTGGTTTATCACAAGTCATCGGTGCTTTACGGAATAGACCTTGCCAAGAAAGACATCTCAAAACAACAGCAGGTAGTGGTAGTTGAGGGGTACACAGACGTAATGGCCTGCCACCTGGCCGGAATAACCACTGCGGTAGCTACCTGTGGAACCGCGTTTGGTGACGAGCACATTCGAATTATTAACCGAATGCTTTCGGCAGAAAAAGACACACCGGCTCAGGTGATTTTCACCTTTGATCCAGATGCCGCCGGACAAAAGGCGGCAATGCGAGCCTTTAGCGATTCACATAAGTTCTCGGCTCAAACTTATGTAGCGGTTGGTCCAGACGGTTTAGACCCGTGTGATCTTAGAAGCGAAAAGGGTGACGAAGCCGTCAGGCTAATGCTCGAGAATAAAAAACCGCTTTTTGAATTTGCGATAAAGCAAAAAATATCAAAGTTTGATCTGACCACTATTGAAGGTCGCGTTGGCGCGGCTCGCGCTGCAGCCCCAGTGGTGGCAGCAATTCGAGATTCCGCTATGCGACCAGCGTACATTCGTGAGTTGGCTGGCTGGGTAAGCCTAGATGGCAACGAGGTTGCAGCTTTAGTTGATGCCGCTGGCAAAGAATCTCGAAGCGAAGCCGTAAAAGATTTGCGCCGCGATGCACCACCGGCAGTTGAGGTCAGCTCTGAAGTTTCTGATTCAGAATTCGCAGTACCAAACCTCAATGACCCAATCACCAGGTTCGAAAGACAGGTGCTTGAGGTTTTGGTGCAGGTTCCAGGGTCCTATACCAATGAGCAGGTAATTCGCATTGTGCGAGATGGCTTTAGCGCTCCGGCCCATAATGCGCTGCTAGAGGCAATCGGATCTAGCTTGGTGTCGCACGGCTCCATGGATTGGTTGAACGTAATTGGGGGAGCAGCCCCAGCTGAACTTCATCAGATGCTTCGTTCAATTGCAGCCCAAGCGCTACCGGCAAAAACAGAGGCAGACCTGGTGAAATATGGGCAAGGCGTGATATCCAGAGCTCTGATAAACGCTTTGGCGCATGAGAAGGCAAACCTAATGGCTGCACTTAGGCGCACAGATGTTGCCGAAGATCCTGCACAGAGCGCCCAAGTGCAGCGACAGCTAGTTGAGCTAGAAGCAGAGCGCAGAAAGTTGCAGGGAATCTAATGGTTCATGTGGCAATTGAGCCAAAAGCTTTTCCTGAGTATGTGGCGGCTGTAATAGAAGCGGGTGGCCAAGTAGTTCCTATGAGCCAAGAGGTGAAAGCTCTAATCTGGCTTGACTATTCGCAGCCTAAAGCCCTGGCAGATCTACTCGATGAAAATCCTCAAATCGAATGGGTGCAATTGCCATTTGCGGGTGTTGACGCTTTTTCTGAAATCATCAAGCGGCCAATCAGATTCACCTCAGCAAAGGGTTCTTATCGCGAACCGGTTGCTGAGCACGCGCTGGCGCTTTCATTAGCGTTGATGCGAATCATCCCCGAAAGAGTGAGAACTCAAACCTGGGGTCGTCAGTTCGCTGAATCGCTTTATGACAGTAACGTGCTGATTTTTGGTGGAGGCGGAATAACTGAAGAGCTAGTTAAAATTCTGGCGCCATTTAGGTCAAATGTCACAGTGGTTCGAAAGCGCCCAAACCCAGTATCGGGGGCCGCAAAAACTGTCAGTTTCGATCAATTAGACCAAGAGCTGCCTCATGCGGATCTAGTGATTTTGGCTGCGGCGCTTACAGCCGAAACCCACCAGTTATTTGATGCAAATAAGTTTGCTCTAATGAAGAATTCGGCGTATCTGGTGAATATCGCCCGCGGTCCAATGATCAACACCAATGAACTTATTGAAGCTTTGAATTCAGAGGTAATTGCCGGGGCAGCGGTGGACGTCACCGATCCAGAGCCACTGCCAGATGGTCACCCATTGTGGTCGGCAAAAAATGTAATTATTACCCCACATTCAGCAGATACCCGTAAGCAGGTTGTGCGGCTATTTTCGGAGCGAATTCGTGAGAATGTTGGCGCATACTCCAGCGGATTTGGCTGGGTTGGCATAGTTGACCCTGTTTTTGGCTACTAAGCAGTAATTACTTGGGTCAAAAAGCTCTCTAGGCGGAAACTTGCCCTAAAACTTTGGTAAAGTAGTCCAGTTGCTAAATCAACATTCCTCGGTAGCTCAATTGGCAGAGCAATCGGCTGTTAACCGATAGGTTCTTGGTTCGAGTCCAAGCCGGGGAGCCACTCTTTTTCAATGATCAGGAGGCCACGTTGATACGTTGGATCCAAGATCACAAATGGCTCTCCTCTTCCCTTATTGCGCTATTCGCCGTTCTTTTTTTCGGCGGCCTAGATCTTGTGATCCAGGGGTACGAAGCTCTTTTAGTCTCTTCAATTCTGGCTCTGGCAATTCTGTTCGCCACTAACCTTCCCCAACTAAGCATCTTGCTCACGGTTATAGGCACGGCCCTGGAAATCGCTCTTGGTGTAGCACCAGTTGCTGGTGGTCTAAGTGCAGCGATGGCTCTTTTCTTGACGGCCGCCTTCGCTTCAAAACTTTGGTACTTCCTTACACTGGGTGTGACTATTGCCTGCGGTATTGCCATCGCTTGGACAAACACCTTTGGGCTGGCGCTTGCACAAGACTTATACGGTTTGTACCTGCGAACAGAGCTATCGCGCACAACCGCGTTTGCATTGCTGTCAACCGTTGTCATTGCAGGAAACATTCTTTTCTGGTTATTGGGGCGATTGGCAATTACGTATGAAGTATTTGTTGGAACCCAGTTTGATCGCGCGCTATCTGCCGATACTCAAGCAAAACTTTCGCTAGAGGTTGCCGAGCAAAATGAACGCTTTGAAATAGCTAGAGACATAAACGAGCTGATTATTCAAAAGGTGACCGCTGTTATTTCTCAAGCAGAAGGTGGAACCTACGCCGCTAAGGCAGACCCTAGCTCTGCACTTAGGTCTCTTGAGCGAGTTGGCTTGAGCGCACGTGCAGCCCATACAGAACTACGCAGGCTGTTTGACATGTTAAACAAGACCCACAGCGTGTCTGCGGCTCCGCCCGGCATTGAAGAACTTGAGAACCTTTTGGTCACCTATCGTGAATTTGGGTACGGTGTATCGCTAAAGCATGAAGGTGCAAGATTTAACATCTCAGAGGGTGCGGCCCTAGCTGTTTATCGAATTGTTTTTGATGCGCTTGAGAACGTTAAGAAGCACTGTCTAGTTGGAACAGATGTTTCGATTGATTTCTCTTGGGTTGCCGAGGGCATGCAGGTTCTAATCAAAGACAATGGAATAGAAGCAAAACGCAGAAGTGAAGTTTCGTTCGAAGAAATAAGTTCGGGCTATACCGCTGAGGATGATGTTCGTGCGCTAGTTGAAACCATTAAGGGTGCAGGGCTCACAGCAATGAAGGAGCGCGCTGCACTCTATGGGGGCAGCATCGAGGCAACTAGGGTTCCCGGCGTTGGTTTCACGGTGTCCGCAATTTTCCCGCATCTTCGAGCCCTTGCGGGGACAAACTAAAGTGACCCAAACGCTTCGAGTGGGCCTTATCGATGCCGATGCCGACATCAGGTTTGGTCGTCGCATGCTGATTGACTCACAAGAAGACTGCAAGGTTTACTTCGAAGAAGAGACCGCCCAGGGTGCTGAAGAGAGAGCACCTCAGGCTCTGCTTGATGTGTTGGTTATTGATCACCGCGTGCGAGGGCTGGATGGAATTCAGTTGGTTGGCAAGTTGATTCCGCTATATCAAGCTAATAAAACTGAGATACCCGCCATCATTCTTACTGGCCCATATTTCAGTTATGAACTTTTGTTATCTGCAATCGCAGCAGGCGCCACAGATCTCGTCACGTTGGATTCAGATTCCGGTGAGTTATTAAAGGCAATTCGCACCTCAGCTGCTAAAGAAAAGGCACTTGACTTTAATTCATTAAGAGCATTGATGACACGTGCTAAAGATTTAAGTTTCGACCGCCCCGATATTCTTGTTAAGTTAGGCACCCTCGAAGATCGGGAGCCAGACGTTCTTGAGCTATTTAGCTCAGGCTTAGATGACCAAGAAATCGCCAACAAACTAGACATTCCGCTCTATAGGGTGAGGCAGTCGATCAAGTCAATCTTAGAAAAGTGTTCACTTGCTACTCGAGCGCAGTTGTTTCTTGCAGTTTCTGCGGCAGAGGTAAAAAATGGCTAAGAAGTCCTCTGTTACTTCAACCTCAATTGGTGTTGGTTTGGCCACGGGCCTGTATGGAGTTTCTTTTGGTGCTCTGTCTGTTGCTGCCGGGCTGGATATTTGGCAAACACAAGTTTTGAGTCTTCTTATGTTTAGTGGTGGATCACAGTTTGCATTCGTTGGGGTGATTGCCGCTGCGGGTGTTGGCGGGGCAGGTGTGGGCGCGGCCATTGTTTCTGCATGGTTGTTGGGTATCCGAAACGGTTTTTATGCGGTGCGCATGGCGCCGATTTTGAAGCAAGTTGGTCTTGCAAAATTGGTTCCCGCACTTTTGACGATTGATGAGTCAACTGCTGTAGCCACTGCTCAAGAGAATCAGAAAGATCAAGTAAGAGGTTTCTGGGTAACCGGCGCAGCGGTTTTTATTTTTTGGAATCTGATGACCCTTTCCGGCGCAGTGCTGGGAGATGCTCTAGGCGATCCAAGAGCCTGGGGGCTAGATGCCGCGGCAGCGGCAGCTTTCTTAGGTTTGCTGTGGCCAAGGTTGGTTCAGCGCCAGGCTATGGCGGTAGCCGCTGCAGCCTTGCTTATCGCAACAATTACTACGCCGGCACTGCCTGCAGGCGTCCCAGTGTTGCTGGCTGGTGGCGCAGCTGTTTTAGTGGGGGCATTCAACTGGTTTGCGCCTAAGTCAGAGAGTGCCTAATGGATATTTGGCTAGGTATTTTGCTTGCTAGTGCAGCGGTTTATTCTTGGAAAATTTTTGGATACCTGGTGCCAAGCTCAGTTCTGAATCATCCAACAATTTCAAGAATCGCAAACCTGCTTACGGTTGCACTGCTTGCGGCACTGTTGGGGGTTCAGGGTTTGACTAATGGCTCGGCGCTAGAGTTTGATGCTCGAATTCCTGCCATAGCTGTTGCGTCTATTCTTTTGTACTTCCGGGCACCATTTGTGGTGATGGTGGCAACCGCCGCGCTTGTTGCTGGCCTTATCAGAATTTGGTTTGGGTTTTAGACAAAAACTAAGGTTTAGGCTTCTAGATTGTCGCGACCAGGTAACCAGCTCAACCCAGGTTTTGCCCAGCCGTTATCGGCAATTATGTCGGTAGATATCTCTTTCCAAGGTTCGGCCAATCGGTCTACATATAAAAGCCCGTCTAGGTGATCAAATTCATGCTGAAAAATCCTTGCGAACCAGCCCTCAGCTTCAATGCGTACAGGGTTCTGATTGAGGTCTACACCCGTTACCACAGCAAAATCGGCACGCTTCAAAGGAAATCGTTCACCAGGCACAGACAGGCAGCCTTCTATTTCGGTGTCTTCATCGGCAGGTTCTTCTGAAATTGGGCCAAGCGTGAGCGTTGGGTTAATAATTACGCCGCGACGTTCGTTGCCATCATCATCGGCATAGTCGTACGTGAAAATTCGCAAGCCAATCCCAATCTGGGGCGCGGCCAATCCAACGCCCGGAGCCTTGTCCATGGTTTCAAACATATCGGAAACCAGATCGCTAAGTTCATCGTCGAAAACTGTTACTTCTTGGGCGCGCTGGTGCAAAACCGGCTCCCCGGTGATGCAAATTGGTCTAATGGTCATTAGGTAAATTTACCCGCTAGCCTCACCAGTTTCAGTAAGCAACGGCGATAAAGTCGGATAGACATGGTATTTGGAAGCGGCGTTGATTTGGTGGCCTATGGCCCTGGGGTTGATCTGCGTATTTTGGCCATTCTGTTGGCTGTTTTGGCAGCCGTAGCTCTGGCCTTTGGTGCCCAATTTCAAAACGATGCGGTTTCGGCTGGTCCGAATCGAAAGCGAACCAACGGAACAGAAAAGGGCAGGGGCTCTTTATCTGTGAAGCAGATAGCCTCGCTTTTACTCAAGCCTCGGTGGCTATCCGGCACGGCCTTCATGGTTGTGGGTATAGGTCTTCAGCTTGGGGCCCTGTCACTTGCACCGCTTATTGTGGTGCAGCCAATTGGTGCAATAGCTCTAGTAATCACCTCGTTGCTTAACGCACGAGTCACCAAAACCAGGCTGAACAAAGGCACGATTCTTGCGGTTGCCCTTTGTTCTGTGGGCATTGCGGCTTTTGTGGCCATGGCTTCCGGTGTTGCCAACGAAACGGTTTTGAACGACGACCGCCTTCGTGAGGTACTTACAGTTTTGGCTGTTATCTTGGCCATTTTTATCGTTCTTTTCTTCACTATCGGAAAACATGCAAAGGCCCTGACCTATGTTATTGGTGCAGGTGTTCTTTACGGCTTCGTGGCTACGCTGGCAAAGGTGGTTATTCAGCGTATCTATCAGGCTGAATTTGAATGGCTCACCATTTTGTGCTTGGTTGCCCTGATTGGCGCCGTGGCCCTGGGTAGTTGGTTCGTTCAAAACGCCTATGCCTCAGGCCCTCCAGACCTTGTGATAGCCGGTTTGACCGTTATTGATCCTTTGGTTGCCGTGAGCATAGGAATCGTCATTCTGGGCGAGGCTACGGCGGCAAGCTTGCCTGTGATGATTGGCTTTGGCCTAAGTGCGATATTGGCGGTTATCGGGGTATATCTTCTCTCGAAGGTACATCCAGAACTCACCCACAAGCCTCACAAGGGGTAAAATTGAGGGGTTGGGCTATCCCAGCCGTTTCCCCAAATGAAGGCAAACACCTTGACCACTGCTTCAGGCTCTGCAGCTATTAGGCCGCTGAAAATTGTTATTGGTTGTGACACCTTTCCACCAGACATAAATGGCGCAGCCAGATTTGCCGAAAGGTTAGCTGCTGGTCTTGCCCGCCACGGTCATGAAGTGCACATCGTAGCCTCGGCTTTTGACAGCACTCACGGTGCTTTTACTGAAATTCATGATGGCCAGGCAATGACTGTGCATCGCATAAAGAGCTTCCGCATTCCGCAGCACAAGACGCTTCGTTACGTTTGGCCATTTACATTGAAGCGCAAGACAGATGCAATCTTGCGAGAAATCAAACCCGATGCCGTGCACATTCAATCGCATCTGATTATGGGGCGCTACCTAGTAAAGAGCGCTAAACAACAGGGCATTCGGCTTCTGGCAACAAATCACATCATGCCTGAGAACCTTATTAAGTACTCAGTGATCATTCCTAAATTCCTTGAAAAGACTGCCATGAAAATGGCCTGGGCTGACGCCGGGCGAGTACTGAAGCAAGTAGATGCAATCACCACCCCAACTAGAAGGGCCGCAAATCTGCTAGAGGCGGCCGCTGGCGTTGATGGCGTTTTGGCAATTAGCTGCGGCATTGACGCATCAAAGTTTGCCAACGCAACCCCAACGTCCAACGAAGTTCCTAGAATTTTGTTCTTGGGTCGCCTTGATTATGAAAAGCACATTCACAATCTTTTGAAGGCTGTTGCCAAATTGCCTAAAAAATTAAATACTCAGGTGGAAATTGTTGGTGACGGAGGGGAGCGCAAGCACCTACAGGATCTAGCGATTGAACTAGGAATTGAAAAGCAAGTGAAATTCTTGGGCCACATCACTGAAGAAGAATTGCCAAAGGCCTACGAGCGAGCAACTCTTTTTGCCATGCCTTCTATTGCCGAACTGCAGAGCATTGCAACTATGGAAGCAATGGCTTCTGGCCGACCAGTGGTTGCAGCAGATGCAATGGCGCTGCCGCACCTGGTTCACGATGGTGACAACGGTTATCTTTTTCAACCAGATGATGTAGATGAGTTTGCTAGCAAGCTAAAGCTTATTCTTACCGCTGATCAGGCTGAACTTGACCGTCTATCAGAGAACTCGCTTCACTTGATTCAGTCGCACGACATAGAACGCACGCTTACAATCTTTGAAGGCCTGTATCGTGGCGATCAGGATGGTGTAAAAACCTCTGACGACAATGATGAGACCTACACCAAGGCAATTGGTATTCTGCCGGAGCCATTGCATAATCGCGTTGTAGAGTTGCGTGAGCGCGCTCGTGCACTGCGTGAGGCAGCCACAGATCTTCGTGAAGAAGTTCGCGATGAAGTTCGAGAAAAACTCGAAGACATTCGTGATGAAGTAGTTGAACGAACCAAGGCGGTAAACACCAAGGTGAAGACAACTGCAAAAAAGACTGCAACCAAGGCTAAGAAAGTTGTTAAGAACGCTACTGAGCGTCTCAAAAACGACGAGGATTAGTCAGGAAGCAGCTGGGGGAGTTAGCTCAGCCGGTTAGAGCAGCGGACTCATAATCCGTCGGTCACGGGTTCAAGTCCCGTACTCCCCACCATGTGCCTCTATAAAGAGGCCCGAAGGTTTCGAACACTTGGAAAGCTGAACGCAAGAAGCAAAGCGGCGAACGAGATTGCCGCACCAATCACTAGGGCTGTGCCTGGGCCAATTAGCAAGGCGATCGGCCCGGCAATCACAATCCCAAGCGGGCCAAAGAAAAAAGAGCCAAATGTGTCATATGAATTAACCCTTGATAGAGACTCCTCTGGGACATTCTGCTGAATCGTTGTCATCCAGATAACGTAGAAAACATCCATGGCAATACCCATGCAGATTGCCGCGATAAGCACCATAAAGATTGGCGCTCCAAAACCGAACAGCAATAGGAATGCTGGTTCTGCCAGCATCAGCATCATGATGAATCTGAGTGGTCGACGGGGGCGCACTTTATTTGCAATCAGGGTGCCTAGTAAAAAGCCAATGCTCATGAAGCCAAGAATCAAACCCCAGCTGGCAGCTCCATCGTAGGCTTCAATTGTTTGCAACGCACCCAGCACAGCCCAAGTAGCTTCAAAGCTTAGGTTCACAAAAGCAAAGCCGACAACAATAATGACTAGCCAAGAGCGTGAAGAGAATTCTTTCCAGCCAACTTTGAGTTCGTGCAAGAAGCTAACTTTTTCACCATCTGTAACCTGACCAGGTTGAGGCAATTTTGCCAGCGGCAAAATCATTGCACCCGCGACAAGGAAAGTAAGTGCGTCAACACCAAGGGCCCAACCTGTACCTAATGCGCTTACTACGAGTCCGCCACTTGCTGTGCCCAGCATAAATGCAACATTTGAGCCAAAACCAATGGCGGAATTAGCGCTCTGCAGTTTTTCACTTGGCACGATTATTGGGGTAAGGCCTGAGAAAGCTGGGTACCAAATGCCATTCAATATTCCCGAGAGAACTCCTACGACCACAAGAAGTAAAACGCTAGGGGAGTCAACAATAAATGAAGCCGCAACTATCAGAATCAAAAAACCAAGCAGCATGTCTGCCCAGCCCATGGTTTTGGCTCGGCCAAATTTATCAGCAAACGTTCCACCCGCAAGAAGCAGCAACAACACTGGCAAAGTGCGACTAACCATTACCAGGCTTAGTGAACCCGCATCGGCACCGTCAATAGCTAGCACGCCAAAGGCAAGAGCTACCGGCGAGATTCCGTTTCCAAAATTAGAAACTGTGCGTGCAAAGAAAAGTTGATAGAAATGCGGAACCTTACGCAGATCTCGAAGGGTTTGAATCATTTGGATTTTTCAGCAAAGTAGCAGGTTGGGCACAATGATTCGTATGTGACGTGCACGCCATCAATTGCTACCTGTTCACCATCAAAGACGAATTTGCCATCAAGCTTTCGCCCATTGAACATGGCCTTACGGCCACAGCGGCAAATTGTTTTTAATTCTTCCAAAGAGTGTGCAATTTCCAGTAGTCGAAGTGAGCCAGGAAAGCCGTTGGTTAGAAAATCGGTGCGAATACCGTAGGCCAAAACAGGAACGCCGTCTAGCACCGCAATCTCAAGTGCTTGATCAACTTGCTCTCTGGTCAAGAACTGCGCCTCATCAATCAATAGGCAGGCAATGTCGCTTCCAGTTTGCTGCTTGAACTGTGCTACGCGGGTAGCGAATTCTTTGCGAAGGTCAAGTTCTGGAGTAATTAGAAAATCAACCTCACGGTCAACACCCAGGCGGCTGGTTATCGCCTTCTCACCTTTGATGTCAACGGCTGGCTTTGCCAGAAGTACGTGCTGGTCGCGTTCTTCGTAATTATGGGCAGCTTGCAGCAGGGCAGTGCTCTTGCCACTATTCATGGCTCCGTGACGGAAATAGAGCTTGCTCAAGGCTTCTAGCCCTGGTAGCTGCGGAAAGCGATAACGGCGTTGTGGCCGCCGAAACCAAATGATGTACTGATTGCCAGAATTGGGCCTTCTGGCAGTGTACGTGGCGAAGTCACAACGTCTAACGGTATGGCTGGGTCTTGGTTTTCAAGATTGATAGTTGGCGGTGCAGTGCGTTCGTGAAGGGCAAGAACGGTGAAAATTGCCTCAATTGCGCCGGCGCCACCAAGCAGGTGACCGGTTGCAGATTTAGTAGCCGAAACCGCAATGTTGCCAAGGTGATCTCCGAATACGCGCAGCAAGGCGGTGTACTCGGCGATGTCGCCAACTGGAGTGGAAGTCGCGTGAGCATTGATGTGAACGACGTCTTCTGGTTTTGCATTAGCTTGCTGCAGGGCAGCGGTCACAGCGCGTGCCGCACCCGTGCCCTCTGGGTCTGGCGCGGTGATGTGGTGAGCATCTGAAGTTACAGCTCCACCAACTAGTTCTGCATAAATCTTTGCGCCACGCTTTTTTGCGTGATCTTCTGTTTCAAGCACCAGCGCCCCGGCGCCCTCACCCATTACAAAGCCATCACGGTTTAGATCGTAAGGTCTTGAAGCTCCGGCAGGGTTGTCATTTCGCTTTGACAGTGCGTGCATTGCTGCAAATGCTGCAATTGGCAGTGGGTGAATACCGGCTTCACAACCTCCGGCAACTACAACATCAATTTCTCCGGAACGAAGGCGAGCAATAGCGTTTGCCACGGCCTCGGTGCTGGATGCACACGCTGAAACAGCTGTGCGCACGCCACCGCGGGCTGCGATATCCATACCAATAGCCGCTGCTGGGCCGTTGGGCATCAACATTGGAATTGTCATCGGAAGTACTCGGCGTGGGCCTTTTTCTTTAAGCGCGTCATAGGCATCAAGCAGCGTCCATACTCCACCAATACCGGTGGCATACTCAACTGCGAGACGCTCGGGCACGACATCGGGCGAGCCCGCATCTGCCCAAGCCTCACGAGCCGCGATTAGTGCAAATTGACTCGATGGGTCAAGGCGCTTGATTTCTTGCGGAGTAAGCACCTCGGCCGCATTCACCTTTGCCTGACCGGCAAAGGTGACTGGAAGCTCGTACTTGGCAACCCATTCAGCGTTGATAGTCGAGATACCCGACTCTCCGGCTAGTAGGGCTTTCCAGGTAGAACGTGCGTCACCACCGAGTGGGGTAGTAGCGCCCACACCGGTAACAACGATTTTCTGAGTCAATTTGGTAAACCTTAATTACTGAGCGTTGGTGATGAAGTTAACTGCGTCACCAACGGTAACTAGGTTCTTTACTTCTTCATCTGGAATCTTTACGCCGAACTTGTCTTCTGCGTTTACAACGATGGTCATCATTGAGATTGAGTCGATGTCTAGGTCGTCAGTGAATGACTTGTCTAGCTGAACTGCGTCTGCTGCAATGCCGGTCTCGTCGTTGACGATCTCTGCTAGGCCTGCAAGTACTTCGCTCTGTGAAAGTGCCATTGGGTTTCTCCTTTAGGGGTTATTTGACCGAGGTTAAGTTTACGGTAGGACTACTACTTGAGCGCCGAAGGCGAGGCCGGCGCCAAAGCCTATTTCAAGGGCCAAACCACCAGATTTCACCTCACCAGATTCAAGTAGGGCGTGCATGGCAAGTGGAATAGAGGCTGCCGATGTGTTTCCGGTGTAGACAATGTCTCTGGCTACAACCACGTTTTCTGGCACTTCAAGCTGTTTAGCCAGTTCATCGATAATTCTGATGTTTGCCTGGTGTGTAACGATTGCCGCCAGGTCCTGGGCTTTTACGCCGGCTACCTCAAGAGCTTGGCGGGCAACCTTGACCATTTCCCAAACGGCCCACTTGAATACGGTTAGGCCCTCTTGGCGAAGGGTTGGCCAGCTGTGTTCTCCGTCACGAAACTCAAGAAGTGAGGCGTTCATGCCAACGGCATCCCAATGTGAGCCGTCTGAGCCCCAAACCGAAGGGCTGATTCCAGGGGTATCGGAAGGGCCAACAATTGCGGCTCCTGCTCCATCACCAAGCAAGAAAGAGATGGTTCGGTCTGTTGGGTCGATAAAGTCTGAAAGCTTCTCGCCACCAACAACCAGAACGTATTTTGCTACGCCAGATCTGACTAAGGCATCGGCTTGAGCAATTCCGTAGCAATAGCCGGCACATGCCGCCGAAATGTCATAGGCAGGAGCAGGGTTTGCTCCGATTTTGTCGGCCAGCAAAGTAGCAGCTGATGGAGTTTGAAAAGGGTGAGTGATGGTTGAGAAAATCACTGCACCAATTTCAGAGGGCTGGATGCCCGCTTTTTTTATGGCCTCGTTTGACGCGCTTACCGCCATGTCCATAAGGCTCAGGTCTTTGCTGGCGCGCTTACGAGTGATAATTCCGGTGCGCTGACGAATCCATTCGTCGCTTGAGTCAATTGGGCCGGCGATGTCGTCATTGGTTACGGTTAGGTCTCCGCGGGCAGCGCCAAGAGAGTAAATACGAGAGTACTTGACGGTCTCGTACTGATTAAGTGTGGGTTGTGACATCTTGCCTCTCCTGCGATTCCTTCTAAATTTACCGTCGAATTTCTATCGGTGGTTGTTGATAAGTGACAAAGCCGCCTCGAGATTTTCTGGGGTCTTCACAGCAAGAGTTTCTATTCCGGGCATTGCACGTTTGGCCAGGCCAACCAGGGTTCCAGCCGGAGCAAGCTCAATCAATGCAGTGACACCGTCCTCAACCATGGCCGCCATGCATAGATCCCAGCGAACCGGCGATGAAACCTGATTTACCAAAAGTTCAACAAATTCAGAGCCCGATGTAATTTGACGACCGCCGTTGTTGCTCCAAAGTTTTACAGTTGGGTCGTTAATTTCAATAGTGTGGGAATAATTGCGCAGAGTTTCAACTGCTGGCTTCATGAATCGGGTGTGAAATGCACCCGCCACCTGCAGCGGAATAACTCTTGTTCCGGTCACTGGGTTTGCCTGCAGCTGGTTGATGGCTGCTACTGAACCGGCGGCAACAATTTGACCTGATCCGTTGTAGTTCGCCGGTTCAAGCTCTAACTCAGCAAGTTTGGCCTCAACCTCTGCTTGGTCGCCGCCAAGAATCGCAGCCATAGAGGTGGGCTCAAGCGCAGCAGCCTTTGCCATAGCTTGGCCGCGCTCGTTTACAAACTTGATTCCAGTTTCTGCATCAAATACACCAGAGGCAACCGCTGCGGTAATTTCACCAACCGAGTGGCCTGATACTCCGGCGATTCCGGCCTCGGCCGCTGTCTTACCGTCAAGCAATGTATTTAGCGTTGCAACTCCGGCAGCCACAATTAGCGGTTGGGCTACTGCGGTATCGCGAATGGTATCGGCGTCGCTGACTGTGCCATGGTCAGTAAGGTCAATTCCAGATGCTGTCTGCATAAGTTCAATAGAAGACTTAAAGCTAGGAATCTCAAGCCACGGGCTCAGAAAACCTGGAGTCTGCGAACCTTGACCTGGGCATACAACTACGATCATTTTTTACTTACGCTTTCTTATTTCGGGTTCATTCATTGAACCAAGAACCATAGCTACCTGAAGCACGAATGCCTCACGTGAGCCAGTTGCATCCCAGCCAATAATCTCGGAGATTCTCTTTAGGCGATAACGAACAGTGTTTGGGTGAACAAATAGTTCACGGGCGGTAGCTTCTAGCGATCGCCCTGATTCAAGATAAGAGGATAGCGTTTCAAGTAGTTCAGGTGAGTTGGCGCTAAGGGGTCGGTAGATTCTCTCAACCAAGGTCTGCTTTGCAAGCATGTCACCAGCTAGAGATCGCGCGGCTAATAGGTCTTCGGCAAAATTTGGTCTTTGGGCTTTTGGCCATGCCTTAACTACCGCAAAGCCGGCCAGGGCAGCTTTTGCAGAACGATTAGCCTCGGCGACCGTGGCAACTTCTGGACCTAGCACCATGGGCCCTGCACCAAAATAACCGTCGAGGGCTTCAGCAATTTTCATGAAACTTGGCGTTTCGGTTTCAGTTCCCTCATTTTCAATTCGGCCAATCACAACGATTAGTCGATTTCCATGAATTCCAATCAGCACATCTGCACTATTCTTACGCGCGATTCTGCGCAGCGAATCTTGGTCAACAGGCTCCGAGGCAACGCCAATAAGAGAGGAAACTGCTCCGCCGGCACGCCATCCGAGTGCTGCGATTCGTGATGCTAACTCTTCTTCGTTTTCGCCACTCAGAATTGAATCAACCACTAGGGCTTCGAGTCTGGCATCCCAAAGACCTCTTGCCTCTGCAGCTCTTGCGTAAACATCTGCAGCCGAGAAAGCAATTTCTCGCGAGTAAAGCAAAACGGCTTCGCGAAGTGAATCATCTTCTTGAACTACCCGGTCCTCAACAACTTGAACCACGACACGAATTAGTTGGAGTGTCTCTTGCAGAGAGATTGAACGCAAAAGTTCGCGCGGTGCAACACCAAAAACATCAGCGGCGACCCAAGGTTGTGATTTTGGGTCTTTGTACCAAGAAACGAATGAAGTGATACCAGCTTGAGCAACAAGACCAACAGAAGACCTGCGCGAAGCAGGCATCTCTCTGTACCAGGGCAAGAGGTCGTCTAGGCGCTTTAGCGTTGTGGTCGCTAATTCACCAGAGATCGACTTTAGCCAGTCGAGAGTGGCTTGCTTAGTTCTCGCCACCGGTTGATCCAGAAGTTCCTGCATTCACATCGTGAAGGCGGTACTTATCGATTGCCTGCTGAGGAACACTAGGGTCCATCTCGCCGCGCTCTACTAATTGTTCAAGAACACGTACCGCAATTGATGGTCCGTCAATTTTGAAGAAACGACGTGCGGCAGCACGAGTATCTGAGAATCCAAAACCATCGGCACCAAGGGTTGCGTAGTCATCTGGAATCCATGCGCGGATTTGATCTTGAACCGCATGCATGAAGTCGCTAACGCCA
>ERZ1034365.169-NODE-169-length-36617-cov-4.708347_pt1 | contig 36617 bp, 39 predicted proteins | sample MGYA00520615_ERZ1034365 | MGnify/ENA primary metagenome ERZ1034365 (study PRJEB33736, sample SAMEA104284505) | Azolla filiculoides | biome: Urban; feature: Water surface; material: Ditch water | place: Netherlands | collected 2015-10-28 | depth 0-0.1 m ...
TCTTCGGTGGCCAGCGGCGCATCGAAGGTGTGCATGTAGTCGAGCAGGCCTTTCACCAGAAGGTGGTCGTTGATGGCCCCCAGTCGCTCGGGGCATTCGGGATGGTGCGGGCCCATTTCGTGGCGTGCGCAGTCGGCGTGGGTGATGAAGGCGGAAAGCAAGCGTGTCTCCTGTGAATTTTCTATTCGTCGGGTTTCATTTTTCTCCACGCGGCTTACGCAAGTCTTGATTTGAAGCAATTTCGCCCGGATTGCGGGGGTTTGGGCTATTGGGCGTGCATTTTTTCGGGGTGAAAGTTGTCTTTGTTTCTTCTTCTATAGGTATTACTTCTAATTAGTCGTAGTAGTAAGGGCCGCACTTTTCTGTGGACAAGGTGTTTTTCTCCTTGTTTTTCAATGACTTGCACGCTGTAAGCCCATGTGGGTGGAGCCGTTTTCCGGGTGCACCCGAAAACTGCATAACTTTGCGATGTGCCCCCAGGCTGTGGATAACTCCCCGGTTGTGCCGGAACTGTCCACAGGTTTGTGCTTTGACCCGCTTGGCGCACCGCTTTAGAGTCGGCGCCATGAAGTTGATTTACAAATCGGCGCTGCTGGTTTTGGGCGGCGCGCTGTTCTTTGGCGGGGCCGGGCTGGTCGCGACTTGGGCGCCTGACAAGCCCGTGGCCGAGCTGGCGGCGCGCTGGGCGCAGCCCCCGTCGAAGTTCATCGACGTGCAGGGCCAGCAGGTGCACCTGCGCGACGAAGGTCCGCGCGACACGGGTGTCCCGGGTGCGCCGGACAGCGCCTTGCCGGTGGTGCTGCTGCACGGCACTTCGGCCAGCCTGCACACCTGGGAAGGCTGGGCCCGGGACTTGCGCACCGACCGGCGGGTGGTGCGCTTTGATCTGCCGGGCTTTGCACTGACCGGGCCGAATCCGCAGAACGATTATTCGATCGACACTTACGTGAAATTCGTCACCGCCACGCTGGACCGCCTGGGCATCCAGCGTTTTGTGCTGGCGGGCAATTCGCTCGGGGGGCAGATCGCCTGGGCCACAGCGGCGGCATGGCCGCAGCGGGTGGCGCGGCTGGTGCTGGTGGATGCCACTGGTTATGGCGTGGACCCCAGGAATGCGCCACTGGGTTTTCAGCTGGCGGGGCTGCCGGTGACGCGCGACCTGATGGCGTATACCTTGCCGCGCGGCGTGGTGGAAAGCTCCACGCGCTACGTCTATGGAAACCCTGAAAAAGTCACACCGGAACTGGTGGACCTGTACGCCGACATGGCGCTGCGTGCGGGCAACCGGCGTGCGCTTTCACGCCGCCTGGCGCAGGGGTACACCGGCGATGTGGCGCAGATCCGCGCGCTGAAGCTGCCCACGCTGATCCTCTGGGGCGGTCGCGACCGGCTGCTGCCGCTGGAAAACGCCCGTCGCTTTGCCAGCGACATTGCGGGCGCGAAGCTGGTGGTGTTTGACGATCTGGGCCATGTGCCACAGGAAGAAGACCCCGTGCGCACGGTGGCCGAGGTGCGGCAGTTTCTGGCGCCATGAGGTGCTGCGGCTGCAGCGCCGCCGGCCCGGAGCACTGAAACCGGCTGTTCTTGAGAAATTCAAGCCAGAATGAAGTGATCCCAGCGTACTTCGGTCATAGTTTGCTCCTTTTTAAGGAGCATTATCGGTTGCAGAAAAAGCGACCTTCAATGCCCGCCCGTCAGCGAGGCGGCAATCATGCGTTTGAAGGGGGTGAATCGCTCACCGATATGCAGCGCCAGGTTGCGCAGGGCGCGTGCCGGTGGCGTGTCGCGGGTGTAGAGCTGGGTGATGAGTTGCGTGGCCAGGTACAGCGGCAGGGTGGCGCGGCGCTGGCCTTTTTCATAGCGCGTCAGACCTGCCGTTTCGGCAATGTCCCGCCCGCCAGCATGCGCCGCACGCACGATGCCGGCGAGGGCGTCGATGCTCAGCAGGCCGAAGTTGAAGCCGTGCGCCGTGACCGGGTGCATGCCGACGGCAGCATCGCCTACGCAGGCAAAGCGTTGCGCCACGAGTTTTCGGGGGTACACCGCGACCAGCGGGTAGGCGTGCCGGGTGCTGGCCAGCGCCATGGGGCCCAGGCGCTGGGCGAAGCGGCGGGCCATGTTCTGGTTGAAAGCGGGTGCGGCCAGCGTCAGCAGGGGCTCGATTTCGTGGCTGGGCAGTGTCAGCACGACGGAGGAGCGGTGCAGGCCGGTGCCGGGTTCGTCGTTCATGGGCAGCAGGGCCAGCGTCTGGCCGTAGTCAAACCATTCCCAGGCCGCATGGTGGTGTGGTGCGTCGTGCGTCATGCAGCAGACCAGCATGCTGCGGCCAAAGTCGTGCAGGTCGGCGGCGATGCCCATGGCGCGGCGGGTAGTCGAGAATCGGCTGTCGGCGGCGACCAGCAGCCGGGCCCGCAGGGTCTTGCCGCTGGCCAGCGTGACGTGGGCGGCTGTGGCGTCGGTGCGTACGGTGGCCACGGTTTCGCCTGCCAGCAGGGTGATGTCACCATTTTGTTGCATCGAATCCTGCACCGCATCGAAGGACGCCCGGCGGATCAGGTGGTTGGAGACCAGCCAGCCGAGCTCACTGTGCCGGCCCAGCGCATGGCCAATGACCATGGCAAACGGCGAGGGACCGTTGAGCACGCGCGCGTCGCGCAGCGGCGACAGTGCCTGGGGGGCGATGCGTTCCCACAGGCCGAGGTCCCGCATGACCTGGGCGGAATGCTGGGTGAGCGCGATCTCGCGGCCGTCAAAAGGCGGATTTTCCAGCGCGGCCAGCGGCTGTTGTTCCACCACAGCGAGCCGCAGGCCATGACCCGACAGTGCGCGGGCCAGACACAGGCCGGCCGGGCCGCCGCCCGAGATGATGAGGTCGAAGTCCATGCCCGGCAGGGTAGCGGGCCTCCCGGTGGTGCGGGTTGACGCCAGTCAAGCCACTGCGGGATGCCGGGCGCTTATTTTTCCAGGTACCACTGGATGAAATACTTGGCGACAAAGCCGACCATGCCGAAGGCCAGACCCAGAAAAATCACGAAGGTGCCGAACTTGCCGGCCTTGGATTCCCAGGCGAGGTGGCCGATGATGAACAGCATGTAGAGCATGAAGCCCCCCACGCCGAAGGTCAGGCCGAAGGTGGCAATCTGCTCTTCCGAGAAACCGAACATCAGGCAGCCCCTTTGGGTGGGAGCCGCTCGACCAGGGTGGAGGCGTCCACCAGATCCCGGTAGGCGTGCCAGCTGGCGTGGCCCAGCATGGGCACCACGAACACCAGCCCAATCAGCAGTGAGCCCAGGCCCAGCAGGGTGAAGCCCATGATCAGTGCGGCCCACAAGGCCATGGGAATGGGGTTGAGCAGCACGACTTGCCAGCTGGTCAACACCGCCTGCATGATGTTGGCGCGGCGGTCCAGCAGCAGCGGCATGGCCACCACGCTGGACGCAAACATGGGTGCGGCCATGACGCCGCCCAGCGCGAGCCAGAGTTCAAACAGGAAATGGTTGCGCGCCAGCACCACATGGCGGATGAAATCCATCGGGGTGTGAATCGGCTGCGGGGCCAGCAGGGTGATGAGTGCAGCCGAAGTCAGCACCCAGCCGGTGCCGGCCAGCGCCAGCAGCAGGCCAAAGCGCACCAGGCTCCAGTAACTTGCGGGCAGGTCGCGGCGCGACTGCTGCCAGCGTGTCCAGGTGATCACCAGCAGCTGGAAGTTGACCGGCTCGCCCTTTTCCAGCGCCCGGCTCAGCGCGTAAAGGCTGGTGGCCAGCACGGGCGCAATCACCAGAAAGCCGGAGAAGGCGCCCGCCAGCAGCCAGAAGCGGTCCCGTGCGATAAAGAACAAGGCTGCGCCGAACAGGGCCAGCACGCCGCCGTGGGCGAAGCTGAGCCAGCCGCACCGTGCCATGTCACGCCATGCCAGTGCAAGCCATTGCAAAGGCTGGCCGATCGCGATCTCGCGGACAAGCGGCAGCGACAGGGATTTTTTTGGGGGGGAAGATGGATGGGGCACGGCAAGCATGAGCTTACCGGCCGTCTCCAGATGGGGGCTTGATTTGCATCAAGCCCCGGGAGTTCACGGGGGTTTGGGGCAAAGCGCCCCGGACCCGGTCAGTTGCGGGCAGCGCCCATGCCGTGGCCCATGTGCATGCCATGACCCATTCCCATTCCGTGGGCGCCGCCATGCGGTCCCATCTTGCCGTGACGCAGCGATTCCAGGTCAAAGACTTTTTGCTGCGCTGGCGTGAGCGCGGCGTAGAAGGTCTTGACGGCGTTGGCGCGCTGGGTCATTTCCGTATCACGCTGGGCCTTGAGCGCCTGCATTTTGTCGATGCGCTCCGGGGTCGTGAGCTTTTCCATTTCGGCACGGAACTGCTCGCGGTCCACCTTGGCGCGGGCTGGCGGCTGCATGGAGGCTGCGAATGCCGTCCAGGCATTTTCCTGCGCCGGACTGATCTGCAAACGGACTTTCATGTCCGCCATGTGTTTGGCGTGGCGCTCGGCCATGCGGGCCTGCATTTTGGCGGGGTCGCCATGACCCATGCGGCCCATCATCGAGCCACCCATGCGTTCCTGGCCTGCGGGGCCGGGGCCACCGGCTGGTGGCGCAGGCATCTGCGCGAACGCAGCCATGCCGAGGGTCGCCATCAGGCCGGCGACCAGCAGGGTTTTGTGAACTTGTTTCATCTGTGCTTCCTTTCAATGAGAAGAAGCCTGATGACGCGAATCCGGCATCAGGTTGAAAGCAAGTTTGCGCCGGTCTTGTATCGGGCGCATTGCGCCAGGATAAGACTTTGTAAAGTCGGCAGCAGGAGTTCGCGTGCCGCCAGGTGGCTTTACGGGCGGCGCTGGTGCGGCACAAAGGGCGCGCGGCCGGCAATATGCCGGAAAGTGATGCGGCCCTTGGTCAGGTCGTAGGGCGAGAGTTCGAGTGAGACCTTGTCACCCGCCAGGATGCGGATGTGGTTCTTGCGCATCTTGCCGGCGGTGTAGGCAATCAGTTGATGGCCGTTGTCCAGGGTCACGCGAAAGCGCGAGTCGGGCAGCACTTCATTGACCATGCCGCTCATTTCAATCAGTTCTTCTTTGGCCATGGCCACTTCTCCTGCAAAGTACGAATCGGTAACACCAGGTGGGCCGGGCGATTGGCCCGAGCCAATCGGCACCGCCTGGGGTGCACTGTTCACACTGGTCAATCCGGGCTTTGGACTAGGCTGCGCCTATTGTGAAGGCGAGAGAAAAGAGGACTTCGTTCTATGGGACGAAGTGTGAACGCAACCATCAATTATAGCCGGGCAGACAATTTTCGCCAGGCAATTGCGTGTGAGACTTGAATGACGAGCCAGCGCCTGGCGGCCGGGCGGAGACCAGGGGCGCCCGCCACCAGAACGCCCTGAAGGCGCCGGCTACAAGCTTTCGCGCCACCGATTCGTGCTGCATCCGCCACAGTGGAAGATTGCGCACCCTGTCCCGCCAATGCACCGCGCCGCCGGGTCATGAAAGCAAGAAAATGCGACAAAACATTCCTTTTTTTACGAACTAAATAGTAATTTTTATCAGAAATTTATGGTTGTTTCAAAGCTAGACTTCCAGTCAGCTTGTGGTCTGGCGCATAGATCCGGTTCACAAGCCGTTCAACGTTGATACGTTGACTGACACAAACTTCCGAGGTCTCAATGCAAACAATTGCTCCGTTGTGGCTGTGGGCCACGTTTATTGCCATCGTGCTGGCTTCATTGTTCATCGACTTCGTGGTGCTGAAGAAACAGGGCTCCCACGACATCGGCGTCAAGGAGGCGCTGAACTGGTCGCTGGTCTGGATCGCCCTGAGCTTCCTGTTCAACGGCCTGTTCTGGTGGGCCGTGAAGGACAGCACCGGCTCCACCGAGATGGCAAACACCAAGTCGCTGGAGTTCCTGACCGGCTACCTGATCGAGAAGTCCCTGGCGGTGGACAACATCTTCGTCTTCCTGATGATCTTCACCTACTTCGCCGTGCCCACGCACTTCCAGAAACGGGTGCTGATGATCGGCATCATCGGTGCGATCGTGCTGCGCACCGTCATGATCCTGGTGGGCGGCTGGCTGCTGGCCGAGTTCCACTGGATCCTGTATGTGTTCGGCGCCTTCCTCATCCTCACCGGGGTAAAGATGTGGTGGGCCGCCGGCAAGGAGCCCGACCTGGAGGACAACCCCGCCCTGAAACTGCTGCGAAAGCTGTTGCCGGTCAGCAAGCACTACGACGGCGAGAAGTTCTGGACCGTCGAGAACGGCAGGAAGATCGCCACGCCGCTGTTCATGGTGATCTGCCTGATCGCGCTCACCGACGTGATTTTTGCCGTCGACTCCATCCCCGCCATCTTCGCCATCACCAGCGACCCGTTCATCGTGCTGACCAGCAACGTGTTCGCGATTCTGGGCCTGCGCGCCATGTACTTCCTGCTGGCGGCCGTGGCCAACAAGTTCCACCTGCTCAACTACGGCCTGGCGGTGATCCTGGTGTTCATCGGCACCAAGATGTGTCTGATCGACCTCTACAAGATTCCGGTGGTGGTCTCTCTGGGGGTGGTGGTCGGCATCCTGGCCCTGACCATGCTGTTGAGCGTGCGGACCGCCAACGTGGCAGCCCGTAGCGGAAAGGTCTAAAGCGGCGATTGCAGCAGACGCTGCACCAGCGGGTGCTTGACCTTGCGCTCGGTACCGATCGCGAAGAAGTGCTCCATGACGCCTTCGCAGGGGCCCAGACGCACCACGGCATAGTGGGCCAGCAGGTTTTCATGCACCCATTCGGCCGCCGGGAACAGGCCCATGCCGCTGGCGCCAAAGGTCTTGAGCAAGGCACTGTCCTCGAACTCGCCCACAATGCGTGGCTGCAAGGCGCGTTGCTCAAACCAGAGGTCCAAGCGGGCGCGCACGGCGGTATGGGCTGTCGGCAGCAGCAGCGGCACTTTCGCCAGGCTTTGCGGAAAGTCCTTTGCCGCGGTCTGCACCATTGCTGCTGTGCCATACCAGGCAATAGCTGAAGACCCCAAGTCGTGGCTGTAAAGCTTGATGTTCGGATTCGTGGGCGCGGGCCGGTCCGCCAGCACCACGTCCAGCCGGTGCAGTGCCAGATCACCCAGCAGATCATCCAGTTCGCCCTCGTGGCACAGCAGCCGCAGATTCGGATCCGTCAGGGCGGGTTGCAGCAGGCGGTGCACCACCAGTTTGGGCAGACCGTCGGAGACGCCCACGGCCAGGCGCACCGCGGGCGCGCTCACCGCGTCCCGCACCCGCGCCGGCAATTCCTCGCCCAGCTGAAAAATCTGGTCGGCCTGCCGCATGGCCGCCATGCCGGCATCGGTCAGAACCAGTCCGCGACCGGCAGGCTTCAGCAGTGCGTAGCCCAGGGAGCGTTCCAGTTCGCGCACCTGCGCGCTCACCGTCTGCACGGCCATGTCCAGTTTGTCTGCCGCCCGCGATATGCCGCCTTCCTTGGCCACCACCCAGAAGTAATACAGGTGCTTGTAATTGAAGGATGTGCTCATGGTCAGTTTTTCTGAGAATATTTATAAGAAATTATCTGCTTTTTAAAGATCTATTGAACGCCTATCGTGGAGGCCTTCTTCAACCCACCAAGGAATAGGCCATGCAAATCATTTTTGAATCCCGCGATGCCGATGGCGCCCCACTGCGCGATTTGTCCGTTGCGCGTGTCCGCTTTGCGTTACGCCGCCTGACTGCCCTGGTGCCGCGTGCCCGGGTGCAGTTCTCGGATGTCAATGGTCCACGTGGCGGTGTGGACAAGCGCTGCCAGATCGAGTTGAAGACCGAAAGCGCAGGCACGGTGGTGATCGCATCGCTGGCGCAGGACTGGCGTACCGCACTGGACCGCTCGCTGGCCCGTGCCTCCCGGGTCCTGCGGCGCAGCTTGCAGCGCAGTCAAAAACCCGCGCGTGGTCGTGCGGCCAGGCTTGTGCCAATCACCTCCCGCCAGTGAATCCCATCTTGCCAGGCGTGATGTGCCAGCATAACGAAAGCAATCGATGAACTGTCCCATTTGCCCCGACACCCCCCTGGTGATGTCTGAACGCCAGGGGGTGGAAATTGACTACTGTCCCGCATGCCGTGGTATCTGGCTTGATCGGGGTGAGCTTGACAAACTGCTCGATCGCGCTGTCACAGCGGGAAGCGTCGCCGCACCGGCGTCTGTGCAGGCATCGCAGCAGCACAGACACCGTGACTTTGAAGACTCGGACTACCACCATGGGCCGCATTCCCAGCGCAGTCGCAAGAAGTCGTGGTTGAGCGAGTTCTTCGATTGAGACAAACGGAACACCCGTGCAAGGCTTCTTTGATCCCGCCATTCTGTTCTTTGTGTTCGGCATTCTGGCTGGATCGTTGAAGTCCAATCTGGAGATACCGCCGCAAATTTCCCGGTTTTTGTCGCTCTATCTGCTCATGGCACTGGGGCTGAAAGGTGGCTTTGCCCTGGCCAGGTCCGGTTTGACGGCAGAGGTGCTGATCAGCCTGGGTGCCGCGCTGGGCCTGGCGATTCTGGTTCCTGTCCTGGGGTATCTGGCGCTGCGGCGGTTCCTCAACGGATTTGATGCTGCAGCGATTGCCGCCACTTACGGGTCTGTCAGCGCCGTGACGTTCATTACGGCCGTGCAGTACCTCGATTCCCATGGCATTTTTTATGGCGGGCACATGGCGGCGGCGATGGCCTTGATGGAATCACCGGCCATTGTGCTCGCGGTGGTGCTGGCCAACCACGTCCGTCACCGGGCCGCCTCATCACCTGCCCAGCGCGCGAGCGGGGCAAACCCTGTCCCTTTGGGACGCATCCTGCACGACGCATTGACCGATGGCGCACAACTGCTGCTGCTGGGCGCCATGTTGATCGGCGTGCTGACAGGGGAGGCCGGGCAATCCGCCATGAAGCCGTTCTCTGTGGATTTGTTCAAGGGAATGCTGGCTTTCTTTTTGCTGGACATGGGTCTGCTGGCCGCACGCAACATGGGCAAGTTGAAAGGGCAGTCTGCCTGGTTGCTGGTGTATGCCATCGCCGGGCCACTGGTGCATGCCGGTGTCGCACTCCTGCTGGGCGCGATGCTGGGCATGTCCACCGGCAATGTGGCGCTGCTCATGGTGCTGGCCGCCAGCGCGTCCTACATCGCGGTGCCGGCGGTCATTCGCCATGCCATCCCTGAGGCCAACCCTTCGCTGTACTTTGGCCTGTCGCTGGGATTGACCTTTCCCTTCAACATCTTGATCGGCATTCCACTGTATGTCCGTGCGACGCAGCTCTGGCTTTGAGATGCCGCTTTTCAAGGCGTCCTGGTTCAGGAAAACCACCTTTTCCAGCAGAAAGAATTGCGACTCTGGACATGGGGCGCTGTTGACGATGACATCCCTTCACACCAATCTGGAAAAGAAAAAAGATCATGCGCAGCTATGCACAGAACAGTCCGCAGGCCGCCGCCCGCATGGTGGCCCTGACCCTCATTGCCGATGGTGAGATCGGCAAGGCCGAGCTTGCGTTGCTCGATGAACTCGCTGTCCACCAGAAACTGGGTCTTCAACGCCACGCATTGCATGCGGTGATCGATGCGCTGTGCGAGGATCTGATGTCCAGCAAGCAACTCGCATGGGCCGATGCCTGCCCCGTGGACGAGTACACCCTGGCCGAATTGATGGGCGAGATTGATGACCCAGCGCTTCGCCGCATGGTGCTCGCCTTGTGTGTCAAGCTTGCCGAGGCAGACGACCTTGTTGCCGAAGGTGAGTCCGTCGTTCTGATTGCTGCCATGGCACATTGGCGTCTGAGCCATCAGATGCTGCGCTCCCCGGACATCTGGCTGCAACCATCCACCATGGGACTTTCCGCCTGACGCCCGCAATGGCGAATCTGGACAGACTGGACTCCGTGCGCAATCCAGCCGGCGCATTTCCTGCTGCTGCGCGGTGCCAGGATCAACGCTTGCAGTGAATGAGGGCCTTTTTCCTCAACTCCGCTCACCTTCCATCACACCGGCTTCCGGTTCGGGCATTTCGCCGTGGACCGCCCTGCATCCGGCGATCAGGCCTTGTGCTTTGACGCGCAGGTGTTGAAACCAAACATGGCGTAGGGCGGGCACCAGCCGAGCGCGCCGGTGGCCAGGGGCACGATGCCCAGCCAGCCCCACCAGCCCACGGTACCGGTGGCCGCCAGGCCGAGCAGCACAAGACCCGCGACGATGCGCAGGATGCGGTCCATACCGCCGACATTTTGGGTCATCTGGAGTTCCTTTAAAAAGATGCGTTGAGGCACGTATTGAACGGCCACGCACCCCTGCCGGTCTGTGACTCAAGTCACGCAGCAGGTGACACAGATCAGGCCTGCAGCGCGGAAGCGAGTGCGCGCAGGGCGCCGCTGTCGAGGATGCGGATGCGTTCGCGCGCCAGTTCGACCCAGCCTTCGCGCTCGAAGCGGCGCAGCAGCCGGGTCACGATCTCGCGCACGGTGCCCAGTTCGTCGGCCAGCGCCTGGTGGGTGGTGGCCAGGTCGGAGCCGTGGCCGAGCAGGGCGGCGGCCAGGCGCTGGTCGAGCTTGCGGAAGGCGACGGCGTCGATCAGGCCGGTGAGATCGGCCATGCGTTCGGCAAACAACCCCAGCACTGCGTTGCGGAAGTCGGGTGTTTCCAGCCATGCGGTGAAGACCGGCGGCGGGATCAGCATCAGCGTGGTGCTTCGGGTGGTGACGCCGTGGGCCGACAGCGGCTGGCTGCGGAACAGGCAGGCGCTGGACACCAGGCAGAGTTCGCCGGGTACGACCCGGTACAGCTCCAGCGAGCGGCCGTCCCCCGAATCGCGTGAAACCTTGACCTCGCCGTCCAGCACCATCGGGAATCCCTGGCAGGGCGCGTTTTCATCGAACAGCACGGTGCCTGCGGGCACCGTCATCGGGCCGGCGGCGGTGCCGAGTTCGGCCAGTGTGGGCTGGACGTGGGCCAGGGCGGGGTAAACGTCTGCCGGGTGGATCATGGTTTCAGTGTAGCGACGTGCGATGTCGCGACCCGTCAGGCGTGGCACGCGGGGGCCGGCCCGCCCGCCAGGTCGTCCAGGATGGGGCAGTCGGGACGCTCGTCGCCCTGGCAATGGCAGAGCAGGTTTTCCAGGCTGCGCTGCATCGCCTGCATGGCGGCGATGCGCGCGGCCAGATCGGCCAGGTGGCTTTGCGCGATGCGCTTGACGCTGGCGCTGGCGCGGCGGCGGTTGCGCCACAGGCTCACCAGTTCGGCAATCTCGGCCATCGAAAAACCCAGGTCACGGGCGCGCTTGATGAAGCGCAGCGTGTGCACATCGGCCTGGCTGTACTGGCGGTAGCCGCTGTCGGTGCGCGCCACGCGGCCCAGCAGGTTCAGCGACTCGTAATGCCGCAGCATCTTGGCCGACACGCCGGACAACGTTGCCGCCCGGCCGATGTTCACGGGAAATGCCCCGTCCGTCCCTTCAGCACGGCCCGCCGGAGCGCGGGCCGGGGCGTCAGGCAGCGACGGCATAACCTTCTTCTGCAATGGCCCGGGCCAGCGCTTCGCGCGGCTGGGTCGATGTGACCTGCACCAGGTTCTGTGTGCGGTCGGCCTTGACTTCGGCTTGCGGGTCGAGTTGCCTGACTGCACGCTCCACGGCTTTTTCGCAATGGCCGCAGGTCATGCCGGTGACGGTGAAAGTCTGGTTCATGGGGAATCCTTCCTGGGTGTGGATGAAATGGATGAAGACCGCAGTCTGAACCTTTCCATGATGGGAATGTCAAGCGCGCCTGCGCGCGTGCTGCGGTCGGGGTGGGCGCGCCCTGCAGGTCCACGCAGCGCGTCCAGAATCCGGATTCTGGATAAAAATAGCCACTTCCCATCATGAAATGGTCATTTCATGCTATTTATTCAGGAGTATTTTAAATCGGCTCTTGACCTTCCCCTGGTGGGAGGGACTACGCTTCGCACCATGCATACCCCTGAATCGACTTCCCCCGTGCTGGACATTGGCATTGGCGGCATGACTTGCGCGTCCTGCGTGTCGCGTGTGGAACGGGCCCTCAAGAAAGTGCCCGGCGTTGAAGCGGCCACGGTGAACCTGGCCACCGAATCCGCGCGCATCACGTTCGTGCCGGGCGAGCAGATGGAGGCGCGGCTGCGCCGGGCGGTGCGCGACGCGGGCTACGAGCCGCGCACGCCCGCGCAAATGGAGGCGGTGGAAGACGCTTCGCCCTGGGCCGGGTTCGCCCCGGTGGCGACCGGACTGGTGTTGTCGGCGCCGCTGGTGCTGCCGATGGTGGGCGACCTGTTCGACCAGCACTGGATGCTGCCGGCGTGGATCCAGTTCCTGCTGGCCACGCCGGTGCAGTTCATTCTGGGGGCGCGCTTTTACAAGGCGGGCTGGCACGCCCTGCTGGCCCTGACCGGCAACATGGACTTGCTGGTGGCGATTGGCACCACGGCGGGCTGGGCGCTGTCGATGTGGCTCTGGCTGACGGCGGCACCTGGCACCATGCCGCACCTGTACTTCGAGGGCTCGGCGGTGGTGGTCACACTGGTACTGCTGGGCAAATTTCTGGAGGCACGTGCCAAGCGCCAGACCACCACGGCCATCCGTGCGCTGCATGCGCTGCGTCCGGACGTCGCCCATCTGATCGGGCTCGATGGCGAGGTCGATGTGCCAGTGACGGAAGTGCTGGTTGGCGACCGCATCGTGGTCAAGCCGGGCGAGCGTTTTCCGGTGGACGGCACGCTGCGCGAAGGACTGACGCAGGTGGACGAGTCGATGCTGACGGGCGAGCCGCTGCCGGTGCCGCGTGAGCCTGGCGAAAAGCTCACCGGCGGCTCGATCAATGGCGAGGGCCGCGTGGTGCTGCAGGTGACGGCGGTGGGCCGCGAGACGGTGCTCTCGCGCATCATCCGGCTGGTGGAAGACGCGCAGGCGGCCAAGGCGCCGATCCAGCGGCTGGTGGACCAGGTGGCGGCGGTGTTCGTGCCAGTGGTGCTGGTGGTGGCGCTGGCCACGCTGCTGACCTGGCTGTGGTGGGCCGGCGCGCCGTTCGAGACGGCCGTGATTCACGCGGTGGCGGTGCTGGTGATTGCCTGCCCCTGCGCGCTGGGGCTGGCGACGCCGGCGGCCATCATGGCGGGCACGGGCGTGGCGGCGAAACACGGCATCCTGATCAAGGACGCGCAGGCGCTGGAGCTGGCGCACAAGGTGGACACCGTGGCCTTCGACAAGACCGGCACGCTGACGCTGGGCCGACCGCTGCTGACGGCGCTGGTGGCTGCCGACGGGTTGGACGAGGCCGCGTTGCTGAAGGCCGCCGCCAGCCTGCAGAGCGGCAGTGAACACCCGCTGGCGCGCGCCGTGGTGGCGGCGGCGAAGGAGAAAGGACTTGTGTTCGAGGCGCCCGACAACGTGCGCGCCGTGCCCGGACGCGGCAGCGAGGGCGAGGTCGGCGTGCGCAGCTATCTGATCGGCAGCCTGCGCTGGATGGAGGAGCTGGGCGTGGCGCTGGGGCCGCTGGCCGTGCGCGCTACCGAACTGCAGCAGCAGGGCGCCACGGTGTCGGCGATGGCCGAGCGCACCACGGTGGGACTGAGCGCCGCCGGGCCGTCCCAAGGCGCGAACGCCCCTTTGGGGGGCAGCGAGGACACGCAGTGCCGAGCGTGGGGGCCTTATGTTTTGCGTGCATTGATGGCCTTCGGTGATGAACCCAAGCCCGGCGCGCAGGCGGCGCTGGCCGTGCTGCGTGCGCGCGGCATCAAGCCGGTGATGATTTCCGGCGACAACCGGGGCGCGGCCGAGGCCATGGCGCGCCGGCTGGGCCTGCGGCCCGAGGATGGCGAGGTGATGGCCGAGGTGCTGCCGGGCGACAAGGCGGCGCTGGTGGCGAAGCTGAAAGAAGGTGGAAAAACAGTGGCGATGGTGGGTGACGGCGTCAACGACGCGCCCGCGCTGGCGGCCGCCGATGTCGGCCTGGCCATGGGTAACGGCACCGACGTGGCCATGCACGCGGCCGGCATCACGTTGATGCGCGGGGATGTGGGGCTGGTGGCCGCGGCGCTGGACATTTCCGGCCGCACGGTGGCCAAGATCCGGCAGAACCTGTTCTGGGCCTTTGCCTACAACGTGGCCGGCATTCCGCTGGCGGCGCTGGGTTACCTGAACCCGGTGGTGGCCGGGGCGGCGATGGCGCTGAGTTCGGTCAGTGTGATGAGCAATGCCCTGCTTTTGAAGCGCTGGCGGCCGCCGGCACCCTGAAATCCCCTACGATAGAAGGGGACGGCACTTGCTGGATTCTTGACCTGTGTCATGGTGGTGAAGCTGGCTGGCGGGCATGCTGTCCTGTCTATCTGAAAAATTACGAGGAGATCGTCATGAAACACACCAGCCTGCAAATCATCCGCGACGAGCACGCCTCCCTTGCTGCCATGTTGCAGTCCATGCGGATGCTGGTGGAACGCGGCCCTGCCGACAACGCAGAGAATTTCTTTGATGTCATGCGCGCGATGTTGTTCTACATCGACGAGTTTCCCGAGCGCCTGCACCATCCCAAGGAGTCGAACCTGCTGTTTCCGCGCGTGGCCAAGAGTTCGTCGCACGTCATGGGGACGGTGGACCGGCTGGAGCGGGACCACATGCACAGCGAGAAGTCGGTCCGCGACGTGCAGCACCTGCTGCTGTCCTGGGAGTTGCTGGGCGAGTCGCGGCGCCAGACATTTACCGATGCGTTCAAGCAGTATGTGGATGCCTATCTGGAGCACATGCGTCTTGAAGAAGAGGTGATCCTGCCCGAGGCCGAGAAGGTACTGACTGACGCCGACTGGAAAGAGCTGGATGCTGCTTTCGAGAAGAACTGCGATCCTCTCACCGGCAAGTACCCGCCCGATCCTGCCTATGACCGGCTGTTCACCCGCATCGTGATGCGGGCTCCGGCGCCGATTGGTCTGGGCGAGTAGTCTTCCGGGAGGGGCGTGAATCGCGTCAGCGGTTCCCCGTGACCAGGAGGGTCAGTTGCCTTTGTTTACGTAGGCCAGGCCTACCAGGGTGCTGAACGCACCGGCCCGTTGTGTCAGCGGGCTGGATGCGGCAGGGCCGGCAAGGCGCCCATAGGTGGCCGAGGTTGTCACAATCCAGTGCGGCGACACTCTGTATTGCAGGCTGCCACCCAGCGAGGCAGAAACCCATCCAGCCCCGGGCGTGTAGGCAGGACGCGAGCCAGGCAGGGCCGCCGCGGACGGCACGCCAAAGTGGGTCCGCATGAAGTTCCCGTTGGCGGCTTCCAGGCCCAGACCGGCCCTGGCCCGCCAGCCTTCGGCCACGGTACCGGACCATCCAAGCGTCGTGCTGATCCGCGCCCCGTGGCGGGGATGCCCCAGATCCTGGGTCCATGCGGTGGAAGCGCTCCATCCTGCGGCAAGGCGAAGTGAGGCGCTCAGGCGAGCCTCCAGGCTGGCAGGGATGTCGGGCAGGCCGGCCAGCGCCGGATCGTCCGCACTGTTGCGCCCGCTGTGGACGCGAAAGGACAGCCCCGTCTGCCATTGCTCCGTTTCACGCAGGACGGTGCTGGCGCCAGGGCCTGTCTGGTGGACTTGCAGGCCACCCAGGTCCACGGCACGCGATGTCGAGACCGTCCATCGCCCGAGCTGGAATGAAAACGCGGGTCGTACTTTGTTCGCGCTCGACGCTGCACCGGGAAAAACCGGCGCATGGAGCATCGCCATGGCCAGAATGTAGCGTGGGCCTGGTTCGGCCGGCGCCGTGGCCGCGGTCGTCCGGTCAGGCTGGTCCGTCGATGCATCGACGGGAGCGCCGGCTACCTGGGCATGCAGTGCTGTGGCTGGCAGCAGCGCCACCGCCCATGCAGTGAGGCCCAGGAGGCGGCGCTGTCTTGTGCGTGAGGCGCATGGCATGAAGTACTCCTTTAGGCGGATGGAATGGCCGGCCCGGGCCATGGTCCCGGGCTTAGAGCGCAGGGTAGTCGGTATAGCCCTTTTCCCCGCCGCCGTAGAAGGTGGTGCGGTCGGGCTCGTTGAATGGGCCGCCCTGACGCAGTCGCGCAACCAGATCCGGGTTGGCGATGTAGGTCCTGCCAAAGGCCACCAGGTCCGCACCGGCTTCCAGTGCCTGATGGGCCAGGGCGCCGTCATAGCCGTTGTTGACCATCCAGGCGCCGGTGCCGCCCGCGTCACGCCAGACCTGGCGCAGGCCGGCAAAGTTGAACGGACGATCGGCGATTTCGCGCGGGCCGCCGGTGGCACCCTCGATCACGTGGATGTAGGCCAGTTTCAAGGAGGCCAGTTGATGCACCACGTAGTCAAACAGTTGCTGCGGGTCGGCATCGACCACGTCGTTGGCGGGCGAAACGGGTGACAGGCGGATGCCGATGCGCTCGGCGCCGATGGTGTCTGCAATGGCGCGTACCACTTCGAGCAGCAGGCGGGCGCGGTTTTTGATGCTGCCGCCGTAGTCGTCCGTACGCTGGTTTGAGCCTGTTTTCAGGAACTGGTCAATCAGGTAGCCGTTGGCGGCATGGATTTCCACCCCGTCGAAGCCGGCGTCGATGGCGTTGCGCGCAGCGTGGCGGTAGTCCTGCACGATGCCGGGCAGCTCCGTGGCTTCCAGCGCGCGGGGCTCGGAGGTGTCCACGAAGGTGGGCACACCGTCCTGGATCAGCACGGTCTTGGTCTTTGCCCGGATGGCCGAAGGCGCGACTGGCGCTTGCCCGCCGGGCTGCAGCGAGGTGTGCGAGACCCGGCCCACATGCCAGAGCTGCACCACGATTTTTCCGCCCGCCGCATGCACGGCCTGCGTCACACGTTTCCAGCCGTCGAGCTGTTCGGTGCTGTAGAGACCTGGCACATCGGCATAGCCCTGGGCTTGTGGGCTGATGGCGGTGGCCTCGGTGATCAGCAGGCCTGCGCTGGCACGCTGGCTGTAGTAGGTCGCCATGGCGGGTGTGGGAATCGCGCCGGGTGCACGGTTGCGCGTGAGCGGTGCCATGACGACACGGTTGGCCAGGGAGAGTGCGCCGGCCTGGACGGGATCAAACAGGGATTTGGACATGGGATGGTGTGGGTGACAGGTTGTTCGGTTTCAGGACCAGTCTGACAGAAAGGCTTTGCGGGACCGGGCCGGACTGTCATCTTACTGACTGCCCGGCGTGACGGGATGGACGAAGGATATCCCGTCATGGGGGCCATCCCTGCCCAGTTTCGCGGGACCGTCCGGGTGCGCGTTCTCATGGCGCGGCGTCCGTGGCGGGAGGGTCTTCCGTGGGGGCAAGGGAGTCCGGCATGACCACGCCAGGATAGTTGACCCAGACGTCAAAGGGGATTTCGGTGTCCATGACAAAGCGGTCGCCCCGGTACCAGAAGCGGCCTGCCAGCGCGATGCGCCCCTGCGCATCGAACATCCGCCGGGTCATGTGCGCGATCGGGGTGGAATAGGCGCAGTCGAGTTGTCGTGCCAGCACGAGATCGGCCGGGGCGACGGTCAGGGACTGCTGGACCTTGTGCATGCGGTCCGCCGCGTAGTCATTGAGCAGCCAGGCAATCTTGCGGTCCGCTTCTGCCCCTGCGGGAAACAGGGCCTGGATCTCTGTCGCCACATGGATCTCCACCAGACAAAAGGGGGCTCCGTCGTGGCGGTGGAGCTTGCGGATGAAGGTGTAGTCAGGGTACGTGCATGCGCCGGCCGCCAGGTCTGCAGGCAACGAGGTATTGCGGCGCTGCTCCAGGATTTCCATGCGCAGGTGGTCCGAACGCGGGTCGTTGATGGCACTGCGCAGGCGGGCGTCCATGCCGGTCTGGCCCTTCGAGACAAAGGTGCCGCGTCCGCGGCGGCTGTTGATCAGGCCCTCGGCGCTGAGCACGGCGTAGGCTTGCCGGACCGTGATGCGCGCCAGCTGGTACTGCGTGGCCAAATCCACCACGGTGGGCAGTTGCTGTCCCTCCTGCAGTTCCCCGTGGGTAATCTGGTGCCGCAACACGCTGGCGAGCTGCTGGTACTGGGAGACCCCCATGCCGGGCTGAATTTTCTCGACCCCTGCGGGTGTTACGGATGGGGCAATGGTGGGCACGGGAGCAGGCGTCTTTCAGTCAAATCGTGGGGGATGCGGGCCGCTGCGTCAGGGAGACCCCGCCCTGGCACCGCAGTGTCCGTGGCAGGTTCAGCCAATGTCGATCTGAAGCCCTCGAATGAAGGGAACCCATTGGGCCCGCTCCTTTTTCCCGTAAGTATCGGCCTGTTCTGGTGTCGTCGGGCCCAGCGCTTCGGATGCACCCTGGGCCAGTCGCTCCCTGACGGCCTGGGTGGCCAGCGCCTTGTTCAAGGCTGCGTTGAGTTTGTCGATCACGGCGGATGGCGTCTGGGCTGGTGCGATGAGGTTGTTCCAGGTGTAAGCCTCGTAGGTTGGCATGCCCTGTTCGGCAAAAGTCGGCAGACCTGGCGCGATGGCGCTGCGTGTCTGGCCCGAGACGGCCAGCAGATGCGCCCGGCCTTGGCTGGCCAGCGGAACCCCGGTGATCAGGCCATCGAACAACAGGTTCAGGTGCCCGCCCGACAGGTCGATCAGTGCCGGGCCGTTGCCCTTGTAGGGGACGTGCAGCAGGGTGATGTCCGCAGCCTTGGCAAACGCCTCCCCCACGATATGGCTGATGGAGCCCGTGCCGCCCGAGCCGTAAGTGACCTTGCCCGGATTCGCTTTGGCGTAGGCGATCAGCTCCCTGAGCGTCCTGGGCATGGCGGTGCTGGCGACCAGCACCAGCGGTGTGCGCGACACCAGACCGATGGCGCGCAGGTCCCGCTCGACGTCGAAGGGCAGGGTCTTGTAGAGCCCGACGTTCATGACCAGCTGTGAACTGGTGCCCAGTCCGATGGTGTAGCCATCGGGCGCGGCCTTGGCCACCGCATCGGTGCCCACCGAGCCACCACCGCCGGGGCGGTTTTCCACGATCACGCTCTGCCCCAGGAATTCACTCAGGGGACGCGCCAGTTCACGGGCGATGGTGTCGTTGCCGCTGCCGGTGCCAAAGGCTACCACCAGCCGGATCGGTTTGGAGGGGTAGGTTTGCGCCCACGCAGTGCTTGAAGCACCCGGCAGCAGGGTGGCGCCGGCCAGTGCGCCCAGGAGGGTGCGGCGTGCGGGCTGGAAGCGGTTTTGCATCGTAGTCTCCGGAAGTCAATGGCAGGGGGTTACAGCGTGCAGGCCGTGCGCGTCAGACCCAGCAGGGCAACGGGCACGCGCACCGGCAGGGCGAGCAGGATCTGCGCCATGCCCTTGCCCAGCGGGTCGTTGCGCAGGGACGCCATGCCGCCGCCGCCCAGCGCCTGTTCGCACACGAAGTTGAAGGCATGGAGGCCCGGCACCTCGAATCGCGTGACGTGGCCTTCGACCAGATGGGCGAGCCAGCGGGCCACCGCGGCTTCCGTGACCTGGGCGCGGATCAGCGGCAGCAGGTCCGGGTGGCGCGCGATGACACCGATGTTGGAGGTGTTGCCCTTGTCGCCGCTGCGCGCCCAGGCAATGCGGATCAGCGGCACTTCCATGCTGTCCTCCATGACTTCGGTCAGTGGCGGCACCGGAGCCTGGGCGATGGGGTCGACCGGGGCGATGCGGGGCGACTCGTGTGTGGAGCAGCCCGCAGGAACCGTCACCGGATGCGTCACGCCATCCAGACTGACTTGTGGGTGAAGCAGCGTCTTGTCCAGCAGAAACGCGTACTGGCGGATGGATGGCGAGGCCGAGGCGCGTCCGCCACCGGAACCCGTGGTGCCGGGCGACCAGGACGTGCCGGCGGGGGCGATCTCGCGGGCCAGCAGTTCCAGGGCTTCCTTCTTCGGATGGGTGGCGGTCAGGCGCAGGATGGCTTCGCGCGTCTGGCTGGCGCGCGCGTGCGGGCCGTAGCAGGACTCTGCGCCCAGCACTTCGAGCTGGGTGGCCGTGTAGGGGCCCAGCCCGCGCTGGGCCAGCAACTCGCTGGTGCGCGTCAGGATGGCCTCGCCGGTGCGCCGGGCCTTGGCTACCGCGTCGAAGCCGACGATGGTGAGCTGCGCCGAGGTCTTGAAGCCGTCCATGTAGGTGGCGCTGACCTTGTAGGTGGCGGTCGGCGCCCGGCCGCGCGCGCCGCGCACCATGACGCGGTCCGGTCCATCGGCTGTCAGGGTGACCTGGGTGAAGTCGCACACCACATCGGGCAGCAGGTAGGCCGCCGGGTCGCCAATCTCGTAGAGCATCTGCTCGGCAATGACGGCCGGAATCACCAGGCCGCCGGTGCCGGCCGGCTTGGTGGCGACAAAGTGGCCGTCGGCGTGGCATTCCACGATGGGGTAGCCGATGTGCGCCCAGTCGGGCACGGTGTCCCAGTCGGTGTGCAGGCCGCCCGTGGCCTGGCAGCCGCATTCGATGATGTGGCCGGCCAGGCTGCCTGCGGCCAGCAGGTCGTGGTCCTGCGGGGTCCAGCCGAAGGCATGCATCAGCACGCCCAGCGTCACGGCCGAGTCCACGCAGCGCCCGGTGATGACGACCTGCGCGCCGGCGTCGAGTGCGGCTTTCACGGGCAGTGCGCCCAGGTAGGCGTTGGCCGTCAGCACCCTGGGCGGCAGGGCCGCACCGCTCTGCAGTTCGCGCACGGGCGGGGCGGCGTCGCGCAGGGCGGGCAGCAGGGGCATGACGTCGTCGCCCGTGACCACGGCGATCCTGAGCGGCACGCCCAGCTCCCCGGCCAGCGCCGCCAGCGCGGCTGCGCAGCCCTCGGGGTTGACGCCGCCCGCATTGCTGACGACGCGGATGCCCTTTGCCACCACATCCTGGAGCACCGAGCGCATGGCGACGGTGACGAAGTCGGTGGCGTAGCCGAGTTCGGGTTTTTTCAGCCGTGCACCGGCCAGGATGGACATGGTGAGTTCGGCCAGGTAGTCGAACACCAGGTAGTCGATCTGGCCGCTGGCCACGAGTTGCGGGGCGCCGACGCTGCTGTCGCCCCAGAAGCCGGAGGCGCCGCCGATGCGTACCACCCGGTCGGTTGGTTTGTCTGTGTTCATGGAAGGGTCCTGTGCGTGGGGTGGCGGGGGGTCAGCGGCCGGTCCATTGTGGGGCGCGTTTTTCGCGGAAGGCAAGCTGCCCTTCGGCCGCATCCTCGGTCAGGGCGAACAGGCCGATCTGGCTTTCGGTAAAGGCCATCGACTCTTCAAACGCCATGGCCTCGATCTTTTTCATGGTGTACAGGCCGCGCCGGATGGCGGCGGGGGACTTGTCGAGCATGCGGCCGAGCAGGGCGTCCAGCCCGGCATCCAGGTCGTCGAACACATGGTTGATGAGGCCGTGCGCCAGCGCCTGGGCGGCGGTGATCGGCTCGCCCGTGAGGCACATTTCGGCCAGCACGCGGCGCGGCAGCAGGCTGCCCAGCACGCTCAGGACTTGCGCGGGAAACACGCCGACCTTGACCTCGGGCAGGCCGAACACCGCATGGCTGGACGCCACGACCAGATCGCACATGCCCATCAGGCCCATGCCGCCGGCCATGCAGGCGCCGTTGACACGGGCGATCAGCGGCACGGTGCTCTGGCGCGCCTGGCGCAGCAGGTTGGCGAAACCGACGTAGGGCTCGGAGTAGTCGAACTTGAAGGCGCCGCCGGCCTGCAGGTCGGCGCCGGCGCAAAAAGCCCTGGTACCGGCGCCGGTGATGACGATGGCGCGCACCTCCCGCCCGGCGTTGGCGCGCGCCAGGGCGTCGGACAGGCCGGCGAGCACGGCGGGGCTGATGGCGTTGCGGCGTGCTTCGCGCTGGATGGTCAGCCACAGGACGTGGCCGCGCTGTTCCTCCAGAAGTTCAGGCTGGGTGGCGATGGTAGATGTCATGCTGGAAGGTCTCCGTGCGGGATGGTGAGTTCAATGGGGACAAATGGGTTGTCATTGGGTTGTCATCGGGTCATCAATGCGCGTTCGGCGTTGGCGCGGGAATGACCGCCCTTTCGGCCACCAGCCCGGCAATCGCTGCGTCGTCAAAGCCGGCCTCGCGCAGGATGTCCAGCGAATGCTCGCCCAGCGAGGGCACCGGGCGGTGGTTGTCCGGCACGGTGCCGGACCATTCGCTGGGCACGGCCATCTCGCGGATCTTGCCAACGACCGGGTGGGTGGTCTCGCGGAAGAAGCCCGTGGCGGCCAGGTGCTCGTCTTCCAGCAGAGATTCGAAGGTGTGCATCGGGAAGATCGGGATGTCCGACTCCGGCAGCAGGGCCTGCCATTCGCGGGTGGTGCGGGTGGCCAGTTCGTCCGCCACGAGCTGGTACAGGGCGTCGATGTGCGCGGTGCGGCTGCGGATGTCGGCAAAGCGCGGGTCGGTGGTCAGCAGGTGGGACTTGCCGATGGCCTGCAGGAAGATCTTCCATTGCAGGTCGGTGTAGATCAGGCAGCAGACGTGCCCGTCCTTCGTCTGGTAGGGGCGCCGGTTGGGCGTCATGAGGCGCGGGTAGCCGAAGTCCCCTTCGGCGGGAAGGAAGGTGTGGCCGTACAGGTGGTCACCCATGACGTACGGCACCATGGTCTCGAACATCGGGATCTCGATGCTCTGCCCGTGCCCGGTCTGGCTGCGCGCGTACAGCGCTGCCGAGATGACACCAAAGGCGTAGAGCCCCACCGAGCGGTCGGCGATCGTGATGGGCATGTAGCGCGGCGCCTCGCCGCTGCTGCGGGCCATGGCCGCGGCCAGCCCGGTGGCCGCCTGGATCATGTCGTCGAAGGCCGCCTTGGCCGCGTACGGCCCCTTCTGGGAAAAGCCGACCATGCTGGCATAGATCAGTTTCGGGTTGACCTGCGCCAGGGTCTCGTAGCCCAGCCCGAGCCGCTGCATGGCCGCCGGGCGCACGTTGGTGGCGAGCACGTCGGCCGTTTCGGCCAGCTTCAGCAGCACCGCCACGCCCGCGGGTGTCTTGAGGTCGATGGCGATGCTGCGCTTGTTGCGGTTGAGCCCGAGGAACAGCGGGCCGAGCCCCTCCTTGCCGTGGGGGCCGATGGCGCGGGTGGAGTCGCCGCCCGGCGCCTCTACCTTGATCACGTCGGCGCCCAGGTCGCCCATCATCTGGGTGGCGGACGGCCCCATGAACACGGTGGTCAGGTCCAGCACCCGCACGCCGGCCAGGGGCCCTGTTGGATTCGTCATGGAAAGGTTCTTTCGTGGTGGTGGTTGGGCTCGGCGCGGGTGATGTCCGCCCGGCACGGGCCGCAGGTGGCGTTATTCAGGCTGGATGCCGGCCCGCCTGAAGGTGTCCTGGGCGCGGGCGATCTCGTTGCGGATGTAGGCCGTGAGCTGCTCCTGGTTCAGGGTCTCGTGGTAGCCGCCGGTCTCGCTGATGTACTGGCGGTACTCGGGCGACTCGAAGTAGCTGCTGAAGGCTTTGCGCAGGGTGTCCACCGCCGGCACGGGCGTGCCCTTCTTCACGAAGAGCGCGGCCCAGCCGTTGAGCTGGATGTCGGGCAGGCCGGCCTCGGTCATGGTGGGGGCCTGGGGCAGGGCGGCCAGGCGCCGGGCGGCGGTGATGGCCAGGGGCTTGAGCGTGCCGGCCTTGACCTGGGGCATGGCAGCGCCGGCGTCCACAAAGGTGAAGTCCACGTGCCCGCCGATCAGGTCGGTCATCGACTGCGCGCTGCCCTTGTAGGCCACGGTTTCGAACTGCAGGCCAGCCTGGTGCTTGAACAGTTCGGCGGCGAGCACCTGGAAGTTGCTGCCGGTGGCTGCCGAGAACTTGCCGGGGTTTTTCTTGACGAGATCCACCAGTTCGCCCGCGGTGTTGAGCTTGAGGGCCGGCTTGGCCAGCAGCACCATGGGCGAGAAGGCTGCGGGCGTGACGGGGATGAAGTCCTCGATCGGGTCGTAAGGCAGCTTCTTGAACAGGGCCGAGTTCACACCGTGCGTGGTACCGCCGGTGTAGACCAGCGTGTAGCCGTCGGCCGGGGCGCGCAGCAGTTCAGCCAGGCCGATGAAGCTGTTGCCGCCGGGCTTGTTGTCGATGACGAAGTTCCATCCCGTGCGCTGGGACACGCGCTGGATGAAGTACCGCGCGCTGTTGTCGGTGCCGCTGCCGGCGGCAAACGGGATGATCAGCCGGATGGGTTTGCCCGGCGCGGGGAAGGCGTCCTGCGCTGCGGCGGGCAGCACCAGCCCCAGGCCGAGGGTCAACGAACAGGCAATGCGTTTGAACAGGCGCATGGGAGGTCTCCTTGTGATGGGGAAGGGACGGGTGTCCGGCTCAGGGCGCCGGCCAAGTGAACAGCGGGGGCTGTTTGGCCAGGAAGCGCGCGATGGACTGGCGGTGGAAGTCGCTGGAAAACGCCACGCCCTGCGCCGTGGCTTCGTACTCGACCATCGACCGCAGGTCGGACGACAGGGAGTTGTTCAGTGCGGTCTTGGTCATGGCCGTGGCCACGGGCGAGGCCCCGGCCAGCGCGGTCGCAATGGCCAGCGCCCGAGGGAGCGCACCGCCTGCAGCCGTGACTTCCATCACGATGCCGAAGTCTTGTGCTTCCCTGGCGTTCAGCTCCCGCCCGCTGAGCAGCAACTCCTTGGCGCGCTGCACGCCCACGATGCGCGGCAGGGTGTACAGCGAGCCGCTGTCCGGCACCAGCCCGATGCGGGCAAAAGACATGCAAAAGCGCGCGGTCTCGCTGGCCACCACCATGTCGGCCAGCAGCGCCAGACCGAAGCCGCCGCCGTAGGCACAACCTTCTACGGCGGCAATCACCGGCTTGTCGCAGGTGTAGAGGGCCTCGACGTTCTGGAGGGTCTTGCGCATGCGCTGGCGCCCGGCTTCGGCCGTCATGCTGTCTCCCGGCTGCATGGAGCGCACGTCGCCCCCCGCGCAGAAATGGCCGCCGCGCCCGGTCAGGACGATGACGCGCACGTCGTCGTCCTGGATCGCCTCGGCCACCAGCGTGGCAAACAGCGCACGCGTGGGCAGGTCCAGCGCGTTGCGGCACACTGGGCGGTTGAAGGCGATTTCCGCGACGCGGTCATGCCTCAAGTATTCCACGCCGGGCGAGGCGGTTGGGGTCATCGTTGATCTCCTCAAGGGGCCGCACGACCTGCGCCCGGAACGTCGCTGGCGGGTGCAGAATGGGTTTCGGACGATGGATCTGCGTGTTGAGCCCATGCAGATCCTAAAAACCTATTTTTAGATCTTATTGGATGCGCAGGGCCTCCGCAAGGAGATGTGCCGGGCCTCGCCACAGGGTTTTCCCGAGAAAGGTCTGGATGAGACACCTGTTTTGCCATTTGGACGATGGCTTGCGCCACGTGGCCCTGGCCCTGGCCTTGTCGCTGGGTGCTGCCGTTTCGCTGGGCGTGACACGCTTCGCCTACGGGCTGCTGTTGCCCACCATGCGCGCGGACCTGGGCTGGAGCTACACGCTGGCTGGCGCCATGAACACGCTCAACGCACTGGGCTACCTGCTGGGCGCGCTCGTCACGCCCCGGCTGATGCGGCGGTTCGGCCCGGCGCGGCTGTTGCTGTGGGGCGCGCTGCTGGCCAGCGTCTTCATGGGGTTGAGCGGCTTTTTCACGGCGGCCGCGCCCCTGCTGGTGCAGCGCCTGCTGGCCGGTGTGGCCAGTGCCTTTGTGTTCATCGCGGGCGGCCTGCTGGCGGCGCGGCTGGGCATGCAGCAGCCGGGGCGCGGCGGCTTCCTGATCGGGCTGTACTACGGCGGCACGGGGCTGGGCATCGTGCTGTCGGCCTTGCTGGTGCCGGCGGCGCTGGATGCGGCGCGCGCGGTGCCGCATGGTTGGGCCTGGGCCTGGTGGGCGCTGACCGGGGCCTGCCTGCTGGCCACCCTGGTGCTGCGCTGGCCGGCGCGGATTCTTCAAAAACAGGAGCAAACAACGACCATTCCACGATGGGATGGTGCCAATTCGACTGAGATTCCGCCGTTGCAATGGCGCCCGCTCGGTTTTGCACTGGCCGGGTACACGCTGTTTGGCGTGGGCTACATCGGCTACATGACCTTTGTGATCGCGCTGCTGCGCGAGCAGGGCGTGGGTGGCGGGGCTGTGACGCTGTTTTACGCCCTGCTGGGCGTGGCGGTGGTGGCGTCGTCGCGCATCTGGGCCGGGCTGCTGGACCGCAGCCGCGGCGGGCAGGCGCTGGCCGCGCTCAATGCGCTGCTGGGGGTGGCGACGATCTTGCCGGCGCTCACCTCGGCGTGGCCGGTGGTGCTGGGCTCGGGCCTGCTGTTCGGCGGGGTGTTTTTGTCGGTGGTGGCGTCCACCACGGCGCTGGTGCGCCACAACCTGCCCGAGGCGCAGTGGCCGGCCGGCATCAGCGCGTTCACGATTGTGTTTGCCGCCGGGCAGATCCTGGGGCCGACCATCGTCGGCTGGATCGCCGACGGCCCGGGCGGCTTGGCCCGGGGGCTGGTGTTCTCGGCCAGCGCACTGTGGCTGGGCGCGGCCCTGGCCTCCCGCCAGAAGCCGCTGGGAAGCTGACGCCAGGCGGCACCGGGGCGGTGCGACCGGGCGCTCAGCCGGTCAGAGCAGGCCTTCGGCCTTCATGGCCGCCTGCACGGCGGGGCGGGCGGCCACGCGGGCCCGGTAAGCCTGCAGGTGGGCCAGGCCTTCGGTGGCCACGCCCACGCGCGGAGCCCAGCCGGACACGGTGAACAGGTAGCCGTCGGCCACGGTGAAGGTGTCGCCCAGCAGGTAATCCCGGCCGGCGAGTTCGCCGTCCACCCACTTCAGGCGGCCTTCCAGGCGTTCCTTGAAGACGCCCTTGGCCTCGGCCGGCACGGCCGGGTTGAACAGGGGCGAGAAGCCCTTGTGCAGCTCGGTGCCGATGAAGTTCAGCCATTCCTGCAGGCGGTAGCGCGCCAGGGTGCCATTGGCCGGCGCCAGCGCCTTCTCGGGCGCCTGGTCCGCCACGTACTGCACGATCACCGGGCCTTCGCGCAGCAGCTCGCCGTTGTCGAGTTGCAGCAGGGGCACGTAGCCCAGCGGGTTGATGGTGTAGTAGTCGGTGCCGTCGGGCAGCTGGTGGGTCTTGGTCGGCGCGGGGATGGCTTCAAACGGCAGGCCGGATTCACACAGCGCGATGTGGGCCGACAGCGAGCACGCGCCGGGAGAGTAGTAGAGCTTCATGAACAATCCTTGGATACGGCGCGGCACCCCGATGGCTGCGCCTGGCGCCGATGCTACCGGCGCCAGCCGAATCCTGCAGTGCAGGGGAATGGGCTGTCAGCGGATCACCATCACCGGCCGGCTCGATTGCGCCACCACCTTGCCGGCCACGCTGCCCAGCACCAGTTTCTGGATGCCATTGCGTCCATGCGAGCCGATGACAATCAGGTCCACCGCCAGCTCGTCGGCCAGCTCCACGATGCCGCGTGCGGCCTGCACGTTTTCCACCAGGCGCACCTGCAACTGCACGCCAGCGGCTGCCGCCAGATCGGCCAGGTGCGTGAAGGCCTTGGTGGACGCTTCCTGCGCGGCGTTCATGTAGGCCTGAAACCCCAGCGGATTGGCCTCGCCAATGCCGATGTAGGGGTAGGGGTCCACCACATACGCGGCCGTGACCCGGGCGCCATGGATGCGCGCCAGCTCCATGGTCTTTTTCGCGGCGTGTTCGGCGCTGGCGGAGCCATCGGTAGCGAGGAGGATGTGCTTGAACATGGTGAGTCTTTCCTTGAGTGTGCGGGAGGCGTTTGATTCTGCCCCTGCATGCTCCCTTCGCCTTGATGCGTGTCAAGGCGCGGGCGGTCTGTCGGTGCCGGCAACCGCCGAAGGGCTCAGCTCCTGTAACTTGCGTCCGTGCGGTCCAGCTTGCGGATCAGCGAGGGCCAGACGAAGGCGCCGCCCATGCCGCCGGTCTGCACGCGCATGGCCTCGCTCACGCCCTTGACGATCTGCGGGTTGACGGATGTGAGGCCGTCCATGCCGCTCTGGCCGGCCAGCGCGTCGATCTGGATGCGGCAGGTGTTTTCCAGCGTGAACATGCTCAGGAAGGCGTCGGCGATGGTCCGGCCCACGGTCAGCAGGCCGTGGTTGCGCAGCACCAGGAAGTTGGCGTTGCCCAGGTCGGCCTGCAGGCGCGGTTTTTCGTCGGGACGGAAGGCCACGCCTTCGTAGTCGTGGTACGCCAGCGAGGCGAGCACGAAGGTGCTCTGCTGGCTGATCGGCAGGATGCCGTGCTTCTGCGCGCTGACGCCGACGCCCGCGCGCGTGTGGGTGTGCAGCACGCAGCCGGCCTCGGGCCGGGCCTCGTGCACGGCGCTGTGGATCACGAAGCCGGCCGGGTTGACGGGGAAGGGCGTGTCGTGCAGCTTGTTGCATTCCATGTCCACCTTGACCAGGCTGGACGCCGTGATCTCGTCGAACATCAGGCCGTAGGGGTTGATCAGGAAGTGGTGCGCATCCCCGGCCACCGAGGCCGGCAGCTTGGCGCTGATGTGGGTGAAGACCAGGTCGCTCCAGCCATACAGCGCCACCAGCCGGTAACAGGCTGCGAGGTCGCAGCGCAGCGCCCATTCTTCGGGGCTGACGATGTCTTTGAGTGAGGGGATGTGCATGGCGAGTCTCCTGGTTAGGGCGTTGAATGGCGGCAAGCTTAATGCGGCGGCTGCCCTTTTTCCAGTCGCGCAAGGGTCAGGCCGGTCTGCGGCGGCGGGCGTGCAGGCGGGATGTTGATTTGTTAAAAACAATAGCAAACAATGACCTTTTCATAATGGGAAATGGCCATTTTTATCTGGAAACAGGGGCCGCAGGGGGCCGCGCCCGTTTCAGCGCCCCGGTGGCGCGCCGGGGCGCTCTTCGTGCGAGACGGCCTGGCGGAACTGGCTGGGCGACAGGCCGGCGTGGGCGAGGAACACGCGGCTGAAGTGCGCGGTGTTGCTGAAGCCCCAGGACAGCGCGATGTCCGTGATGGTGCGCTGCTGGCCCGCGGGGTTTTTCAGGTCGCGCATGCAGGCCTGCAGGCGCCGGCGCAGGATGTAGTGCGCCAGCGTGTCGTCTTCGTCGGTGAAGGCGTTGTGCAGGTGGCGCTTGCTGCAGTTCAGGGCCTGGGCGATGCGCTCGATCGTCAGGTCGGGCTCGCGCAGGTGCTGGCCGATGAACTGGCGGATACGGTCGCGGAAGGCTTCCATCTGGGTGGTGGCGGTTTCCCGTCCGGCCAGCTCCTGCAGCGACAGGCGCACCAGCTCCAGGATCAGGTCGCCGGCGCCCCGCGCGCTTTCCTCGCTCATGCTGGGCAGTTCCAGGAAGGTGGTGCGCATGGTTTCCAGCGCCACGCGCGAGATGCCGCTGGCGCCGCCCACCTGCCGGCCCATCAGTGCGTCCAGGCGCAGGCCGCGTTCGGTCAGCTGTTCCTTGGGCAGCATCACGATCAGGTGCTGCGAGCGTTCCGGGTTGGCCACTTCGTAGCTGCCGGTGGTGTCGTAGATGGCCCAGCCGCCGGGCCGCACCCAGGCCTGCCGCCCGGCCTGCTCCACCGCCGCGCAGCCCTGCCAGGGTGCGACGATCTTGAGGTAGCTGGTGTCGCTGGCGCGGGCCAGGCGGGGCGTGCGCATCACGCGGTGACGGTTGGCCTCCAGGCGGGTCAGCACCACCTGGCCCGCGTGCGAACTGAAGAGGTGCCCGTCGAAGGTGGTGTCGCCATAGAGGTCGGAGTCCAGCCCGCGAAACAGCTTCGACATCCAGTCGTGCCAGGCCGGCGCGCGTTCGCCCGGGCTCAGGTTGTCCGTGCTGAGGATGAGTCCAGATGCCATGTCAGACCTCGCTGTTTTTGGGGCGGCGCATTATGAAGCCGAGGCGCCGGGCGCCGCCATGCCGGCGCCCGCAGTCTAAGGGAAAACCCTGACTGCGCTGCACGCACAGTCAATAGCGAAGTGCATCCGTGGCAAAGCGGGAAGGCCGCCGCAAACCTACGATTTGCCAGCGTTCAAGACGATCAAGGAGGCATTCATGCACTCAAATTCAAAGCGACTGTGGCTCAAGGAGATCAACGCCGCCGGCGGCCTGATGCTCAAGGCCTGCGGCAAGCGCGTGCCGATCGAGGTGGTCGAGTGCGACGACCGCTCCAGCTCCGAGGAGGCCGTGCGCGCCACGGGCTGCGCGAGGGCGGCCTGACCGTGCTGCTGTTAGAACACGTGATGGACGCCGTGCACGCCCTGTGCACCCGCTGCGTGGTGATGAACGCGGGCCTCAAGATCGCCGACGGGCCGGCGCGCGAAGTCCTGTCGGACCCGCACGTCATCCGCGCCTGCCTGGGCGAGGACGACAGCGATGCGTTCGCAGGGGAGGTGGCCCATGCTTGAGGTACGGGAGGTCTCGGTGCGCTACGGCAAGCACCAGGCGCTGCACCAGGTGTCGCTGACGGTGGCGCCCGGCGAGATCGGGGTGATGTTGGGGGCCAACGGGGCGGGCAAGTCCTCGTTCCTGAAGGCGCTGGGCGGCATGGTGAAACCCCTGCCGGGGGCCCGCGCGACGCTCAGCGGCGTGGACCTGATGCAGCTGGCGCCGCACCCCGATCCTGCTGCTCGACGGGCCCTCGCTGGGCCTGTCGCCCCTGATGTGCCGGGAGCTGTTCAGTGCGCTGGCCCGCATCCGTGCCCTGGGCGTGGGCGTGTTGCTGGTCGAGCAGAACGCGCGCCAGAGCCTGGCGATTGCCGACCGGGGCGACCTGATCGAAACCGGCCGGCTGGTGGGCGCAGGCTCGGCCAGCCAGTTGCAGAGCGACCCCGCCGTGCGGCGCGCCTACTTGGGCGCGGCCGGCGAGGGCGTTGTTTGAAACCTTTTCTGTCATGCATTTTTGAGGAGAAAAACCCATGAGCGACATCCAGATGTTGATTGGCGGCGAAAGCCGTGCCGCTGCCAGTGGCGCCACCTTCGAGCGGCGCAACCCGCTGGACCACAGCGTGGCCACACGCGCGCCGGCCGCCACGCCGGCCGATGCGGTGGCCGCGGTCGATGCGGCCGCCAGGGCCTTCCCGGCTTGGGCCGCGATGGGCCCCGGCGAACGCCGCGCGCTGCTGCTGAAAGCCTCGCAGGCGCTGGAAGCCAAGGGCGCGGCCTTTGCCGCTGCGATGGCCGCCGAGACCGGTGCCTCCGGCATCTGGGCCGGCTTCAACGTGCACTTGGCCGCGGGCATGCTGCTCGAAGCCGCGTCGCTGACCACGCAGATCAATGGCGAGGTGATCCCCTCCGACGTGCCGGGCAGCCTGGCCATGGCCGTGCGCCAGCCGGCCGGCGTGGTGCTGGGCATCGCGCCGTGGAACGCCCCGGTGATCCTGGCGGTGCGCGCCATCGCCACCCCGCTGGCCTGCGGCAACACCGTGGTCCTCAAGGGCTCCGAGCTGTGCCCGGCCACGCACGGCCTCATCATCGAGGCGCTGCAGGAAGCCGGCCTGCCGCCGGGCGTGGTCAACTTCGTGACCAACGCGCCGGCCGATGCCGGTGCCGTGGTCGAGGCCATGGTGGCGCACCCGGCGCTGCGCCGCGTGAACTTCACGGGCTCGACCAAGGTCGGAAAAATCATTGCGCAGACCTGCGCGAAGTACCTCAAGCCGATCGTGCTGGAACTGGGCGGCAAAGCCCCGTTCGTGGTGCTCGACGATGCCGACGTGGACGCCGCCGTGGCAGCCGCGACCTTCGGCGCCTTCGCCAACTCCGGGCAGATCTGCATGTCCACCGAGCGCATCGTGGTCGACGAGAAGGTCGCCGACGAATTTGTGGCCAAGCAGGCCGCGCGTGCGCGCAGCCTGCCGCTGGGCGACCCGCGCCAGGGCCCGGTGGTGTTGGGTTCGGTGGTGGACATGGCCACGGTGGAGCGCTGCAACGCGCTGATCGACGACGCGCTGGCGCTGGGCGCCACGCTGGTGTGCGGCGGCAAGGCTGACAACACGCTGATGCCAGCCACGCTGCTGGACCACGTGACGCCCGCGATGCAGATCTACCGCGAGGAGTCGTTCGCGCCCGTGAAGGCCATCGTGCGTGTCAGCGGGGTGGAAGAAGCCGTGGCCACGGCCAACGACAACGAGTTCGGCCTGGCCTCGGCCGTGTTCGGGCGCGACATCGCGCGTGCCTGGCAGGTGGCGGGCCGCATCGAGGCCGGTATCTGCCACATCAACGGCCCCACGGTGCACGACGAGGCGCAGATGCCGTTTGGCGGCGTCAAGGCCTCGGGCTACGGCCGCTTCGGTGGCAAGGCCGGCATCGACGCCTTCACCGAGCTGCGCTGGATCACGGTGCAGACCGCGCCGCGCCACTATCCGTTCTGATCTGCTGTTGTCTGGAGAACCTCATGAAGATCCAAGCCGCTGTTGTGCGTGCGCCGCACGCCCCCATGTCCATGGAAACGCTGGACCTGGAAGCCATCCGTGACAACGAGATCCTGGTGCGCCTGGTGGCCACCGGGGTCTGCCATACCGACATCGCCATGCGCGACCAGGCCTTCCCCGTGCCCCAGCCCATCGTGCTCGGGCACGAGGGGGCCGGCGTGGTGGAGGCGGTGGGCCGCGCGGTGCGCAAGGTGAAGGCCGGCGACCACGTGGTGATGAGCTTCAACTCGTGCGGGCACTGCGACAGCTGCCAGGAGCACGCGCCGAGTTATTGCCATGACTTTTTTGGCGCCAACTTCGCGGGCCAGCGCCCGGACGGCACCTCGCCCCTGTCCAGAGGGGCCGAGTCCATCCACGGCAACTTCTTTGGCCAGTCGTCGTTTGCGACTTACTCCATCTGCACCGAGCGCAACATCGTCAAGGTGCCCCAGTCCGCGCCGCTGGAGCTGCTGGGCCCGCTGGCCTGCGGCATCCAGACCGGCGCGGGTGCGGTCATCAATGCGCTGCAGCCGCGCATGGGGCAGTCGCTGGCGGTGTTCGGCTCGGGCTCCGTGGGCATGGCTGCCATCATGGCCGCCCGGGCCATCGGCCTGACCACCATCATCGCGGTGGACCTGGTGGACGAGCGCCTGGCCCTGGCGCGCGAACTCGGCGCCACCCACACGCTCAACCCGAAGGCGGGTGGGGACACGGTGGCCGAGATCAAGCGCATCACCGGCGCGGGTGTGCACCGCAGCTTCGAGACAACCGGCGTGATGAAGGTGTTGCGCCAGGCCGTGGAAAGCCTGGCGCCGCGTGGCACCTGCGGGTTTGTCGGGGCCTCGGCCGTCGGCACCGAGGTGTCGCTGGACGTGATCGACATCATGACGCAGGGCAAGACGCTGCGTGGCATCGTCGAGGGTGACGCCAACCCCGACGTGTTCATTCCCGCGCTGATCGCGCTGCACGCCCAGGGACGCTTTCCGTTTGACAAGCTGATCCGTTTCTATCCGTTCGAGCGCCTCAACGAAGCGATCCAGGATTCCGAGGCCGGCACGGTGGTCAAGCCCGTCGTGCGCATGCCCGCCTGATCAGGCCCCGGCGGGGCCAGGCGCCGTCGCGCGCTCCAGCCGGGTGAGCCAGGCCAGCGCTTCGCTGGCGCTGGTGCCGCACATCTCGGCCGAAGGCTGCAACTGGCCGCACACGGCCGGGCGCTCCGGCTGGCCGAAGATGCGGCAGCGGTTGGCGTCGTCGAGTTGCACGCAGCGTACGCCGGCCGGTTTGCCCCGGGGCATGCCGGGGATGGGCGAGCTGATGGACGGCGCAATGCAGCAGGCGCCGCAGCCAGGGCGGCAGGGCATCATGGGCATGGGTGAATATCAATAAACATAGCAAATAGTGACCCATCCACGCTGGGTTGGGGCACTATTTCTTCAGAATCCATGCCCTGGCCGGCATGGACGGTGGCGAAGCGGCCATTTACAGCCCGTGCAGCCGCTGGCTGGCCGTCAGGACCTGTTCCACCACGGCGCGTACGCTGGCGCGGGCCGCCTCGGCGGAGAGCTGACCGTCCGGGTCGAAGGCTTCTCCGGCTTTGGACACTGCGAACTGCTTCGGCGCGACCCAGCATTGCAGGTTGCGCAGCAGCGGCGCGAGGTGCTCCAGCGAGCGCAGGCCGCCCAGGGCGCCGGGCGAGGCGCTGAGCAGGCCAACCACCTTGCCCGCAAAGGGCCGGCTGCCGCTGGACCATTCCGGGTGGCCCTTGACCGGGCTGGACACCCAGTCAATCGTGTTCTTCAGCAGCGCGGTGTAGCTGCCGTTGTATTCGGGCGAGCAGACGATCCACGCCGGGTGCGCATGAAAAATCTCCTTCAGCCGAAGGGCCGCCACCGGCGTGCCGCGGGCTTCGAGGTCGGCGTTGTAAAGCGGCAGATCGAAGTCCGCCAGCTCGATGTGCGTGACCTCGGCACCGTCGGCCCGCGCCATGTGCGCGGTCAGGGTGGCGAGTTTGCGGTTCCATGAGTCGGCGCGGGTGCTGCCGGCGAAGACGAGGAGTTTGGGTGGGGTAGTCATTGGTCTATTGTGCCTCTGGTCTGGCGCCGGCGGCCGTCCGCGGGAGGGGGGATGCCTTGAGCGGGCCGCAGGTGTTTGCCTTCCCGCGCCGCACGGTGGTGTTCAGGGGTACAGCCCGCGCATCTCGCGAGCATGCAGGATGCGCGTGCAGGCCACGATGAAGGTGGCGGTGCGCAGCGTGACCTGGTGGTCTTGCGCCACCTGCCAGATGCCGGCGAAGGCTTCCTTCATGATGCGCACGAGGCGTGCATTGATCTCGTCCTCGCTCCAGAAGAAGCTGGAGAAGTCCTGCACCCATTCGAAGTAGCTCACCGTCACGCCACCGGCGTTGGCGATCACGTCGGGCAGCACCAGCACGTTGCGGTCGCGCAGGATGTCGTCGGCCTCCGGCGTGGTCGGGCCGTTGGCGCCTTCGATGACCATGCGCGCGGTGATCCGGCCGGCGTTGGCAGCGGTGATCTGGCCTTCGAGTGCGGCGGGGATCAGGATGTCGCAGCCCACGTCCCAGAAGGCGTCGTCGAGGAGGGGTTCGGCACCCGCAAATCCGGCCACGCTGCCGGTTTGTTTCACGTGAAACAACAGGGCCGGCACGTCGAGTCCGGCTTCGCGGTAGATCGTGCCGCCATGGTCCTGCACCGCGACCACGCGCGCGCCGGCTTCGGCAAACAGCTTGCCGGCGATGCCGCCGACGTTGCCAAAGCCCTGTACCGCCACGCGCGCGCCGGCGATCTCCAGGCCGGTATGGCGTGCGGCTTCCGCCCCGACGGTGAACACCCCACGGCCTGTGGCCTCGCGCCGTCCGAGCGAGCCGCCCAGATCCACGGGCTTGCCTGTGACCACGCCGGTGTGGGTCGCGCCTTCGTTCATGGAATAGGTGTCCATCATCCAGGCCATGATCTGCTCGTTGGTGTTCACGTCGGGTGCCGGGATGTCCTTGGTCGGGCCGATGATCAGGCCGATTTCGCTGGTGTAGCGGCGCGTGAGGCGCTCCAGCTCGCCCAGCGAGAGGGTTTTCGGGTCCACGCGGATGCCGCCCTTGGCGCCGCCAAAGGGCACGTTGACGGCGGCGTTCTTGACCGACATCCATGCGGACAGGGCCATGACTTCGGAGAGTGTCACGTCCTGGTGAAAGCGCACGCCGCCCTTGCCCGGGCCGCGCGAGGTGTTGTGCTGCACGCGGTAGCCCTCGAAGTGCGCCACGGTGCCGTCGTCCAGGTGGATCGGCACGTCCACAATCAGCGCGCGCTTGGGGCGCTTGAGTGTTTCCACCCAGCGCGCCAGGTGGCCCAGGTAGGGCGTGACGCGGTCCACCTGCTGCAGGTAGATGCCCCAGGGGCCGAGTTTGTCGGCCTGCAGGTAGGAGGGCAGGGCGTGGGTGGCCGGGGTCGGTGCGTGGGACATGGGCGGATTTCCTGGTGCGAGGGTTGGCGGATGCAGTAGAAGGAGCTTACGTTTCATCCGTGCGTCCTGTCCAAGGCCGGGTTGCTTTGGAGTGATGCAATTCACGCATGACCCGGGTTTGGCGGGTCCCCATGCCCTGAAAACGCCCCGGCCGTTAAAATCACCGGCTTCTGGCCAGCCTGGCCTTCCGGCGCGGAACGCGCGCCCTCTCCCGGATTTCCCCATGCTTTACCCTCAAGAATTCGACGTGATCGTGGTCGGCGGCGGCCATGCCGGCACCGAAGCCGCTCTGGCTGCCGCGCGCATGGGCTGCAAGACCCTGCTGCTGTCGCACAACATCGAGACGCTCGGCCAGATGAGCTGCAACCCGTCGATCGGCGGTATCGGCAAGGGCCATCTGGTCAAGGAAGTGGACGCGCTGGGCGGCGCCATGGCCATTGCCACGGACGAAGGCGGCATCCAGTTCCGCATCCTCAACAGCTCCAAGGGGCCGGCGGTGCGCGCCACCCGCGCCCAGGCCGACCGCATTTTGTACAAGGCCGCCATCCGCCAGCGGCTGGAAAACCAGCCCAACCTGTGGCTGTTCCAGCAGGCGGTGGACGACCTGATGGTGGAGGGCGACCGGGTGGTGGGCGCGGTGACGCAGGTGGGCATCAAGTTCCGCAGCCGCACCGTGGTGCTGACGGCAGGCACCTTCCTCGACGGCAAGATCCACGTCGGCTTGAACAACTACGCCGCCGGGCGCGCGGGCGACCCTCCGGCAGTGAGCCTGTCCAGCCGGCTCAAGGAACTCAAGCTGCCGCAGGGTCGCCTGAAGACCGGCACGCCGCCGCGCCTCGATGGCAAGACAATCG